>JGI2924J29684_1076904_pt1 | contig 12100 bp, 11 predicted proteins | sample BenlonsequencITS_FD_29684 | JGI IMG/M metagenome (IMG submission 29684)
CAGTCAAGTCATCCGCAGGTACGTAGATCGCTTGCACAGACGTAATAGAACCTTTGTGCGTTGATGTAATACGCTCTTGTAGTCCACCCATGTCAGTTGCAAGTGTCGGCTGGTAACCCACAGCAGATGGGATACGACCAAGAAGCGCAGACACCTCAGAACCAGCTTGTGTGAAACGGAAGATGTTGTCCACGAAGAACAGAACGTCTTTACCTTCTTCATCACGGAAATACTCAGCTTGAGCAAGACCAGTCAAAGCAACACGCGCACGCGCACCTGGAGGCTCGTTCATCTGACCGTAAACAAGCGTTGCACGAGAGTCTCCGCCGCCGCCTTCTTCGTTCACTTTAGATTCGATCATCTCCCAGTAAAGGTCGTTACCTTCACGCGTACGCTCACCCACACCAGCGAACACTGAGTATCCACCATATGCTTTCGCGATGTTGTTGATCAATTCCATGATCAAAACGGTTTTACCAACACCGGCACCACCAAAGAGACCAATTTTACCACCTTTTGCATATGGGCAAAGAAGGTCGATAACTTTGATACCTGTGGCCAGAACTTCTGACTCAGGGTTCTGATCAACAAAATCAGGTGCTGATGCGTGGATAGCGCGACGTTCTGAAGTCGCGATTTCACCCGCTTCATCAATTGGCTCACCGATCACATTCATGATGCGGCCAAGTGTTGCTGGGCCAACTGGAACCATGATTGGCTCACCAGTGTCTGTCACTGGGTGACCACGTGTAAGTCCCTCAGTCGCGTCCATAGCGATCGTGCGAACAGTGTTCTCACCAAGGTGCTGAGCAACCTCAAGAACAAGCTTGTTGCCGTTATTGTCAGTTACAAGTGCGTTCAGGATGTCTGGAAGTGTGCCGTCGAATTCAACGTCAACAACGGCCCCAATGACCTGACTAATCTTTCCTTTGGCTGTCGTCGCCATAGTGTATGCTCCCGGTCGGTCCTAGAGTGCTTCCGCACCCGAGATGATTTCTGTAAGTTCTGTTGTGATCTGCGCCTGACGGGCGCGGTTATATGTCAAGTTCAGGCTATCAATCATTTCGCCAGCATTGCGTGTAGCGTTATCCATAGCCGTCATACGAGCACCCTGCTCACCAGCTGAACTTTCAAGAAGTGCTGATAATATTTGAGTGTTCAAATAACGCGGTAAAAGCGCTTCAAGAATCTCCGTTTCACCCGGCTCATATAAATATGTTGCGCCTTTAAGATCCACCTTCGGTGCGTCTTCTGGGGCTACAGCAGGGATAAGCTGCTGAGAAACAGGTTTCTGGCTCAATACATTCTTGAACTCTGCATAAATAAATGAGCAGACGTCAAATGCGCCATCTTCATACATATCTGTGATTTGACGACCAATCCGTCCGGCGACTTCACCATTCAGTTCTTTTTCGCCACGCAGATCAATATGATCGACAATAATTTTTCCAAATTCACGCTTTAAAGAGTCATTTCCCTTTTTACCGATTGTCAGAACTTTTACGTCCTTCCCATCAGCTTGAAGTGAAAGTATCTTTGTCCGCGCTAATTTAGCGACGTTTCCGTTAAAACCACCACATAGACCACGCTCTGCTGTTAGAACAACAACGAGGTGTGTTTGGTCGCTTCCAGTGCCAGCAAGAAGACGAGGACCGCCTTCACCAACACCGACGGAATCGGCCAAATTGCCGATGACTGCAGCCATACGCTGAGCGTAAGGACGTGCGGCCTCAGCCGCTTCCTGCGCACGTTTCAGCTTAGCTGCGGCCACCATTTGCATGGCCTTCGTGATTTTTTGCGTTGACTTCACACTCGCTATGCGAGCGCGAAGATCTTTCAAGCTGGCCATTTATCAGCCTCTCAACTGTTTGCCCGAATTACTTTAGCTAAATGTTTTGTTGAACGCTTCGATCAACTCTTTCACTTTACCTTCAGTGTCACCGGACAATTTCTTCTCGTCGCGAATAGTTTTAAGCAAATCAGCGTGGTTAGCATGAGCAAAGCTCAGAAGTTCTGCTTCATAACGCTGAACATCATCAACTTTCACACCATCCAAGTAACCGCGTGTACCTGCGTAAATTGATACAACTTGCTCTTCCAATGACAATGGAGAGTATTGTGGTTGTTTCAATAGAGCTGTTAGACGCTCACCACGTGCCAATTGACGCTGTGTCGCTGGGTCTAGATCAGAACCAAATTTAGCAAATGCAGCCATCTCACGGAACTGAGCCAAATCAGATTTCATTGTACCAGCAACTTGTTTCGTTGCTTTGTACTGAGCTGATGACCCCACACGAGATACTGATAGACCAACGTTCACAGCTGGACGGATACCTTGGTAGAACAAGTCTGTTTCAAGGAAGATTTGACCGTCTGTAATCGAAATCACGTTTGTTGGAATAAACGCAGACACGTCGTTACCTTGTGTTTCGATAATGGGCAAAGCTGTTAGTGAACCGGAACCGTTGTTTTCGTTCAATTTCGCTGAACGCTCAAGCAAACGACTGTGAAGATAGAACACATCCCCAGGATAAGCTTCACGACCAGGAGGACGACGAAGAAGCAAAGACATTTGGCGGTAAGCCACAGCTTGCTTAGACAAGTCATCATAAATGATCAAAGCGTGCATACCGTTATCACGGAAATACTCACCCATTGCTGTTGCCGTAAACGGTGCAATGTATTGAAGAGGTGCAGGCTCAGATGCAGTCGCAGAAACAACGATTGTGTAGTCTAGTGCGCCGCGCTCTTCGAGAGTTTTAACAACTTGAGCAACTGTTGAACGTTTTTGACCAATAGCAACATAGATACAGTAAAGCTTTTCGCTTTCAGATCCTGTTTCGTTGATTGCTTTTTGGTTCAAAATTGCATCAATCGCAATCGCAGTTTTACCTGTCTGACGGTCACCAATGATAAGCTCACGTTGACCACGACCGATTGGAACCAAAGTATCAATCGCTTTGATACCTGTCGCCATTGGCTCGTGAACAGATTTACGTGGCAAGATACCAGGCGCTTTAACATCTACACGGCTACGTGTTTCAACGCCTTCAAGCTCACCTTTACCATCGATTGGCTCACCAAGTGCGTTTACAACGCGACCAAGCATACCTTTACCAACTGGTGCAGACACAATCTCTTCAAGGCGTTTTACGTTTTCGCCTTCTTTGATTCCACGGTCGTCACCAAAGATAACAACACCGACGTTGTCACTCTCGAGGTTAAGGGCCATACCCTTAACACCACTTTCAAACTGTACCATCTCACCAGCTTGAACATTGTCCAAACCATAGATACGAGCAATACCGTCACCTACGGACAAAACTTGTCCAACATCGGATACAGTTGCCTCGGCACCGTAATTAGTAATCTGCGCCTTCAGGATTTCTGAAATTTCAGCGGCACGAATGTCCATTGGGCTAGGCCCCTTTCATCGCGTTCGTCAAACCATCGAGTTTCGTGCGAAGAGACGCGTCTACGAGACGAGATCCCACACGAAGTTGAAGCCCGCCAATGAGAGCGGGATCGACTTCTAATTCAATATCCACATCACGACCAAGTGCTGTAGAGACTGTAGAAGTCAGTTTAGTGGCCTCAGCGGCCGTTAATTTTTGAGCGCTCACTGCAACAACGCGGGTCATACCACGATGTTGAGCTGCGCGCTCGGAAAATGCTTTTGCAATACCCACAAGATCGCCCGCACGGCCATTTTGTGAAACGACACCAATAAAGCGCCCTGCTAATTCAGGCAACTCTATTTTGGCTGCGATTTTTTCAAGCACAGCTGCTTTGTCTTCAACAGAATGAAGTGGAGATGCCAATGCTTTAGAAAGAGAACCGTCGGCATTAATTAGGTCAGCAAGAACGTTCAGACCAGCCTCAACGCTGTCTAGTTCATTTGCTTCCAATGCCAGGTCGAACAACGCTTTTGCGTAGCGTTGTGCCGCTCCTGAGGAGGAGGAGTTCGATGATGCGCCCAAAATCTTGCCCGCTTACTCTGAGCATCACCGCGACAATGCTACAGGAATTAGTGTCCCAAAAATTTATGAGGTAGTTTCTATCTTTCGCGGAGATGACACCTCAATCGCGCGGGTCGTAGCATGGGGTTTGAGAGCTGACAACTATTGAGATCGTCGATTGGTCGTGTTTTTCACGACCAATATGCCGCACCCATCATTCTGTGTGCGGTATAATCCCATTAAACCAGCCTCAAACCATATTCACTACGCCGCGCGGATTCCACCATTCGCATTGCCGTCACTTGAAAATTGATACAAGCCACGACGTTCTTTCATCGCTTGGAATTTTTTGGTCACGCCAATAACGGTCTCTGCAGCACCTAACAATAAATACCCTTGAGGGTTCATGACAGTCGCCACGCGTTCCAAAACTTGTGTTTTCGTAGGTTGGTCAAAATAGATCAGCACATTTCGAATAAACACCACATCAAATTTTCCAAACATTGTGGGCTGTTCCATGAGGTTGTGTTCACGGAAAGTCACCATGGAGCGGATTTTGTCCGAAATTTGCCAAAGGTCATCTTTTTGTTTGAAATGTTTCATCATCATTTGAATTGGCAGACCACGCTGCACTTCAAATTGAGAATACAATCCTGTTTTTGCTTTTTCCAAAACGCGAGGTGAAATGTCTGTCGCTACGATTTCAACTGGCACACCACGTGTTAGAGCAGGATTATCTTCAAGCATCATGGCTAAAGAATATGGCTCTTGCCCTGTTGAACAAGCTGCACACCAAATACGGATACGAGGTTTTTGTTGCGCAGCAAGACCTGGGAGAGCAACATCTTTCATCAATTCAAAAGGTGTTTTGTCACGAAAGAAAAATGTTTCATTCGTTGTCATTACATCAACAATTTGAGCAATTAATCGCTCATCACGGCGAGAACGAACCACTTGAAGCAAGTCCTCTATTGAGGCCAATCCTTCTTTACGTGCCAAAGGAGCCAGACGGCTTTCTAGCAAATAAGTTTTGTCTGTCGTTAACTGTATACCCGCTCGACGGTGCAAAAGCCCCGAAACAAAATCAAAATCCGAACTATTCACCTATGCCACTCCATTCATATATTTAAGCGTCAACTTACCAAGCTCAGGAATTGGCTTAATTTCATCAGCCCATCCAGCCTGTGCGATTGCGCCCGGCATTCCCCACACCACACTTGAAGCTTCGTCTTGGACGATCACCCGTCCGCCAGCCTCACTTATTAATTTCGCGCCATCTCGGCCGTCATGCCCCATGCCGGTCAAAACAACGCTCAATACTGATCCTCCAAAAACCTCAACACCCGACTGAAACAACGGGTCCACCGAAGGACGACAAAAATTGACTTGAGGAGACTGATCTAGCTTGATCACCTGCCCCACACCTTGTTTTTCAATCCGCATATGCCAATTGCCAGGTGCAAGATAAATGTGGTCAGGCTGAACCAAATCACCATTTTGCGGCTCGATGCATTTACGCCCAGTTACCTGAGTCAGCTTTTCAGCAAGAATCGTCGTAAAAGTGGCTGGCATATGCTGCACGATAAAAATCGGAGCTTTTATGCTATTTGCGATCGGCCCTAAAAAATTCTGCAATGCTTGTGGTCCACCTGTCGATGAACCAACTAAAACGGCTCTAGGGCGAAAAATTGCAGATTTGCTAGCAGCTAAAGCAGGTCGTGGTCGAGGTGGCGGCAATGGTGCACGGCGTGCAGGGTTTGCAGCTGCTTGTGCAGCTCCACCTAAAGCACGCACTTTAGCAATCAGGTCTTTTTGGTAAGCTGTCGCTCCACCTAATCCAGTTGCTTCAGGTTTGGAAATATAATCCGCCGCACCCAGTGACATTGCGCGGAGTGTCGTTGTTGCACCCTCCCGCGTCAACGTAGATGCCATGATGATCCGTGCGTGCGGCGCAAGCTTTAACAGCTGCGGCAGCGCTGTGAGACCATCCATACGCGGCATTTCAACATCAAGGATAATGACATCCGGTTTTGCAGCAACCACATCTGAGACAGCACGCAAGCCATCTGTGCTCACGGCGACAATTTCAATGTCGTTTTCGACTTCAAGCCATCGTTTTGTCAGACCTCGCACAACTGCGCTATCGTCTACGACCATGACTCGTATCGTCTGTCCATAGGACCGGTTTGTCGCAAAAGCGTTCACCATTAAAATCCCTTCAACTTCATGAAATCAACCAAAAAAATGCTGCTTAGCAGACGCTTAAACTAGGCCCACTTCAGCGAATTTTGATTCTATAATTTCACTGTCAAAAGGTTTCATAATGTATTCATTGGCACCTGAACGAATGGCCTCAGCAATGTGAGACATATCATTTTCAGTTGTACAGAAAACAACTGTTGGACGATCACCGCCTGGCTCTCTACGCAAAGCACGAAGGAAATCGATTCCGTTCATGACCGGCATATTCCAATCAAGCAAAATCGCTTCGGGCATATCCGCACGGCACTGCTCGAGTGCTTGCTGGCCATCAGCGGCTTCCATTGTATCAAATTTCAAGTCTTCGAGAATGCGGCGAGCAACTTTGCGAACCACACGACTATCATCAACTATCAAACACCGTTTCATTCACGTTATTCCTTATGCTGCCAAGCCCTCATCGGGCTCGCTAACGGCCAATATACGGCCGATGTCCATAACAATTAGTAATTTGTCGTCCATTCTATGCACACCCTTTGAAACAGATGCCCACATTGGGTCTAAGTTCACAGGATTCTGTTCCATATCGCTTTCTTCAAGGCGAACCACTTCACCCACAGAATCGATTATCAAACCAAAGCTTTCACCATTTTGTTCGATACCAATTGCCATGATCTCATCGCGTTTGCCTTCTCTTGGTGGCAGGCCAAGACGCGCTCTAGCATCTATGGCCGTCACAATGCGCCCACGCAAATTCAGCACACCGGCAATATCTGGTTTTGACAAAGGCACTTTCGTAACTTTGGTTGGACGAAAGACATCATGTACTTCCAACACAGAAGTTCCAAATGTTTGAGAACCTATTTGAAAAGTCACATACTCAATCGAGCTCATGCGGCATCTCCTCTCGCTTTAAGCGCTGAATCCAAGGCCATCAACAATGCATGGCGGTCTGCTTTTGGAATACTCATTCCCAATTCAGTCGGCTGTGCGTCATCTCTATTTGACAATCCAAAACGAGGTGCCTGCATCAATTGAGAATTAGCATCAATTGCTTCTGCAAGTCGGCTCACACCCTGACCCGTATCTATATCAGCAAGCACTGCATCAAACGCGACATCCTCAGCCTTGAGAAGCTCAATTGCAGCATCTTCAGTCGGCGCTAATGTGACATGGTAACCAGCCGCTTTAAGCAATGGCGATAACATATTCTGGAAGAATGGATGTGTTTCAACAAGCAATATACGGCGTACATCCTGTTTCGCTGAAGTTGCGGTTCTCGCCCAGTCACGCTGACCTTCGTTCAAGAAGTGGGCAACATCTATAATCTGGGTAGTTTTGCCTTTAAGGACCGCTGCACCCAGAACACCAGGTGTCATTTCGGCCATCTCATAATTTACGGTTTCGTGAACGATATCTAGGATTTCATCCACTGCCACACCAATCACCGTCTCACCTTGGTTGAATACCAAGATAGGCTGTTTGCCTTCTGTCTTGATCATGTGGGATCCAGCCGCATGTACAAGAGGCATCAACTTGCCGCGATATTGAACAACTTGATGTCCTTGAGAACGTTCAAATGTTTCTGCATCCAGATCTTCCAGACGCGTAACAAGGCTAAGCGGACAGGCCAATGGTTCATCACCGCCTGCACGGAATAGAAGAAGCGACATTTTATCATCACTTTGACCATCTTCTGCTTCTTCGTTTGCAGATGTCTGGTTTGCACCCTCAATACTAGAAACTTCTTTGGCCACACCATTTGGATCTAGGATCATGATAACTGATCCATCTCCAAGAATGGTTGCACCAGAATACTGACGCAGACCAGTCAACATATTTGTAAGAGGTTTCACAACAATTTCTTCTGTGTCGAAGACTTGATCAACAACCAGACCAAAGCGTGTATCACCGACTTGCATGACCACGACAAAAGCGTTTCCGCTTTCATCGACAACATCCATGCCTCGACCACCTTCAATACCCAAAATTTCGTTTAGAGCGACAAGTGGCAATAATCTGTCTCTTAGGCGCAATACTTGTGTGTTTGAAATATTCTCGACACGCTGATCACGTTCATTTCCTGTACGAACAAGCTCAACAACAGACAATTGTGGAAGCGCAAACCGCTCTTCACCCACACCAACAATCAATGCTGAAATAATGGCAAGCGTAAGCGGAATTTTGATGAGGAAAGTCGTCCCCTCGCCTTCAGCTGCTCGCAAATCAATGGCACCACCGATAAGCTCGATATTTGTCTTCACCACATCCATACCCACACCGCGACCTGAAATATTGGTCACTTTTGCAGCCGTAGAGAAACCAGGAGCAAATATCAGTCGGTGAATTTGAGCATCTGTCATAGAAGATGCTTCAAGCGAATCGATAATATCTTTTTCAATTGCTTTTTGACGAATGCGATCTGTGTTCAGACCCGCGCCATCATCGGCAACTTCAATGATAATGTGACCACCTTCATGATAAGCACGCAAATGAATCGTACCTGTTTCAGGTTTGCCATTTTCCTTGCGAGCCTGAGGGGTTTCGACACCGTGGTCACATGAGTTTCGGATCATGTGTGTCAAAGGATCTTTGATCAATTCAAGAACTTGACGATCTAGTTCAGTGCTTTCACCATCAAGAACAAGATCAATTTTCTTATCCAAATCCTGACACGCATCACGCACAATACGTGGTAATTTTTTCCATGCAGTCCCGATTGGCTGCATCCGTGTTTTCATAACACCTTCTTGCAATTCCGCTGTAATCGCTGAAAGACGTTGCAATGGTGCTTTAAATTCAGAATCATCAAGACCACGCACCATTTGCATCAATTGGTTACGTGTCAAAACAAGTTCAGAAACCATCGTCATGAGGTCTTCAAGAACATCAACACCCACACGAATTGTCTGGTTTAGTGGTGCGGCCCGCTCCATAGCAGCAGGAGCTGCCGCGACAGGTGCTTCCACTTTTGTAATTGGCTCTGGCGGCGCAACATCATCATCAGCAGAAACAGAATTAAAAGCAGCTTCAAGATCAGCCAGAGACACTTCACCCGGACGAAGTTCACGTCCCAATTGAGCATCCCAATTTGCTGGATCAACTCCCGGAGGCGGCGCGTTCGGGTCCTCTTCTTCATCGTCATCTAATGCATTCAAGACAGCTTCTGCATCATTTGCAGGTGTCTCGTTAGCAGGAGCTGCAGCGCCTTCAGCTAATCCACCATTGGCAGCATCAACTAATCTTGCGATCAATTCTTCATCATTGCCATCAGGCTCAGCTGCATAGCTTTCAAGATGGGTCAAAAGCGCTTTAATCTGGTCAATTGACTCAAGAACCAGTGTCACCGCCTTTGGCGTAACTGGTAAGGCACCATCCCGGAACTTACCCAGCAAAGTCTCGCCCGCATGCGCCACAGCCTCTAGGCGTGGCAGCCCTAAAAATCCACATGTACCTTTGATCGTATGAACAAGGCGGAAAATATTGTTGAGCGTGTCCTTATCATTTGGTTGCGACTCAAATCGCACCAATTCAGTATCAATTACATCAAGACTTTCCGAAGTCTCGGTAAGGAATTCGCTAAGAAGATCGTCCATATCTATGCCCGCTTCACTATTCGCCTCGGATTCGAGGCAGGTGATTAAGCTATAGAAAACGACCTGAGAGTTAAGAAATGATGTTCAATTCACGAACTCTCAGTTAAAAATTTCTATTCAGGTGTAGAACATTTCAATGAAATTTCTTCTTCCGCCGTTGCCAACTCAATAATTGCACCAATTTCTCGTGCACATTCACGTGCGAAATAAGGCTGTATATTCTTGGCTATCCACCCACCTTCTGGCTCTACACCATTGAGAGAATCTCTACGTTCTTCATTCAGGACCACTCGCGGACCCTTACCTTCAACTTTTAAAATGACTTTATCGCCCACTTTTTCAGACGTAACTGATATCATTCCACCTCGTGGCATAGCCGATGTTGCAATCATCATCATATTCATGACCAGACGGACTTGCGCAAAATTTGTTATCTCAGGCGTATCATTCCATTCGAGATCAGCGCGGAAACCCTTCATATAATTTTGACACAGACTGCGTGCCTCATGCAGATCAGCATAACCATCTTGCATGCCAACAGATCCCAAAGCGTATCGAAGAAAAGTCAGCTTATATTCAAGTGTCTCAGAAGAAGACCGGATTAAATCTTCGACATACTCGCGCATGTCTGGATCATTCAGAGAATCTTGAACGAGCTTAAACGAAGAAACTGGAGATACCAGTTCGTGACAAATGTGAGACGCTAGGAGCGCTGCTAACTTCGATGCTTCCATAGTGTGTGACAGCCCTATAAATCAGTTTCTGATTCTCACATAGGAATCACTTCATAGGCGTGAACACAAGCATTGACATTCCAAACAGGCGATTTTCAACGCAATTTTTCAAATTATTTTGGCATAAACAAAGCGATTAGGACCTAATAGGTTTATTTTTAAGTCGCAAACTCCTCTTCTAACTAAAAGAAAATCTGTTATCCCGCCTTAAAAGTCATTCTTTTTGGTACCAGCGCCCTGCTGCATCCATAAAAAATACTCCTGATTGGGCCAATTCATATTGTTTTTGGGCTGTAAGGCCTGAAATCATTGTCAGGCTCTTTCCAGTTGAAAGCGACATCTTGGTATAGACTTCACGGCGGCGCGCATTCACATCAGCCACTAATTGCCGAACATCATTAGGGGCTTTCTCTGCCGACACGAGTCCTAAATATCCATCATATCGTTCACCAACTAATCCCGCGGATTTAACATCCTCCAAAACCGGCTCAGCTCGCATTGGTAAAGATGTAAACGCTGCAATCATAACAACAATAGCAAAACACGATAAAAATCTGACAGGTAATTTCTTCATTAGAAAATATCCGGATTTTCTTCGATGAGTTCATCAATATCCTGATCAAATTTCAGATCGACATTCTGATCAATCGTCACATTCAAATTGATTGTGATAGGCTTTTCAGGAACTTGAACCCGTACAATCGGCGAACATGCGGTCATGGCCAACGCTATAACAACGGAGGAAAGAATAAAATTATTTTTCTTCATTTTTAATCCCCTCCCGCTTAATGTTCTAAGAATGTGCGATGCAAACTAGGCGCCGTTGTGGCAGCAATGCGTCTCTCCTTAAATCCAGCTGCGATATTTTGAACATACGCGTTTATTCTATGCTCTGCGATAGAGGATGCACCAATTAATGCCATTAAATCAGAGCGAATAGAAACATCCATTTCAAATCCATGCCCCTCGACAAAATCCAAATTTCTGCCAGCCATAAAAACATTCACCAACATTTCACCCGTTAGCTCACCACTCACATCCACTAACATTTCATCATATTTGAAATTTTTCAGTGCATTCACTAGCAAAGCAACATTCTCATTCGTCGACGCAAGCTTTTGCATGGCCGGTGTGTCATACCGAATAAAACCGGCGGAGTTTGATTTAAACTGCGCCTCATCGATTTTAATATGTCCCGTTGAAACTGAGGCCGCTATTTGGCCACTTAATGTACCATACGCATGAACACCCAGCAGACTCGCATCATCAAGAAATCCTGCAAGGTCTATATTGTCAGCCAGAATAACGACTTGGTTGACCTCGGCCTCTGTTTTCCAGACGACTGGCTCCAACAATAAAAATCCCTTTGCAAATGGCCAAGTCGATTTTTGCACATTCACTTCATTAAAATTTTGAACTTGAAACTCTACCACACCATTTTCCAGAGGTGCGCCCGCATTCCATTTGTGGATCTTGATCCTCTGATCTGGCAGAGAATGCTGCATTAAAAGATCGTCAAACTCGATCTGGCCAAACACGCCTTCAAATAAACCTGCTTTGGGTGTGACAAAACCAATATCAACCAATTCAACTATGCCATTTGAGCTCAAAT
>JGI2924J29684_1076902_pt1 | contig 12080 bp, 4 predicted proteins | sample BenlonsequencITS_FD_29684 | JGI IMG/M metagenome (IMG submission 29684)
ATTTTCCATGCATCTTATTTCGACAAATATGCTCCTAAATCCTTGATTTTATTGGGTTTTTGTTTGGTTCAGCAAGTCCTATTTCGGAATAGCTACTATAGCAAAATTAAGATGATATATATTGATCCTCCATATAATACAGGTAATGATTTTATATATAAGGACAATTTTTCAATTAGCCAAGAGGAAAATGCTGTTTTAGAAGGTGACTTAAATCAAGCTGGGGATAGACTGATAGTTAACCAAAAGAGTAATGGTAGGTATCACTCTAATTGGCTTTCAATGATGTATCCAAGGTTAAAAGTTGCAAAAGATTTACTAAGGGAAGATGGAGTTATTTTTATAAGTACTGATGATAATGAAGTAAACAATTTAAGAAAATTATGTGATGAAATTTTTGGACAGGAGAATTTTATAGGCTTATTTATTATTAATTCTTCTCCAAGTGCAATTGATTATGGTCACATAGCCAAGATGCATGATTATGCTCTTTTTTATGCTAAAAATATGCAGGAAACTACAACACAACAGCTACCTGATGAAAATAAGAATTTTAAATACGTTGATGAAATAGGGCCTTTTAATCTCTACCCTCTTTATCATGGCAATGTCGCTTTCAATCCTAAAACTAGACCAAATTTGTTTTATCCATTTTATTTAAATCCTTTTAACAAGGATGATAATGGTTTTTATGAAATAGGCCTTGAAAAAAAAGATGGTTGGGTTGATGTCTATCCTGTTGTTTCAAAAAAAGACAATATTCAGCATGTTTGGAGATGGAGTAAAATTAAAGCTATCCCGGAGCTGAATCGTGAAATCGTTGGTTATAAAACAGCAGAAGGTGAATTTAGAATAGTACAAAAAACGAGGCTTACAGGAAAGGTTATACGTTCCCTGCAAATTGACAAGGAGGTTTCCAGTAGAAGAGGAACTGCAGAAGTTGAAAAGATTTTTGGAAAGAAGTTATTTCCATTTCCAAAACCGATTGAGTTGATTGAGAGATTTATCAGCATTGGCATGGAAGATAATGATATAATTCTTGACTTTTTCGCTGGTTCGGCAACCACAGCTCATGCCGTTATGCAATTAAATGCTAAAGATGGTGGTAACCGCAAGTTTATCATGGTACAACTTCCTGAACCATGTGAAGAAAAAAGCGAAGCGTTTAAAGGTGGTTTTAAAAACATATCTGAAATTGGAAAAGAACGCATTCGCAAGGCTGGTGAAAAAATAAAAAAAGAAAACAAAGATAAAGTAGATAAAGAAAGCATAGAAAACCTTGATGTAGGCTTCAAAGTGTTTAGAACGGCTGATACAAACATCCGCTGGTTTAGCGAAGCCATAAAGTCTGATATATTTGATTATGATCAGACCATGTCAGAAAAAGACAAACTAGATTTTAACCCAGGCTATACCGATATTGATGTAGTTTATGAGATCCTGTTAAGGCATAGAGATATCCCCCTTTCAACAAATGTCGAGAAGCTATCTTCAATCGGAGAACGAACCTACATTTTTGCCGATACGGTTGTCGTATGTCTAGAAGAGAACGTCACAGAAACCATTATTGATAAAATTGCGGCCATTGAACCAATGCCTACAAAGGTTATCTTCCGTGATAGTGCCTTTGAAGATAATATCTCCCTCAAAACCAACAGTATGCTGCGACTTGAAGCCCAGATGAAAAAGAACAGTGGGATTGAGAAGAAAGCCTACAGAGTTGAGTTTATTTAAGGGGGGGTGAAGCTATGTCAAATCGGATTACTTTTCAATTTGATGATAAACTGGATTATCAAGAGAAAGCAATTAACTCGGTTGTCGACCTTTTTAAAGGGGTTAGCCGTCAGGATGAGGGGACAATCTACCGGAATATACATCGGATTAAAATGCTCCATGAAGGTGATCCTGTTCGCAACCCCCAAATTATAAAGGAAGCTAGGCTCTTAAACAACTTGCGTGATGTTCAACTTAAGAATAAGCTCATGCTGGATAATGAACTGAAGGATAGAAATTTTACCATTGAAATGGAAACAGGTACAGGGAAAACTTATGTGTATTTGCGTACCATCCTTGAACTAAATAAGATTTATGGCTTTATAAAGTTTATGATAGTTGTGCCCAGTATTGCAATCAGAAAAGGTGTAGAAAAAAGCATTGATATGTTACAAGAGCATTTCAAGTCTCTTTATGATGGACTTGATATTAAGAATCACGCTTTTGTGTATGATTCAAGCACCCCCAAAAAGATCAGCAGCAGTTTCGTAGAAACCAGAGATTTAAGTATTGTGGTCATGAATATTCAGGCTTTTAACAAAGACACGAACAAAATTCGTCAATCGGATGAATACGGGCAAATTCTCTGGGAGGATATTAAATATATTAGCCCTATCGTAATTATCGACGAACCGCAAAAGATTGAAGGATCGGCCAAGAAAAAAAGTGCATCGCTGGAAGCCATTGAAATGATCAAACCGCTATTTATACTGCGTTATTCGGCAACACATAAACGGCTATTTAACCAGGTGTATAAGTTGGATTCTTATGATGCTTACCAAAATGATTTGGTTAAAAAGATCGAAGTGAAAACTGTTCATGGCACCATACCCAAGGACTACCCTTATGTCCGCTATGTAGAATTTACCAGGGACTTGTATGCCAGGATCGAGATTTTCCACGTAGAGCAGGGTGGGGTTATCCGTTTACGGCAGTTTAAAGTTCGTGGCGGTGATTCCCTATATGAATGCTCAGGTAATCTTGGGCAATACAAAAATATGATTGTGCAGGAAGATCCGCATAAACTGAAAAAACTTAAAATCAGTAATTGGGATGAAATACTGGAACTAACGGTTGGCGAAAGCAATATTAATTTTGGGGAAGAAGAAACAATAAGAATCCAGATTAGACTTGCCATTAAAAACCACCTGGAGAAACAATATAATATACTCAAAAAAGGCTATAAAATTAAGGTATTAACCCTTTTCTTTATCAATGCTGTAAATAAATACCGGGATAGCGGGGCTGCCGATGGACGTGGAGAATATTTAAAGATTTTCGATGAGGAGTACACTAAAATTATTGCTGATCCCAAATGGAATAAAGTATTTAATGAATATCCGGAACTATTTAAACAATACCAGGATGTTCAAAAAGTGCGCGAGGGTTATTTTGCTATAGACAAGCATAAAAAAGCCGTTGAGATTGAAAACTGGGATAGCATTATGGATGAACAGAAGCTCAAAGCCAAATCACAAGAGGATATAGATAGGGGAATTGAACTGATATTGGAGAAAAAGGACGAACTGATCTCCTTTGATGAACCATTGACCTTTATCTTCTCTCATTCCGCCCTTCGTGAAGGTTGGGATAACCCCAATGTATTTACAATGTGTACCCTGAAGAAAAGCGGTTCCGACATTGCTAAAAAACAAGAGATCGGTAGAGGCTTACGCCTTCCTGTTGATATTAACGGGAACCGGATTAAAGACAGTGAAGTTGCCGAATTGACCATTGTCGCCAATGATCATTATGACCATTTTGCGGCGGCGCTGCAGCAGGACTTTAATGATCATTCGGGATTTAATAAAGATGAAGTTACGATTGACGTAATTTATAGCACCCTCACAGAAGCCGGGGTTCCAGAGAATAAGGTGATGGAGGTTGCTGAAGTCTTTAGAAATGAGCTAATTCAATGTAAGATAACCAATAAAGAAGGCCTCTTGACGAAAGAAGCCAAGCAAATCGAGAACATCAACTTTAACAATGAGACGCTTCAAGAGCACAGTAAGATGATTAAAGCAAAGTTTATAGATGCCATGCGCAAGAAAGGCACCAAGAAAATCCCAATTAAAAATGGGGATGAAGAACCTGTTGTAAACGGTAAGAACAGCTATATTTCGGAAGAATACTTTAAAAAACTCTTAAAAGAATTAAGCGCAAGAATGTCCAAACGTACTATGTACCAAGTGAATATTGATAGTGCTGCATTTATAAAAGCGTGTGTTCTTGAGCTAAATGAAAAACTCAAATACAGGAACATTAAGCATGAGTATGTAATTGAGTCGGGTAAAGCCGATTTTGACGAATTAAGGAAGTTCAAAATGTCTGAGGCCTCGGCACAAAAAATGTTTGAAGAACTGGAGGGTATGGATACCCGGAAGAGTGAATTCGAGATTATCAATTACATCATGTACCACACCATGCTGCCCCGCCTGGCTATTTATAAGATTATTTCAGGTCTCGAGAAAAAGAATTTGCTTCAAAACCAGGATATCCTTGACCAGGTGACTCAAGGAATAAAAGCCAAACATACAGAATTTATGGCTGACGGCGATATTAAATATGAAGTTATTGATGGTTATGTTTTTGAAGAATCAACCATATTTGAAACAGAACAGATTGACAGGGCAATGCTTGATGATGTATCAAATCTCGTCTTTAAAACTAATGCTAACAATCGTAGGGCAGTTAATATGTATTATAAGTTTGATAGCAAAGGTGAACTGGAGTTTGCTAAGAGGCTTGAGTCTGACGAGGAGGTACTTCTTTATACCAAACTCAAAAAAGGCGGATTTGTCATAGATACACCCTACGGAGCATATTCCCCTGACTGGGCAGTAATTCGCAAGGGAAGCGAAGGTATCGCCAGACTATTCTTCATTGTTGAAACAAAGATCGACAAGGACGAAAAGGATCTAAGCGGAGTCGAAAAAACAAAGATAAAATGTGGAAAGCTTCATTTTAAAGCAGTTGCTGATGACGTAGAATTTAAGCAGGCGAGAAACTACGATGATTTTTTAGAGAAAATTGGGGCTAAATAACATAGCACCGCCGCTAGTGTTTGCAATACGTTTTAATCTAGGACGTGTTGAAACGGGTTTTATTTCTCTCAATAGCCCCGTGGCACACTTTTATAAGCAACCCATTCCTCTTTAGGTGCTCTTACTACTTTACTAACTCCACTAGCTGCAAAAGATTTGGAATACGATGTGTCCCAATAGATTAAAAATTGTAAACCCTTAACCATGTGGAGATGTTACAGGAGAGTGAAAATTGAAGCTAAAAGATTATTCAATTGGACAATTGTTTAGTGGTTACCTTGCCGTTAAGCTATGTAATATTCGCCAAACAAATCAAAACCCACCAAAAGATTATCTCGACTTACGCCTGACTGATGGTGACACCGAAATTGTAGCCCGGGTTTGGGATCACTCTGGACAAGCTCCAACTGAAAATTCGGTCATATTTGTATCTGCTAATCTAACCCAATTTAGGGGTGAGAATCAACTTAATATATCTGAGTGGCGTCAGGTCAGCCAGGAGGAATATAATCCACGTGATTTTCTTCCGGTATGCCCATATGACACTAATATCCTTATGAGGCAGTTGGAAAACTATATCCTGCAAGTGAAAGATATTGGCCTTGCCCAAATGATAAGGTCAATTTTTTCTAAGTACTATAATAAATTTATTGAAGCCCCTGCTGCGATAAGTCACCATCATGCTTATATTGGTGGGCTAATTGAACACACCTGTGGTGTAGCCGACCAGTGTCTACGCTTGGCCACGCCCGGAACAGATAAGGACATACTGTTGACTGGAGCCATTCTTCACGACGTTGCAAAAATCTTTGATTATGATTGGTCAGGTTGTGTTATGACCATGACTGATACCGGCCAGTTGCTTGGGCATATTACTCAGGGTATGATGCTTATAAAAAGTCATGCACCCAACTGCCCGGATATATCAACTAAAAAGCTAAATCACCTACTTCACTTGATCGCATCTCATCACGGCAAATTGGAATGGGGCAGTCCTGTTGAACCGTGCACATTGGAAGCGGTTTTATTGCATAACGCTGACGTGCTGGATGTACAACTGTGGAAACTTAATCATGCACGGGATCAGGTCTCAGAAGGGGAGAAGTGGACAGCTATTATTAAAGGGTTAAATAGGCGGTTTTGGGTTGGGTCAGGTGAAAGTGATGCAAAATAATAAGCCATTCGAGATTTAAGATAATATGAACATGACCATATATAATAATGAATTGCTCTTATTATTATCGCTTATAACGGGTAACACAGGTAAGAATAGGTAGTTTTTGTTCGTACAAAAATAAAAGAAATTGCTTATATTTTAAAGGATGTGAGAAAAAATTAAAATCAACCGGGTTCAAATAAAGAATTTCCGTAATTTTAAAAATCTTGACGTTACACTTGGAGAACATGCAGTTATTGTTGGAGAAAATACCATCGGTAAAAGCAATTTCTTATATGCATTGCGGTTAGTTCTTGACCCATCGTTGCCTGATACTGCACGTCATCTGCAGGAATCGGATTTTTGGGATGGCCTTCCTCGTCCTTTGAAAAAAACTGCTATGATTAGCATATCAATTGACCTGGTAGACTTTGAAGATAATGAAGATTTAATGGCTATATTGGCGGAGCACCTCGTAGACCCGGAACCTATGACTGCACGTTTTACCTATGTATTTCAGCCTTTAGCGACACTTTCAGGTTCGCCAAGCTCTGACGCAGATTATGAATTTATTATTTATGGCGGCGATCGAGCTGAAAACAGGGTTGGTTACGATGTCAGGCGTAGGATTCCAGTAAATGTTCTTTCTGCTCTCCGTGACGCTGAGGGAGATCTGTCAAGCTGGAGACGTTCACCTTTAAGACCTTTACTGGATGAGGCGGCCAGGGAAATAGACCGTGAAGAACTTAATAACATTGCCTCGGAAGTGGCTGATGCTTCAGCAGAATTACTGAAGAATAATGAAATCAGTGAGTTGGCAGAACAAATAAATAATAGACTTTCAGATATGGTTGGTAAGTTCAACAGTTTAAACACCATACTTGGTTTTACTGCAACGGATCCTTATAGACTTATAAGGGAAATACGCCTTTTTATTGATGGAGGGAAAAGGGGCGTCGGTGAGGCTAGTCTTGGTTCGTCAAATTTGCTTTACCTAGCTCTTAAGTCACTGGAACTGGAACAACTCGTTGAACAGGGAAGTAGGGATCATACATTCCTTGGCATTGAGGAGCCCGAGGCCCATTTGCACCCCCACTTACAAAGGCTTGTTTACCGCGATTTTTTGAGACCTCGAAGCCACCGAGAAGGAGAGGACGGTCGCTCTGAAATCAAGCACAAACACCAAACCATACTCTTAACTACCCATTCACCTCACATTGTTAGTGTATCCCCACTGCATTCAATTATCCTCCTTCGCCGGTCATCATCCGAAAATACTACAGAGGCAGTATCTACTACTCAAGTAATCCTTGACGAGAAGGAAATAGCAGATCTTGAACGCTATATTGATGTAACACGAGGTGAAATGCTTTTTGCTAAAGGTGTAATTCTTGTTGAGGGAGATGCGGAAGAATATCTTGTTCCAGTTTTGGGTAAACGTCTTGGCTATAACTTTGACGAACTGGGGATAACGGTTTGCTCAGTATCCGGCACCAATTTTGCCCCCTACGTTAAATTACTTGGGGAAAGCGGCTTGAGAATACCCTTTGCCGTGTTAACCGACCTTGACCCACAATCAGATGGCAGATACCTTGGTCATTCCCGGGTAACAAGTTTGCTAAAAGAAATTATGGACGAAGGGGAATACCAAAAAGCGGAAGATGAGGGTAAATTACTTGATTTGGCTCCTAATTACGGTATTTTTCTTAACAACTATACGTTGGAGATAGACCTGTTTAAATATAAGCGCCATAAAAGTATGTGCAGTACTTTAATTGAACTAACAGAAAATAATGCGGCCAAAGAACGGGCAAGAGTTTGGAGAGAAGCCCCTGAAAAACTTGATGAAACCAAGTTTTTAAAAGATATAGGTGCAATAGGTAAAGGCCGGTTTGCCCAACGTCTGGCCACAAAAATTGCCAATTACAAAGCAACCATATGTCCGCCGTACATTAAGGAGGCCATTAAGTATGTCGCCGGCAAATGTTCTAAATAAACCAACATACTTGGTTGTAGCCGAAGATTTGAGAGGGAATCCCGGCCAGAGAAAAGCTTACGAATCTCAAAAAAATTGTGTAATACTTGCCGGTCCCGGGAGTGGTAAAACAAAAATTATAACAATTAAAGTAGCTAGGATTTTAAACGAGGACATTCGCCTGCCCCGTGGTATTGCATGCATTACATATAATGCAGAATGTGCTAGAGAGTTAAAACGCCGGCTTGATGAGTTAGGAGTTGTCGAGAATTCACATATTTTTATCGGCACAGTACATTCCTTTTGTTTAAAAAATATTATCCTGCCTTACGGAAAAATTGCTGGTTTGGAATTACCCGAACCTCTGTCCGTAGCTATTCCAAAAGAACAAGACCGTCTAATGGAAATGGCACTTTTACAGGAAAAGGGTGATGAAGAGCTTAGGCGTTGGAAAATCCGTTTAGCTCGCTACAGGCGTACTTATCTTGACCGTGACTCCCTGGAATGGAAAAATACCGATGAAGATGCTGCCCAGGTAATTGAAGCATATGAAGCTAAATTACGAAAAAATGGTTTTATAGATTTTGATGATATGATGCTTTTGGGACTTCAATTAGTGGAAAAGCATGAATGGATAAGAAAACTAATTAAAGCTCGATTTCCTGTTCTAGTTGTAGACGAATATCAGGATCTCGGAGTCCCTCTTCATAGGATGGTTCTTAGTCTATGTTTTAAGGCCGGAGTCAGGCTGATTGCTGTTGGTGACCCTGATCAGTCAATATACGGGTTTACGGGAGCAAAACCGGAGTTGCTTGAAAAACTGGCTGAAATGGAAGGGATAGAACAAGTAAGGCTTAGACTTAATTACCGTTGTGGGGAGACTATAGTTAAGGCTTCTCAGATTACGCTTGGTGAAAAAAGGGGTTATGATGCTCGCCCTGGGGCTCATAAAGGCACTATTGATATTCATGAATGTCCGGGGGGCCTTGAGCACCAGGCAGAAACAATATGCAATAAAATTATACCCAATGTTATAAAAAGAAGACGTTGCAACCTCGGTGACATAGCTGTGTTATATTTAGATAAAAACATGGGAGACGTGATAGCAGAGAAGGTAAATGCAGCTGGCTTGCCCTTTATTAGGATAGATCAAAATGCCCCCTATCAAAAAACCCCCTTAATTCGGTGGCTGGAAGATTGTGCGTTATGGTGTAGCGGTGGGTGGAAAGAAGGTAAGCCGCGTCTTTCTGCCCTTATACAGACATGGCTTGCGTTTAACAGAAACGACTGTGATAATGATATGTTATTAACGTATAAGCGAGGACTTATACGGTTTTTGTGGGCTAACCGACGTCCGGAGATGATGTTGCATAATTGGCTCTCGGCTTTTCAATCGTCCTGCTTAAAAGAAATGTTCAGCCAACAGAAAATAATGAGGGACGAAAAAGAAGCTTTTGAACGTTTAATCGGTGCTTGTGCCAAGGGCGGTAGAATCGAAAATTTCATAGTTGCTGCGTTTGCAGGGCAAGGAGGGTCGCCGGAACACCTAAATCTTCTCACTCTACACAGTTCGAAGGGCTCAGAATTTGACGTTGTAGTGATTATGGGAATGGACCAAGGCCTGATACCAAGGTATGGATCTGGGGAGGGAGAAAAAAGAGAACAAAGACGCCTGTTTTACGTTGGGCTGACCCGATCTCGGAATGAGGTTCATTTAACATACTCTGGATGGACAAAAAATAAGTACGGGCGAAAATTTAATAATGGTCCTTCGGAATTTTTAATTGAACTCCGGGATAGTGTTTTAAATGATGACGAGGGCTGTTCTATGGCAAAAAGTACATCTAATGCCATTTTAGGGGGCGTTCTGTAAAAATCAAGTGCCATATTTGTAATTATGCATAATACATAAAGTCATTTAGATAATTTTACGTTTTTACTTCTTGGTAGCTGGGGGTAAAAAGAACAGAATTGCCTTCGGACGATTAAAAAATAAACCGGGGATGGAAGATTTGTTTTATCTATCCCCGGTTTTTCCTGTATAAGACAAATTACCACACCACATTCTGGACAGATAGTTTCAGGCATTATCCCCGGTCCTTCATCCATGCAAATTCATCAATTACCCAACTAGAATCCAGTTCAGTATGCTCGACAACGATATTTGTGATGATTTGATTGACAGAATTGACTTTTAGCTTGCGAAAGGGACTTTTGCTCTGCCTACTTTTTCTTTCTTTTCGTTGTGGTAATACCCAGCATCAGCTGCAGTGTGAAGTACCATCAGATTACATACGGCTGTCAGGTCTAAGGTGCATCACACATCCCTTTTCTGAAGACGCCATCTCTTACCCACCTTTGTCAGGTGTTCATTGGTTATGGGGCTGCTTTGCCAGCCCGTATCGAAATTTATATCCTGAGATCGTGGCAATTGTTTACCTTCTTTAACGAGATCACGAATCATTATACGTGAAGGTAGGACAGCAGCCTGTCCCACAAAAATAGCTTCCCGGCGACGAAGCCCGGAAAGCACCTTAGTCAAACCCGCCAGTGAATCTGGTAGTATTCCTTGGACATGGCTACGATCCGAGTCGTTCGTGATGCGCAAGACTATCCATGAATTGCACTGGGAAAGCACTGTAGCCTCTACCTCACTAGGTCGTTGCGAAACTAGCATTAGGCCAATGCCGTACTTGCGCCCTTCTTTGGCAAGACGTCGGATTGCATCCTGGGCGGCTTCATATAGTGCTTCACCACGATTTGGAACATAGCGATGCGCTTCCTCGCAAACAAGTAGAACCGGGTTACTTTCACGCTCACCGCGTGTCTGCCAAATTTTTATGGAAAAGAGCATTCGAGCAATCGCAGAACTTGCCGTACCTGCCACTTCGTTTGGGACACCAGATAGGTCTACGATTCGTATAGGATTGCTGTCTCCAAGGAACTGCTTCACAACCTCCGGCAAAAGATCGGTAGTGCCATCCCAACCTTGCATCATAAATTTTAAACGACCATCTCTACAAAGAGAGTCAACTTTACGGAGAACCTTATTAAATCCCTCATGGTCTTTGCGATTCTGGTTATTGGGACGCTGTTTATTAACTGCTCCAACGAATCCGATTTCGTCCAAAACCCCATTTCGTTTTCCAAAATCGTCGAGACCAGATAGATTTCCCAAAACGTATGGGATTGGTGAATCCACAGTAATGTCCTGAGACGATAGGTTAATTTTACTGGCACCATCTTGTCGAGCAGTGAGAAGCGCATTCTTTATGATGTTTGTCTGAGATGTTGCGGCTTCTTCAGTTTTACCGACAAACAGGGAAACAGTTTCTTCCATATTCAAAAGCCAGTATGGAAGCACAAGCGAATCTTCATCGGTACATAGGCGAACGTGATTAGGGAAGGCTGCACCGTATTCATTATGCGGATCAAGAATGACAATTTGAGGATGCCAATTCTGATGTCCAGCGTCGCTTCCTCTATCAAGAATTGCATGCAGGAGTGCGGCAACTGTTCCCGATTTTCCAGCTCCTGTGGATCCTAATATCGCCGTGTGCTTACCAAGAAGCTCATTCATTTCGGCATAGCAAGGAGTTCCGCCTGACCCAACGTGTTCACCGAGGAGAATCACAGGCCCGGTTCCTTCGCCATAGATGAAGCCGAGTTCAGCTTGTGGTGTTAGATAAACTTTCTGCTGGGGCAAAGGAAAGGTGGTCACGCCACGCTCAAAATCCAACCTCCACTTGTCGTTGTCGAAAACCCATTCGCCCTCACCAAATAGGTCAGCCTCGATAATGCGTGCGTTTTCGTTTGATTCCAGGGCAAGTCCCTTTTCGCGTTCGTAATCGGACTTCATACGGAGACGCCCCACATAACCGAATATCAGCCTTGCACCATAATGTATCTTGATGATCGAGCCGAATTGACCAATTGGGTAGATAATCCCACCGTAAACGCGGGTGAGTTCTGTAACCTTCGGATCCAACTGGGCTATGATATGCGTTCCATCAACCTCAATCACTGCGCCAATTTCCAGATTAGAGATTGGTGTGAATGTCAAATAATTTTTTACAGTTTTCGATAAATAATTTTTTACACCTATAATCTGACAAATATGGAAACGGGGTTT
>JGI2924J29684_1076900_pt1 | contig 12067 bp, 11 predicted proteins | sample BenlonsequencITS_FD_29684 | JGI IMG/M metagenome (IMG submission 29684)
CCTCATCTGGGGTGTCTTAAATTCGCCCACGTGGGCGAATTTGGGGAGCCGGGGTTCTACCCGTTCCAATTTGCTATTGTACCTTCATCTTTAAGGAATACTTTTCAATTATGATAAAGGCAACTATGCTAGAAAAGTAAAGTATCATTGAGTAGAGGAGATTCCATCCGTCTTTTACAACAAGAATATTTAATTTCATAAGAATATATTGACCAAAAAATGCAATGCAGAATGGTATGAGTTTAAAATACCATTTTTTAAGGATACATACACAGATAACTAAAAATATGACCTCAAATAATTGATAAGTGAATATAAACATCGTACTCGATAAATATAAATTTTCTGCCCAATTAACGTTATAGTATTGTTTTCCTAACAGTAAAAGTACGGGAATGGGGTAATGTAGAAGTACAAACCCAACAAAGTAAAATGTAATATTCCTGATGAGTCTCGACTTAGTGGGATTGAGCATAGCAAAGTACTTTTTAGAAAATACTTGAAAGAAAAAAATCAAGAAACCTGTCATGTAATACTTCCACCAGTGATGTTCGTATATTCCTGATTTCAAACACAAATACTCAATTAGTAAATAGATAATAGTTATAAAAGAAATCCATCCATATCCCAGGCAATTAGCTGCAACTAATATAGCTGTTCCGGGATAGAAAGTGGAATTAAGTATTAGATGACCTAATATGTTTTGTGCCCAAGGATCAGAGAAAATGCCTGTTTTATAGGCGTAAGCATCAAGCAAGCCAAGGACGACAAATTCACCGATCCATGTGATACATGTTGTAAAGAGGTAGAAAACAAGAAAGGTAGAACGTTTGACAGTTTGCTTTTTATAGATGGAAAAAACGGTGGCTCCCAGCCCAATAATAGCGATAAGATAATACCAGTATATGTTGGCCATAATTAGCTCCTTGTAATTTATATCAGAAACATTTAGCCATTATGAAAGTGTATATATTACTGCTCAGTAAAGCCTCAGAAATGAATACACTATAGCTTTCCCGTAATTCATGCAGAAATCCAAGATAATTAGGGCTTTTAGCTATTAATCTTGGATTTCCTATTTGAGCCGAATCATTGCTAATGAGAAGTCCCGTTTATAACCGTAAAACTAATGAGGTTAAGAAGATAATTAAAATATGATATTGCAAAATCTAGCGAAAACCCTCAGTATTGTAAAGGGAAAAGCAAAGTTTTGTCGAATAAAACTAAGTTGAGTGATTTTATTGTGAGGGAATGGTGATTTTGGCTCGTATAGAAGATGAGCTTGTAAAAACAAGCTCAAAATATAGTAATCCTCTTAGTAGTATTCGCTACCTAGTTATGTGCTTAAAAACTCTGATCATATCCTGCCTAGAAGTTAAGGGTTTCGTTCTAGCGTTCACTACAGCAGCCATGCTACACAAGTCCATACTATTTATTGGCTTAATTAACAATGATAATGCAACTAAATATGACCATATAAAAGCTTTTTATAGCTTTAGTTCAGCTCCTCCTTTAGATGTTTACATTGCATTTATTCTGGTAGTCTTGAGTTTCTCCTATTTATTTAAGGGTAAAGCCCGTTTCTGGTGTCTAGTAGCCTGCAATAGTTTATTTTCACTTCTCCTAATTACTAATTTGATGTATTATCGTGGGTACAGTAGCTTTGTATCACCATATTTGCTTAGTCAAACCACAAATCTGGACAATCTTTTTAGTAGTATAATTTCAATGTTGCGTCCGGTTGATTTTTTCTTCGTTGTTGACTTGTTATTTTTGGCGGGACTGGGCTTAGTGTATAAAGCATTTTACAGCAGGGTTCAAAGAAGTGTTTATACATTTCTGATCCTCTCGGTGCTTTCAGTCTCGTATATATATTACCAGCATGTTCAAATGGATTTAAGTGGGAATGAAGATACTATGCTGTTCAGAGTTGCTTGGTCTCCGAATCAGACAATGTCAAACCTATCCCCCCTGGGCTACCATATGTTTGATACTTACAACTATTTTAAAGATCTTAAGGATTCCCAATTAACACCGGAAGAACAGAATGAAATTAAGAATTGGCTCGCTCAAAATCAAGAGAAATTACCGCCAAATGATTATAAGGGGATGTTCAAGGGGCAAAACCTGGTCATGATTCAAGTAGAGTCGCTTGAAAATTTTGTCATCAATCAACAAATTAATGGCCAAGAAATTACTCCAAATCTTAATAAACTTCTGGCTAATAGTTTATACTTTTCGAATTTCTATGAGCAAGTATACAATGGATCAAGCTCTGATGCTGACTTAATGGCGAACACCTCTGTTTATCCGATTCGTACTGGTTCTGCGTTTTTTCGGTTTCCTAACAATACCTATAATTCACTTCCTAAGATTTTGAATGAGGATGGATATAATACCTTAGCCATTCATCCGGATAAGGGCTCATATTGGAATTGGATGCCCGCCTTGACTGCTATTGGATTCGAAAAGACAATGGACGATTCGCGATTTAATACGGAAGAGAAAATTGGCTTAGGTCTTAGTGATGGCAGCTATTTTAAGCAAATAGCCCCGATTATTTCGGAACAAAAACAACCATTTTATGATTTTATGGTTACGTTAACAAGCCATAACCCTTTTGACTTACCTGAACAGTATCGATCCCTAAATCTAAGTGAAGATTTGAATAATTCAAAGTTAGGTGGATACTTTCAAAGTATTCGGTATACGGATGAACAAATTGGCCTGTTTTTGGAAAAGCTGGATCAAAGTGGGGTGTTGGATAATACCGTTGTTGTTATCTATGGAGATCATACCGGAGTTCATAAATACTATAACGATGAAGTGAAAAAGGTTGAGCCCCAGGAAAGCTGGTGGCTGGATGACAGTAAAAAGATACCTCTAATCATTTATCATAAGGGAATGAACGGGAAAGAGATTTTCACCATAGGTGGACAGGTGGATACTATGCCCACGATAGCTTATCTTTTAGGCATCGAAGAAGATCGTTACATTAGTACAGCTTTCGGACGAAACTTGTTAAACACTAATAAGAGTTTTGCGGTATTGGCCACCCGGCAATACATGGGGGAATCTGAAAATAGTGTTGAATATGAGAACCGTCTAAAAGGAATCGATATTTCGGACCTTGTCATACGGAAAAACTACTATAAAGAAGCCGGGTATAAATAAAAAGAAGGACTTTGATATTCTTCAACGAAATAATCAGTCTAACTTTTAGTTTAAGTGTTACAGAAAAGGTGGTGCTCATTTTGACTGAAAAACAGCGAGTGATTCAAGAATATGTACCTGGAAAACAAGTAACTATGGCCCATATTATACCGAACCCTCAAGGAGATATTCATGAAAGATTAGGAATTGTTACATCAGGTGCTATTGGGATTATGACGATTACCCCCAGTGAAGCGGCGATTATTGCTGCCGATGCTGCAAGTAAAGCAGGAGATATAGAACTTGGTTTTTTAGATCGCTTTACCGGATCTCTAGTCATTACAGGGGATGTATCCAGTGTAGAAGCAGCCATAAGAGCAGCTGTCAATACTCTAGTTGACATTTTAGGGTTTACAGCAGCTGAAGTGACAAGAAGTTAATGGGCAGGATTCTACTGATAGGAGGAATAGGTGCCGGCAAAACCTCCTTAAAACAGACCCTAATGAATGAGCAAGTTACCTATCAAAAAACTCAAATGCTTGATTTTTGCAATACCTTTATTGATTGTCCGGGGGAATATCTGGAAATTCCCCGTTTCTATCATGTTTTAATTGATGCAAGCCATCAGGTCTCAGAAATTTGGGCCCTTCAAGATGCAACCAAACAACGATCTTTTTATCCTCCGCAATTTTCTAAAGTTTTTCGCAAACCAATCATCGGAATCATAACGAAGGTCGACTTGCCTAAAGCCAATATCCAACAAGCAACAGCTTACTTAAATTATGCAGGAATTGAAGAACCCTTTTATCCAATATCCGTGATGAACGGGGAAAGTGTTGCTCCATTGCGTTTGCGATTGGAGGAGTTGAATGAACTGCGAAAATGTTAAAGGTTTATGTTTGAGGTATACGAATCTTACTGAAGAAGATATTAAGATTTTAGAATCAATGATTTTACAAATACCCAATACTGCTGAGTTAACAGGCACAGATATCTTTATTGATGCGCCAATTAGGGATGGCGTCGATGCTGTAGTATTAGCATGGGGTCGCCCTAAATGCCGATCCTTGTACAGAAATAGTGTCGTAGGAGAATTAGCCTTAGCAACCAGTGAACCAGCAGTTTATCGAACCTTAATAACTGGGGAAACATGCCGGGATGTTCGAGGAGTTAGCCAAGAGGGGATTCCAATTGCCCAAACTGTAGTAGCCATTCGTAATCCTGGCGATAAAATCATTGGTGTATTAATTATGGAAAGAGATATCTCTGAAGAATTGCGACAAGAAGAGCAATTTGAGTTTTTAACTCAGACAGCAGAGCGCTTAAGTAATACGCTGATGAATTTGTCAATGACCGGTTCTCAGTTTGAAAATTGGGTTGGAAACGGGATATTTGTCTTAAATAAGTATAGTAAGATTACCTATGTCAATAAAAAAGCTGCTAAGATCTATCAGGAGTATCACGGGTTTGAGGCACTTGGGCATGATTTTTTATTTGCTCTGTTCAATTGTTCCTGTTTAGAAGAACTTTTAGATGCTTTGAAAAGCCCTACCGAGTTTTGTATCATGGATAAGAGCTATCTTTTTGAGGCTTATCCTTTAGTCACCTATGGAGATCTAAGCGGTTGCGTAATATCCTTAAGAGATATCACAGATCTGCGTAAAAAAGAACGTGAGTTGAACGCTAAGAGTACAGTTATTCGTGAAATACACCACCGAGTTAAAAATAATCTTCAAAATGTTGCGGCCTTGCTTCGCTTACAAATGAGACGGTCAGATTTGGATACTGTCAAAGCTGAATTCGCAGCAAGCATCAATCGAATTATTTCAATCGCCATGGTGCATGATGTCTTTGCCTGTCAAAACTGTGATTCTGTCGATTTAAAGGATCTTTCTCAGCGTATTTTAAAGGCGCTTTTGGAAAGCTCGACTTCGACTGAGCAGAGCATCGAAGCCCATGTTATAGGACAGAATTTGCATCTGCCAAGTATAAAAGCTGTCCCGTTGGCTCTTGTGATTAATGAAATCCTGACAAACAGTTTTAAACACGGTGTTCGTCATTTAGATAGAGCAGTCATTACTCTTGAGATTATTGAGAAAAATGGAGAAATACTTCTGACGGTAAGAGACAATGGTCCTGAACCGGAAGTGCCTTTTGATAAGGTCAAGCAACGACGGTTAGGTTTGCAAATTGTCGATTCCTTAGTTGAAGATCAATTGGGTGGAGAGTTCGGAATGGAACGTATTAATGGAATGACAGTGGTAACAGTAAGCTTTCCAAAACATAACTCGGAGGGAAAGTTATGAGCGAACTATCCATTTTAATTGCAGATGATGAGGCTTTAATTCGGCTGGATATTAAAGAAATGCTGCAAGGGGCTGGGCATATAGTTTGTGCAGAAGCAAACAATGGCTTAAAGGCAGTTGAGTTAGCAAAATCCTTCGCTCCGGATTTAGCGATACTTGATGTTATGATGCCTAAATTAGATGGGCTGGAAGTAGCAAAGATATTACATACCATGAACATACCCGTTATATTGTTGACCGCCTATAGTCAAACAAAGTTTATTAATCGAGCCGAAAAAGTTAGTGTCTATGGATATCTGGTTAAACCAATAACCGAACGTGATCTCTTGCCGGCAATCCAAATCGCTTATGCCCGCTGGAGAGAGATGCAAGCTGTTCAGTCAAAATTAGAGACTACACAACAAGAGCTGCATAGTCAAAAACAAGTTTCTAGGGCAAAGGCAATTCTTGCTGCTCGTGAGGGAATTAGTGAGTATGAAGCTCATCAATTGTTAATCCATCAGGCCATGGATCAGAGAATTACTGTCGTAAAATTAGCTGATCAGATTATTAAAACTGCGGAATAAATTTAAGTATTTGGTTATAGTTAATAATTATATTGGTATTCAAGAATTTTGAAAAAAAATTCGTCAAAAAAAAGGAATATTGTGATAGATCGCGAATAATGTAGATTATAGATGGAGTCAACCGTTACCAACTAGTGAACTTCTCAACAAAGGAATAGCGGGCAATAATGCCCTTTATTACATCCGGAATTTTCGGGTGCAATAAAGGGCATTAATTTTTGTCCGAGAAAGGCGGGTGAAGACTAAAGTTATAGTTTAGTATGGTATCGGTTACATCTAATAAAAACAAAGGAGGTTTATATAGTGACAACAGAAACTAAAGTTGTGACCGCAGGGGCCGATGCAAATTTATCCAGAGTACTTAAACCTATTCACTTATGGGCTCTTGCTGTAGGATTAGTCATATCAGGAAACTATTTTGGCTGGAGTTATGGATTTGGTGCAGGCGGGCCGATGGGATTAGCCCTAGCCTTAATTCCAGTCACGATCTTTTATGTAACATTTATCTTATCTTATTCTGAGCTGGCAACAGCAATTCCCCATGCAGGTGGACCTTCGGCTTATGCTCGGAGAGCATTGGGGCCTTTTTGGGGATATATGAATGGTATTAGTTGTTTAATCGAGTTCATTTTTGCACCCCCTGCAATCGCTTTGGCTGTTGGTGGATATATTAACTTTCTCATTCCATCCATTCCAACTTTAACAGCATCAGTTGCAGCATTCCTTTTTTTCATTTTTGTTAACTATTTGGGAATGAAAACTTCTGCTACAGTAGAATTAGTAGTCACCATTATTGCCCTTGTCGGTTTGGTTATTTTCTGGGGAGCAGCAGCACCTCACTTTTCCATTCAACGGGTTATGGCTGAGCCTCTCCTTCCCTTCGGTATGAAAGGAGTCATGGCGGCTGTACCTTTCGCTATTTGGTTCTATCTGGCTATTGAAGGCGGAGCCATGGCGGCAGAAGAAATGGTAAATCCCCAGAAAGATATTCCTAAAGGTTTCTTAAGTGGTATGGGTACACTGATGATCATGGGCTTCCTGACCCTCTTTTTAACGGCTGGTATTGCAGACTATAATTTGGTTTCAGCTGTTGACTTCCCATTACCAATTGCCTTAGCTCAAGTCTTTGGCGAAAATGCCTTTATTGTTGTATTGGTCAATATCATTGGTTTATTCGGCTTAATTGCTTCCCTGCATGGAATTATCGTAGGTTACTCACGTCAAACTTACGCCATGGCTCGAACCGGATATTTGCCTAAGTTTTTAGCTTATGTGGACCCAAAACGTCATACTCCGGTATGGGCACTATTAGTTCCTGGACTTATTGGCTTAGGTGTCGTTCTCACTGGTCAGACAGCTGTCGTTATTACAATTGCAGTTATCGGTTCTTTAGCCCTTTACATGCTTAGCCTAATCAGTCTGTTTGTTCTGCGTGCCAAAGAACCCAGTCTCAAAAGACCCTTTAAAGTATCCTATCCAATTATCCCGGCTATTAGCTTTCTGACAGGTATTTTCTTGACTATAAGTGTAATTATTTCAAGTGTACCTGCCTTAAAAATGACAGCTATTGTCTATGCCATTGCAATCGTTTACTATTTTATCTGGGGAAATAAGAATATCAGACCTTTTGAAGAAGAGTTCGGCGTTTTAGACGAACTAGATGCTTAAACCCAAATACCTTTTTGTGGAGAGGAGCCATCGTAATTAGATGGCTTATGGAAACAACATGGCTAAAGAGATGACACTAGTCAGTGTGGGGATCGACATCGGAACAACAACGACTCAGTTGGTCATTTCGCGGCTGACTCTAGTGAACGTAATGCCCGGAAGTCAAGTCCCGAAGGTGGAAATTAGTCATAAAAGTATTGCCTATCTTGGGAAGGTTCACTTCACTCCTTTTGAAGACCGTCAGCATGTTGACGGTGCTGCCCTTCGTAAAATCATCGCAAAGGAATACGAGAAGGCTGGAGTGAGGCCCGAACAGATTGACACAGGGGCTATTATTATTACCGGAGAAACCGCTAAAAAGGAGAATGCCTCGGAGATCATTCATTCCTTGGCTGATTATGCCGGAGATTTTGTCGTAGCGACGGCTGGACCGGATCTCGAAAGTGTGATTGCCGGAAAAGGATCGGGAGCCGAGGCGCTCTCCAAGCGCTTACATGGCTGTATTGCCAATATTGATATCGGTGGAGGAACCACAAATATTGCCTATTTTGATCGAGGCAAGTGTATTGGTACAGCATGTATCAATGTTGGCGGCCGACTTTTTGAAGTTGATCCGATTAGTCACAATTTAACGTTTGTTTCCCCACCTGCCCAGAAGATATTGAGTCATTTTTATCCCGAAACTGTCCAGGCTCAAAGTGAGAAAGAATTAGTTATAATCAAGCACTGTTTGCGCAGTATGGTCGAATGTGTGGAACGGGTCATTTTTCAGGAACCCTTGCTTGCTCAGGACAGTTGTTTGGTAATGACCAATTTATTACCGAATGTTAAGATCGACGGTGTGGTCTTTTCAGGAGGGGTAGCAAGATATATTTATCTTCCTGGAATTAATGAGTGGTGGATACATGGGGATGTTGGCCCACTATTAGCTGAAGCATTTCGTGAAAGCCGGATTTATTCGTCCCTGCCCGTACATGAAGGCACGGAAACCATTCATGCTACTGTCCTGGGGGCGGGGGCTCATACTGTAAATGTATCCGGTTCAACAATTACTGTTAGTGAGCATACCCTTCCGCTGCGCAATGTGCCGGCGGTGTATCCGGAATTGAGTGCGTCGGGTGGCTTTACCTGGCTTAAACCCACTGAGAATTATACCGACGCTCTTTACCGCACAGTTGCCTTAATCGTACCACCTTTGCCTGACACGGACTTTACCACGATTCTTTCCTTAGCAGAAACTCTAGCCAGTGAATTACCTTCAATTAAAGGGGAGCCTAAAGTGGTTATTGCCCAACAAGATATTGCTAAGGTTCTTGGACAAACCCTGCAGAGGCTTCTCCCTAATATGCCAATAGTCTGTTTGGACGGTATTGAACTGGCCTTTGGCGATTTTTTAGATATTGCTAAACCCTTACCCCATCAAGATGCAGTGCCTGTTATTGTAAAAACCCTCGTATTCGCCCGTTAATACTAGCCAACAGAAGGGATGTGAAATCGTGAATCTAAAGACACGACTTTTTGGTCAAACCTTTACCTTCAAAGATGTAAAGGATGTTTTGGCTAAAGCAAACGAAATTAAATCAGGGGATATCCTTGCAGGAATCGCTGCCGCTGATGCAGCGGAACGGATCGCCGCTAAACGGGTCTTATCAGAATTAACTTTGGAAGATTTACGAAAGAATCCAGTCGTGCCCCTTGAGGACGACGAAGTATCCCGTGTTATTGACGCTGATGTCAATGAGCCCATTTACCATACGATTAAGAATTGGAGTGTTGCAGAGTTTCGAGAATACATTCTCCGAACCGAAACCAATGGTTCTGCTCTGAAAAGGATTAGTCGAGGTCTTACCTCAGAGATGGTCGCTGCAGTAGCTAAATTAATGAGCAATCTTGACCTGATCTTAGGGGCAGCTAAAATTCAAAATTTGGCTCATTGTAATACGACAATTGGTAATGCAGGGTGCTTAGCTTCTCGGCTTCAACCAAATCATCCTACGGATGGGGTCGATGGAATTTTAGCCAGCTTGCGTGAAGGTCTATCTTATGGGATAGGGGATGCAGTATTAGGATTGAATCCGGTTGATGATACCGTACCTGCTACCATACGCAGCCTGGAAACCCTCTATAACTTTGCTGAAGAATGGAAGATACCTACTCAGATTTGTGTTTTAGCCCATATTACCACTCAAATGAAGGCCTTAAGAAAAGGTGCCCCTGTGCACTTATTATTCCAATCTATTGCCGGTTCCCAGATTGGGAACGAAGCCTTTGGAGTCACTAAAGAAATTTTAGACGAGGCCTATGCTTTAGGATTGAAAGAAGGCCGTGCCACCGGTCCTAATATTATGTATTTTGAAACCGGGCAAGGCTCCGAGCTTTCTTCCGAGGCTCACCATGGTGCTGACCAAGTAACTATGGAAGCTCGGTGTTACGGTTTAGCTCGTCATTACAATCCCTTTTTAGTTAATACCGTTGTTGGATTTATCGGTCCGGAGTATCTTTATGATACTCGTCAAGTAACAAGAGCAGGTCTGGAAGACCATTTTATGGGTAAACTAACTGGTTTGCCAATGGGTGTGGACGCTTGCTACACCAACCATATGAAGGCAGACCAAAATGATATCGAGAATTTGGCAACTCTTCTCTCTGCGGCAGGGTGTACCTATTTCATGGGGATCCCTATGGGTGATGATGTAATGTTAAATTACCAATGCACGAGCTATCATGACATTGCAACCTTGAGAGAACTGTTTAACTTAAGACCGTTGCCGGAGTTTGAAGCTTGGGCAGAATCCATGGGAATCCTGGCAAAGGGCAAGCTTACAGCTCGTGCCGGTGATGCGACGATATTCACAAGGTAAGGGGGGAAAAGAAATGAGCTTAGAAGATAGTGTTCGTTTAATCGTTGAAGAATTGCTTAAAGGAATGGAACAACAGAAAAGCCAAAATTCGAGTAGTAATCTCCCTTTAGCAGAATCAGCAAAAATTAACGAATGTGAGATAAAAGATTTAGCAGAAATTGACTTACAACGATATCTGCAAGTACCTGATCCTGTCAACAAAGATCTTTATGAAGAGATGAAGCTTTCAACACCAGCCCGGATCGGAGTGTGGCGCAGCGGTCCCCGTCCATTGACAGATACTTTACTGCGTTTTAGAGCTGACCATGCCGTAGCCCAAGACTCTGTACTTGGAGTGGTACCGGAAGAATTTCCGGCAAAATATAATATGGTTTCTATCCAAACCCTCTGCAGCTCAAAAGATGAATATCTAACTAGACCGGACCTGGGCAGAAAACTGGATGATGAAAATTTAGGGATTCTGGCAAAGGGATGCCCTAAAGGCGCTATGGTTCAGATCATTGTATCTGACGGACTTTCCAGCAAAGCCGTTGAAGCAAATATTCCTAATCTTCTCCCTGCCTTGACTCAAGGGCTTGAAGGAATGGGTGTGAAGCTTGGAATTCCAATCTTTGTTCGCAATGGCCGAGTGGCCATTATGGATACCATTGGGGAAGAGTTGAAGCCTGAAGTTGCCGTAATTCTTATTGGAGAACGCCCGGGATTAGGAACGGCTGAGAGTATGAGTGCTTATATAGGATACAATCCGAGACTGGGTATGGTTGAGAGTGAAAGAACCGTAATCAGTAATATTCACAAGGGTGGGACTCCGGCTGCGGAAGCTGGAGCACATTTGGCCAGCTTAATCAAAAGAATACTGGATGCTAAAGCATCAGGTGTCAATCTTGAGTAGTAAGCCTTTAAGTAAGCAGCAATGGACGAACCTAGTATTAACCGATTATTCATAAGAACATTTCAATGTTAGAAAGTTGTATTGGTTTATTATAAGTTGTCCATATATAATGGGTTGTGAGAATTTAACGTTTATTTGATATATAAACGAGAGTGAGAGGAGCAAACACAAATGGCTATAAGAGAAGATCTCGTAGCACTAGGAATGGTAGAAACCCGTGGAATCGTAGGAGCCATAGAAGCGGCTGATGCCATGGTCAAAGCAGCCAATGTCACCCTAATCGGGAAAGTGAAAGTTGGAGGCGCCTTAGTGACGGTCATGGTTCGAGGAGATGTAGGAGCCGTAAAAGCTTCCGTTGATGCGGGAGCAGCCGCCGCTGAGCGAGTCGGAGAGCTTATCAGTTGTCATGTCATCCCCCGCCCACACCCTGAGTTGGAGGCTATCCTGCCTAAATTACCCGTCTTTGAAGAAAAGCCAAAATCCAAAAATGTTGAAAACAAATAAATCGTCGGATCTTAAGAAAAGCGTCCGGCAGGAATAGGGAGGATAACCATGATAGAGCCTCTAAAACCTAAAGTATTAGCCGTCCGATTAATCCCGAATGTAGCCCCGGATCTGGCC
>JGI2924J29684_1076899_pt1 | contig 12065 bp, 7 predicted proteins | sample BenlonsequencITS_FD_29684 | JGI IMG/M metagenome (IMG submission 29684)
CCCGCGGGATACGAGTTTCGTGAGGAGTGGCTCGAGCCGATTCGGCGACTGCAGGATCCCCGCCGCGAGCTGACGTTCGGGTTTTACTACAAGGAACAGGTTTACTAGAACAGGAGCAAGGAGGCGGCGCTGATGGCCGCGATGACGATGCCGGCTGCCAGGGGCAGAAGGGTCCGGCTTGAGCGTCCGGAATTGCTGGCGCCGGCCGGAAGTCTGGAGAAGCTGAAGTTCGCCGTCCACTACGGCGCGGATGCGGTCTATATCGGCGGACAGAAATACGGGTTGCGCTCGAACGCCGACAACTTCACGCTCGAAGAGATGAAGGAGGGCGCCCGGTTCGCGCGGGGTTATGGCGCCAAAGTGTTCTGCGCGGTCAACATCTACGCGCACGACGAGGATCTGGACGGGTTGGAGGAATACTTAAGCGGGCTCGAGGAAGCGGGCATCGCCGCGATCATCGCTGCCGATCCGGTCGTCATCGAGACCGCGCAGCGCGTTGCGCCCGGCCTCGAGGTGCATCTCAGCACGCAGCAGTCGGTGCTGAACTGGCGCACCGTCCAGTTCTGGAAGGATGAAGGGCTGCCGCGCGTCGTGCTGGCCCGGGAGACGAGCCTGGAGCAAATTCTGGAGATCAAGCGGCGCGTCGACATCGAGCTGGAAGTGTTCGTCCACGGCGCGATGTGCTCGTCGTTCAGCGGGCGCTGCGTGCTGTCGAACCATTTTACCGACCGGGATTCGAACCGCGGCGGCTGCTGCCAGTCCTGCCGCTGGCAGTACGACCTGTACTTCGGCGAAGACGAGCCGGTATTGGCCGGGGAAGGCGACCGGTTCACGATGGGCTCCAAGGATCTGTGCATGATCGGGCATTTGCCGAAGCTCATCGAGGCCGGCATCGACAGCTTCAAGATCGAAGGGCGGATGAAAAGCCTGCATTACGCGGCGACGGTCACGGGTGTCTACCGCCAGGCCATCGACGCCTATTTCGCCGATCCCGCCGGCTACCGGCTGAAGCCGGAGTGGCTTGAGGAGATCTACAAGGCGGCGAACCGGCCGCTGACCACCGGATTTTTCTTCGGCGAGCCCGACGCGGACGACCATATCTACGGGCCGGAGCCGAAGGGCGCGCCGTATGACTTTGCGGGGGTCGTCCTGGACTACGACGAACGGACCGGCATCGCGCTCGTCGAGCAGCGGAGCCCGTTCCGTCCGGGGCAGGAAGTCGAATTTTTCGGTCCGGGCGGCAGGCTGTTCCGCCAGACGCTCGGCGAACTGGAAGACGAGTCCGGCGCACGGATCGACGTTGCCCGCCATCCGCTGCAGCGCGTGCGGATTCGCACGGAGCAGCCGGTCCGGGCGATGGATCTGATGCGGAAGCGGATCGGCGCATGAGCGGGAGGAACCATAAGGAAGACGATCATCCGGGCGGATAAGCCCGGATTTTTTTTGCAAGCCGGGCCTAACGAAGCATGCCGTCCTTTCCGATAATAAAAATATATGCGTAAGTACATACGATGCCGGAAGCATGACCGGCGGCAATCGTGTCTTTCACGGCAAATGCAAGGCAACCGGCAGAGGGGAGGCGGCAAGACCAATCCGTTGGTGCTCCGAAGCATGACGTTGAACACTTTAAAACAGCGTAATGAAAGCGATACGCAACATTCGTGCGATTTGGGTGGTGGACATCATGAAATGGACATGGAAACCGAAAGAACGAAAAAGTCAGGGCGACGCACCCGATTCATCGGCAAAAAACCGGAATGCGGCCGATCTCACCAAGGTAACCGAGGCTGTATCGAAAATCGGCGCCGGCCTGAACAAGGTGAGGCTGACCCGTTCCGTTGGCGTGAAGCTGTTCGCCATCATTTTTGTCAGCATTCTGGTCTGCGTCTACGCCGTCGGGCTCTATTCATACGAGACGGCGAAGGACATCATCAAGAACAAGGTGATGGACGCCTCGAAGACGGCGATCTCCCAGACGGCGGGCAAGCTGAATCTGCAGCTGTCCAGCATCGAGAACCTGGTCATGTCCGTCGTGCTTGACCAGACGCTTCAGTTGAATTCCCGGGAGCTGGCCTATGCGGCGAACCTGACCGACTTCGAGCGTTACCAGAAAGTGCAGGGAATCGAGACGAGCTTCAACAACTTCCTGTTCGGCAACAGCAAATATATCACGGGCGGCGCGCTGCTTCCGCTGAAGAACGAGCTGTCTGCCATCCTGAGCGCGACGAGCCGTCTCGACGTCCAGAAGGCGCTTGAATCCGACTGGTACAAGCGGGCACTCGAACTGGACGGCACGACGTACTGGATTCCGACGATGAAGAACGGTCTGAACGGCAACGGCAACAAAATGACGTTCGGACTCGCCAAGGTGATTCGCTCTACGGCGACCAATGAACCGATCTACCTGCTGGTGCTGGAATATGACTATCAGGTGGTCATGGAGCAATTCGCCGGCGTCTCGCTCGGCGACGGCAGCCAGGTTCGCATCGTCGATGCGGACGGGACGATTCTGTTCGGTCCGGATGAAGAAGTCGGCCAGAAACTGGACATTGAACTCGGCCAGGCCTTGCAGGCGGAAGCCGTCACCGCCGAGCTGAACGGCGATACGGTGCTTGCGCCCTATCAGACGCTCATCACCGGCTGGACGCTGGTCGGCACCTTGCCGGTCGGTGAGCTGGTCAAGGATGCCGGCAAGATCCGCAACGTCATGTACGGCATGCTGGGAATCGCGGCCCTTCTCGCCGCGGGCATCGGCCTGCTCGTCATCTGGATGATCGCGATGCCGCTGGCGAAATTGCGCAACCTGATGAACGAAGGGGAGAAAGGCAATCTGACCGTCCGTTCGAACATCAGGAAGCGCGACGAAATCGGTCAGCTCGCGCTCAGCTTCAACCAGATGATGGAGCAGATCACGGCGCTGGTCAACCGGACGAACGAGTCGGCGGCGCAAGTGCTGCGGACGGCGGAAAATCTGTCGGAAGCTTCGCGCAAGACGGCGCTTTCCGCCAAGGAAATCGCCGTCGCCACCGAGGAAATCGCGAACGGCGCCACGAGCCTCGCGGTCGAGGCGGAGCGCGGCAGCGAACTGACGGAGCAGATGGGCGCGAAGATGCAGGAGGTCAACGAAGCGCGCGACCAGATGGCCTCGTCGGCCGTCGAGGTCGAGCGGGCGAGCGAACAGGGCACGCGCTATATGGCTTCGCTCATCGAGAAGACCGGCATGACCGAGGAAATGACGCGCAACATGGTCGAGAAGGTCGACAGGCTGAAAGAAAGCACGCGGTCGATCCGGCAAATTCTCGATGTGCTCAACAATATCACGAAGCAGACAAACATTCTGTCGCTCAACGCGACGATCGAAGCGGCGCGGGCCGGCGCCGCGGGCAAAGGTTTCATGGTCGTCGCGGACGAGATCCGCAAGCTGGCGGATCAATCCCGCGAGTCGATCGATGTCGTCGCCTCGATCACGGAGTCGATCCAGAGCGAGATCGAAGCCACGGTCGGCGTGCTGGGAGAGGCCTATCCGATCTTCCAGGAGCAGATCGAATCGGTCAAGGAAGCGAATCAGATCTTCCTGTCCGTCCAGGCGCAGATGAACGCCTTCACGGCGCATCTGGAGACGGTGAACGATTCGGTCGCTCAGCTCGGCCAGACGCAGAGCGTGCTCTCCGAAGCGATGAGCAACGTCAGCGCGGTGGCGCAGCAATCGTCGGCGACGAGCGAGGAAGTGGCATCGCTCAGCAACGAGCAGCTGAACATCAGCGAGAATCTGGTCGTGCTGTCGAACGAGCTGGAGAAGGTGTCCAATCATCTGAAGGAGACGCTCTCCCATTTCCGGACGGACGACTGGAAGAATCAGAACGGCAAAGCCTAAGATGCGTCAAGGCCGGTTCCGCGGCATGTCCCGCGGGACCGGCTTTTTTCATGCAACGGACGCCCTGGCGGGGCATAGGGAGCGCACCCGAAGGCTACACTGGCGAATGGAAGGAGGCGGGGGATGTGAAGGAAGATCGGACCGAACGCAGGATTCGCCGGATCGGTCGGCTGGGCGTCGCCGCGACGATCGCGGCAGCGGTCTGCCTCGGCCGGCTGGCGTGGCTGCAGGTGCTGCCCGGGGTGCTGCCCGCCGCCGCGGACGTAACCGAACGGGCCGTGGTGAGCCGGTTCGACCGACTGGTCGCCGATACGGGACGCGGGCGCATCGTCGACCGGGCCGGCGTGTCGCTGGTCGGGCTGCCGTACCCCGCCCTGGCCGCGTTTCCGGTGAACGGACCGCGGGGAGAGGAAGGGCAATACGCGCAGCTGGCGAAAGCGGTTGGCATGCCGCCGGACGAACTGCGGAGCTGGCTGGAGAGTCTGACCGAGCCGGAGTTCCTCATGGACCGGGAAGGCCGCGCGCCGCTTCCGCTTCACGGGCAGTCGGCAAGAACGGCGGAGGAAGCGGGGCTCGCCGGCGTCTATGTGCTGCCCTATACGCCGCGGGATTCGTCCGTCCTGGGAGCGCAGCATGTCGTCGGCTACGTCAGCCAGAATCCCGGACGGCTTGCCGAGCTTTACGCGGAGGAAGCGGCGAGGGGCGAAATGCCGCTGGATGCGAAGATCGGCGGCATGGGGCTCGAGCGTTCGCTGGAGAAGCTGCTGCGCGGTTCGGGACCGGTCATCGCCCAGCGCAGACGGAACGCGGGCGGCGATTCGCTGCCGGGGGCGCTGCGGATCGCGCAAAGCCGGAGCGGCTATTATCCGCTGACCGTCCGGACGACGCTGGACGGCCGGCTGCAGCGCGAACTGTCCGCGCTGGCGGACCGGGCGGGCCTCAAGGAAGGGGCGATCGTCGTGCTGGATGCGGCGACCGGCGACATCGCGGCGATGGTCTCCCGGCCGGCTTACGATCCGCTGCGGATCGCGCCCGGCCTCGCCGGCACGGAAAACCACGCGCTCCGCGCCGCCGCGCCGGGCTCGATCTTCAAGCTCGTCACGCTGGCGGCGGCGCTTGACGCCGGCGTCGTTCATCCCAAGGAGCGCTTCCGCTGCGACGGCGAATACGGGCGCTACGGGCTCTCCTGCTGGAAGGAAGGCGGTCACGGCGTGCTGACGCTGGAAGAGGCGTTCGCCCAGTCGTGCAATGTCGCCTTCGCACAGATCGCCGAACGACTCACGCCGGAGCAGCTGGCGGCGGCGGCCGACCGGCTCGGCTTCGGCCGGCCGCTTGTCCGCCCGATCCGCTGGCCGGGGGCCGGCGGCGAGGTCCGGCCGCTTCCCGAGGAAGAGAGCGGCCGCGTGTTCGCCGGCCGGCCGGACGCGCGGGACGGCGGTCTGATCGTCCAGACCGCCATCGGCCAGCGCGACGCGGCCGCCACGCCGCTGCAGGCGGCCGCAGCCGTCGTCGCCCTGCTGCAAGGCGGCCGGGTGCCCGCGCCCCGCATCGTGGCGGACATCCGCTACGCTTCCGGAGGCCGGATGGCCGCGTTCGGAACCGCCGAATCGCCGTCGCGTTTCGGGCGCGTCTCGCCGAGCACGGCCGCCTTCCTGCTTCACGGCATGGAGGCGGTCGTCCGGGAGGGGACGGGGCGCGCCCTGCGGGATGCGGCGTGGCCGCTCGCGGGCAAGAGCGGAACGGCCCAGGCGATGAAGGATGGCCGGCCGGTCAATCATCAATGGTTCGCGGGCTTCGGGCCGGTCGGCCGGCCGCGGTACGCCGCCGCCGTCGTGGCGCTGAACCGCCCGGAAGGCAGCGAGCACCAGGCGGTTCTGCTGTTCCGGCAAGTGATGGATATCCTCGCGGCGCATGAAGAAAGCTCCGCTTCCGTACGCTAACGGAGGCGGAGCTTTTTTGCCGGGTCAGGTTGCGTTGGGCGAGCCTGCGGGCGGATCCGCGGGCGGGTTGTCGTAATCGAGCGGCGGCCGGATCCAGCGGCGCAGATAGCCCTGCGCGTGCAGCTGCTTGATCAGGATGACGAGCACCGGCGACAGGATGACGCCGGCCACGCCGAAGAGCGACAGCGAGACCAGCATGCAGACGAGCATCGTGTAGGCGGATACACCGAGCGTTCCGCCCGTGATCTTCGGCTCGAGAATCTGGCGCGTCAGCAGGACGACGCCGAGGATGACGGTCAGCCAGATCGCAAGCTGCGTCTGCCCGACGATGAACAGGTAGATGATCCACGGCGCGAACACGGTCGTGACGCCGAGCAGCGGGAGGATGTCCGCGATGGCCGACAGCGCCGCGATCGTGAAGGCGTTGTTCACGCCGAGCAGCATCAGGGCGGTCAGAATGACCACGAAGGTGATCGAGACGAGGATGAGCTGCGATTTCAGATACCCGACGATGCCGGCCAGCACGTTGTCTTTCAGGAAGTAGAACGCCGTCTTGAACGTGTTGGGCGTTTTTTCGCGGGCCAGCTTCTTCCACGTGTCGATCTCGATGCTCAGAAAATACGCGAGAATGATGCCGATACCGAAATTGAACACGAAGGTGCTGAGGGATGAAAGAATGTTGACGAATCCGACCAGAATCTGCGTTGCGACCCGCTGCCCCCAGCCCGTAATCGAATTGATGACGCTCTGCGTCTGCTGCACGACGCCTTCCGGGAGCAGGTCGATCCGGCTTTGGAGCCAGGCGATCCAGTACGTCGCTTCCTCGGTGAAGATCGTCTGGTAATCGGGCAGCCGGTCGACGAATTCCATGATTTCGTAAGTCAGCAGAACGCCTGCCCCGATGAACGCCCCGAGGATGACCAGCGTGAAGAACAGGACGCTGATGGCGGAAGCGATCGCTTTCTTGATGCCGATCCGGTTCAGCCGTTTCGCCAGCGGCTCGATGCAGGCGAAGATCAGGAAGGACATGAAGACGGGAGCGGCGATCTTGTACAGAAAACTGAAGACGTACATGATGAGCCATACGGTAAGCGCGATGAGCGCGATATCGAATGCCGTCCGCCAGTAGCGTTTGTAGAACGTGATCATATCGACTCCCCTTCGAGATGTTGGTGGCGCAAAAAAAGGGACAACCTGATTTTACTATAGTTTTGGAGAAGCCGCCTATTTTTTTAACGATTATGATACAATAAACAAGATGAATACGACGCCGGAAGCGAAACCGGTGCGGCGTTCACTTGGGATGGTGGGGAAACGTTCGCATGGAGAATGTGCTGCTGTGGGGATTCTACTTCCTGACGTTCTATGCTTTTCTGCCAGGATTCATCAGCCGGACGTTCGGATTCCGCGTATTCAAGCGTGGACGAGCCCGCGAAGAGATCGCGCTTACATTCGATGACGGGCCGGACCCGGTGTACACGCCACGCCTGCTGGATTTGCTGCGCAAATACGGGGCGAAGGCAACGTTCTTCGTCGTCGGCGTCCACGCCGAGCGGCACCCCGAGCTGCTCAGGCGGATGGCGGAGGAAGGACATGACATCGGCATTCATAATTATTTACACAAGACGAACTGGCTCATGCGCCCCGGCACGGTGAAGAAACAGATCGCCCGCACGAGCGGGATCATCGAACAGGCGACGGGTGTGAAGCCGGTTTACTACCGTCCGCCGTGGGGCATTGTCAATCTGTTCGATTTCGCCAATCTCGGCTATTTGCAGATCATTCTGTGGTCGGCGATGTTCGGCGACTGGCGGAAGCGCGTCGGCGTCGAACGGCTGACGGCGCGGATGATGAAGAAGCTGCGCCCGGGCGAAGTGCTGCTTCTGCACGACTGCGGCAATACGTTCGGAGCGGACGAAGACGCGCCGGAACAGATGCTGCAGGCGCTGGAAGTGTATTTGCAACGGGGCAGCGAGCGGGGCTATCGATTTGTGACGATCGGGGAGTTGATCGCCGTGACGGACAAGAATCGCGCGCGCGAGAAGGCCGGGCGGCAGCCGGGCTGGTTCAAGCGGACGGTGACGGCATGCTGGATGGCATGGGAGCGCTGCTTCAACGTGCTGTTCCGGATTGTCGATGTCGGCGACGGCTCGCTGCTTCATTACCGCATCCGGCCGTATCGCGGCGGCGAGCTCGTGCTGGACGACGGCGCCGTCATCCGGCCGAACGACAAGATCGTCGAACTGCATTTCGACAATGCGAAGCTCAGGCAATTGCTGGAGAATTCGCGTTCACTCATGAAAGTCGCGATTTTCCTGATCCGCGAGACGGAGAAGGCGCTGCCGGCGCTGGCGCGGCATCTGGAGAGCAAAGCGGATCTCAGCGATGTCAAGGGGCTGTACGGCATCAGCATGATTCACCGCGGTCCGGAGGCGTTCGGGTTCAGCGTGCTGGATATGCCCCGGGGGTCGTTCCGGTTCTTGACGACCCGGTATCTCCGGCTGCTGATCCGGGTGCTTCATCCGAGCGGAGGGGAGCTGCTCAGAGACAAGAATGTGCAGTTCTACCCGCGCATCATGGCGATGTCCATGGCCGAGTTCCTGAGACGGTACGGCAGCGCGTCCGGCCGTCCGCAGCCGGATGCGTCCGGCGCGCTCGAGCCGGCCGCGGCGGGGGCATTGCCGGCCGACGGGCCGGCGGCGGCCATCCTGACGGGCGGCAAGACGCTGCAGCAGTAATCGCGGCATAAAAGAAGGGGCTGTTCCGGATCCCGCGCCTTAAGGGATCTGACGGAACAGCCCGTCTTTTTGTATTCAGATCTTGAGCACGGCGCCCATGCTGGCGTTCGTGACGAGATGCGAGTACCGCGCGAGGTAGCCGCCCGAAATCTTCGGCGTGAAGCCGGGCCATTCCGCGCGCCGCTTCTCCATCTCTTCGTCGCTGATCAGCACGTTCATCGTGCGGTTGTTCAGATCGAGCTCGATGATGTCGCCGTCGCGGACGAACGCGATCGGGCCGCCCTCCGCCGCTTCCGGCGAGACGTGGCCGATGCTGATGCCGCGGGACGCGCCGGAGAATCGGCCGTCGGTCACGAGGCCGACCTTGGCGCCGAGGCCCATGCCGACGATCTGTGACGTGGGCGCCAGCATCTCCGGCATGCCGGGACCGCCCTTCGGCCCTTCGTAGCGGATGATGACGACATGGCCTTCCTTCACCTTGCCGGACGCGATGCCCGCGAGCGCCTCATCCTGCGAATCGAAGCAGATGGCCGGGCCTTTGTGGTAGCCGCCGACCGAAGGGTCGACCGCGCCGACTTTGATGACCGCGCCTTCCGGCGCCAGGTTGCCGAACAGAATCGCGAGGCCGCCGCGCTCGCTGTGGGGATTGTCCAGCGGACGGATGACGTCCTTGTTCTTGATCTCGCAGCCTTCGACGTTCTCGCGGAGCGTCTTGCCGGTGACCGTAATGCATTCTCCGTGGATCGCGCCGGGCTTCTTGAGCAGCTCGTTCAGGATGGCCGATACGCCGCCGGCTTCATGCACGTCTTCGATGTGGTAATCCGATGCGGGCGCGATCTTGGCGAGATGCGGCACGCGCTCCGCCACTTCGTTGATGCGCGAGATCGGGTAATCGATGCCCGCTTCGCGCGCGATCGCGAGCGTGTGCAGCACGGTGTTCGTCGAGCCGCCCATCGCCATGTCGAGGGCGAACGCATTGTCGATCGCTTCCTTGGTGACAATGTCGCGAGGCTTGATGTCGCGCTTGATCAGCTCCATCAGCTGGCGCGCCGATTGCTTCACGAACTCTCGGCGTTCCGGCGAGATGGCCAGGATCGTGCCGTTGCCGGGCAGCGCGAGGCCGAGCGCTTCGGCGAGGCAGTTCATCGAGTTCGCGGTGAACATGCCGGAGCAGGAGCCGCACGACGGGCAGCCGTACATTTCGAGTTCCCGCAGGCCCTTCTCGTCGATCTTGCCGGATTGGTAGGCGCCGACGCCTTCGAACACGCTCGACAGCGAGATCGACCGGCCGTCGGACGTCTTGCCGGCCTTCATCGGACCGCCGCTGACGAAGATCGTCGGGATGTTGATGCGCAGCGCCGCCATCATCATGCCCGGCGTAATCTTGTCGCAGTTCGGAATGCACACCATGCCGTCGAACCAGTGGGCGTTCACGACCGTCTCGACCGAGTCGGCGATGAGCTCCCGGCTGGCGAGAGAGTAGCGCATGCCGATATGGCCCATCGCGATGCCGTCGTCGACGCCGATCGTGTTGAACTCGAACGGGACGCCGCCGGCTTCGCGGATCGCTTCCTTGACCAGCTTGCCGAATTCCTGCAGATGGACGTGGCCCGGAATGATGTCGATGTAAGAGTTGCAGACCGCGATGAACGGTTTGTCGAAGTCTTCTTCCTTGACTCCCGCGGCGCGCAGCAAGCTGCGGTGCGGGGCGCGGTCGAAGCCGCGCTTGATCATGTCGGATCTCATTTTGCCTGTGGTCAACTGCGATTTCCCCTTTCCGATTCTGAGGCGGATCCGTGCAAACGCCGGGAACTATCTAATTTAGTGTAACATATCCGCCATACCTTGACCAGCAATCGGGAGGCAGACGGAGGCAACAAAAACGGCGGGGGCAATTGCGCCTTCCCGCCATCCGAATGTCTGCTTTTGGTCTCAGAAGAAATCGATCAGATTCGTCGGCGTCGCCGGAACGCGAGATTCGAGCAATTCCGCGGCCGCCGCGTCGCCGGTGAACAAGCCGTCCTCATACAGGGACGCAGGACGCTGATCGCCGAGAAGCACTGCCGACAGCGCGCGAATGTGGCAAGCCAGCGCCGGAGCATCCGGCGACCCGGCGGCGGCCGGCGTCAGGCTCCCGCGGCCGTCCGCGTCGACGGAGAGCAGGAATTCGCCGTCGTTCCAGGGCGCGGCCTCGTCCGTGATGCGCAGCCGCAGACGGGTCGGGCCGTTCCCCGGTCGGAACGCGTATGCGTAGACGAAGCTCTGGACATCGACGATGCGGCCCATGACGTGCGGCATCCGCGTCTGCGTGAACCGGGGATCATGCAGGAGAAACGGCAGACGGTCGTTCGCCGAACATTTCAGCTGCACCTTGTCCGCCATGGAATCGTGGTTGGCGATGAACGCCAGCATGCCCTCCCGCGCTTCGCGATTCAGGTAAACCCACTCCGCAATGTGCATCAGCCGGTCCTTCAGCGTGAACAGCATGTACCCCTGCGGCTCGCCGGACGCGTCCTCGTAGATGTAGCAGCAACACTCGTTCGCGAGCACCCGCTCTTCCCACCAATCCGCGTCGCGATCGTTCATGGTATTGAACCGGGCCGCATAACGCCCGCGCAGGCGATGGAGCAGTCCCAGTTCCTCCAGGGGCCGTTCGATCCGCCGCATGCCGCCCTCCATCGCGAATCCTCCGCATTTCTCCGGCTGCAGTTCAAGCACAACGGCGTCCGCGACGACTTCCCAACCGAATTTCCGGTAAAACGGAATGGAGAAGGGGTGCAGGAACGAAACGGTCACCCCTTCGTTGCGCATTACGCCCAGGACGTGCAGGAGGAGCTGCCGGACGAGTCCCTGTCTCCGGAATTCCGGCCACGTAGCGACCCCCGCGATGCCGCCCATCGGGATGCTGCGGCCGTTCAGCCAGATCCGCATCGGATGGACGGCGGCTTTGGCCGCCAACCGTCCGTCAATGAAATATCCCCAGACGCGGTCCGGCTTCAACGATTTGCGGCGCTGTTCCCATACTTCCGGGTTGAGGCTGAATTGAAACGCGAAAGAGGACAGCCGGATGCTGTCATCCACTTCCTTATCCGTCAGACGACGGATGCTCTGTTCCTTCATTCGGGATCACTCCTCGTCACAACACACTCATCAGGAACGTACCGGTTTTTTCGAGAAGATGCAAGAGCATTGGGGCGCAAAATTTTTATGTTATAAAAGTTAACATTAAATTGCGAATTCTGAGGATTGACGTTATAATTATGTTAGAAAACCGAACATTAAATTGGATGGAAGGGAGAGATGTACGCATGCTGCTGACGGAAAGGGAGAAGGAGCGGCTGATGATCAGCGTGGCCGCCGATCTCGCAAGGCGGAGGCTGGCGCGCGGCGTCAAGCTGAACTATCCGGAAAGTGTGGTGCTCATCACGTCCGAAATCCTCGAGGGCGCGCGAGACGGCAAGACGGTCGCCGAGCTGATGGCGTACGGCGCCCGCATCCTGCGCCGGGACCAGG
>JGI2924J29684_1076898_pt1 | contig 12063 bp, 13 predicted proteins | sample BenlonsequencITS_FD_29684 | JGI IMG/M metagenome (IMG submission 29684)
ACCTATTTTGTGCGCTTTATCTATTTCCCTCTCTATGATGGAGAGGGAAGGGAGTTTGAAATCACGATGCTTGCCGGCGCGTGTTGTGAGGTTTGGAAGCGCATCTAAAACAGCATCTATATCACCAGAGAAGCGAGACATAAGTTGCGCATATGTCATTGGTCCCACATTCGGGGTGCGCAGCAATTGTAGACGTTTGGCGCGCTCGCCATCGGACAATGTTTTGTTATTTTGATGCATCAGTCCCCCAACTGAGTTTTGAATGAAAGATTATTCTTTGGCTTTTTTCTTTTGCCCAATCTTTTCTTCACTGCCGGCTATCAAGCGTTTGATGTTCTCACGGTGTCTATAGAAAAGCAAAATTGACAATGCTGCCGTCACACCAACAGCGAACCAATCACCAATAAGAAACCATGTTATAATAGGTAAAAGTGCTGCTGTGACCAAGGCTGCGAGTGAAGAGTATCTAAAGGCAACCGCAATTGAAAGCCAGCATACAGCAAAGGCCAAGGCGACCTGCCACATAATGCCGAACAACATGCCGATAAAGGTGGCTACGCCTTTACCGCCTTTGAATTTTAACCAGACAGGGTAGCAATGGCCGATGAATGCTGCGGCACCAGCAAGCAAGCCGGCGTGAAAATCAAAAATGAAATTGAAAATTGCAGCAGCAATACCTGCTTTTCCAGCATCCAGAAGTAAGGTAGCAAGCGCTAAATCTTTACGGCCAGTCCGCAATACATTGGTGGCACCAATATTACCTGAACCAATATCTCGGATATCGCCCAGCCCAGCCATTTTTGTGATGACGAGTCCAAATGGAATTGAACCAAATAAATAGCCACCGATAATGGATAGGACAAAAGCAAGAGCAATTGGGAATTCAAGCATTAGTGTTTCCAGTGGCTGACGCCAGAGTGAGCACTCTGGCTAGATCTTAAGCTCAGGCTTATCCAGTCGATTACTATCGTGCAAGAGGTGTGAGATAAGTTGGGAGAATGCATTATTTGGAATTTGTGTCTTTCAGCGCCTCTATGAGCATTTTGGTAAATGCATCAGGTTCGTCCCGATAAACGGTGTGATCGCCCGGAAAAGTGCGTATCGTCCAACCTCTATCTTGTGCACGTATCCAAGACGGATCTTCTGCACGCGTTTGTTGCGTCATGCCTTTTGGAATAAAAGCGACATAGGATACATTCAGCATTTTTGCTTTTGGGTTATCGTATGAAACGGGCTGAGTAAGTGTATTATATGGATGTGGCACATCCTTTGGGAAACCATCTTCTGGTTTGAGCCAAGAGAAATTTACCAGCCCGTCAATGATGGCATCTTCTGTTGGCCAATTTACCCAAGCATCTTTGGCTGTCATTCCATCATCAAGAACGAATGCATCAAGAAAGATAACGTGTTTAATGCGTTCTGGTATTTCATTTATCACGCCCGTAATGACGGCACCACCATAGCTGTGACCGGTCAGGACAACATCTTGAAGGTCTTCGAAAATGATAGTGTTTACAATGTCATCTATGTGAGTTTTTAAAGTAACACTTTCACTTGCGAGGTGCATTCTTTCTCCTAGGCCGGTGAGAGTTGGCCGATAAGCCTTGTATCCTTTGGCTTCTAGTTTTTGGGCAATTGTTTTCCAATCCCATCCGCCACCTGTAGACCCATGGACGAGTACAAAAGTCTCGTTTTTTGCTTCTATTTTGGGTGAGTTATTATCGGAGGAGCATGCACAAATCAGTATAGAAAAGAGTGATAAAATCAGTTGTCGCATTTGAAGCACTCACACAGCATTAATTTGATAGTCGATCTATCGCGCCCTGCAGAATATATGCGGCGGCCATTTTGTCTATCACTTCTGCTCGTTTTGCGCGGCTGGTGTCTGCTTCGAGTAAAGTTCGTTCAACGGCTGCTGTTGATAAGCGTTCATCCCAAAAGGCAATCGGCACATCTCGTTTTTCAAGAATATTGCGAGCCAATGCGCGCACAGCTTGCACGCGTGGACCATGACTTCCATCCATATTGACGGGTAGCCCGATAACAAGGCCGACACAGACACGGTCATCATAAAGCTCAAACAGGCGGGTTAAAGCTGGAGCCAGCTTTTTTCCCTTTTTTATTGTTTCGACTGGGCTGGCAATCATGCGCAGGCCATCAGCAGCAGCGATGCCAATTGTTTTTGTGCCGGGATCAAGCCCTAGTAAAGGGCCACGCGGTGGGAGTTGATCAAGTTCTAAAATTGCCATGGGAATGCTGTAGTCAGAATGCGTCCCAAAGGATAGAGGGCAGGCGTTTTAATTGCCATTATCTGTTTCGGGTTCGGTAGCTTCAGAATCCAAATTCTTGATGGCATCTTTGTCATATTCATAAATGTTTGTTATGCGACATTTTATGGGGTGGCGCTCATTTTGGTTGGGACCAAATATACTTTCATAGGCAATAAGTGAATCACCACGCGTTAAACAACTGGAGAACTGGTCCATTGCAATAGATTGGGCATTTTTCAGGTTAAAGCACCCGCTAGCGACTTTTAAGATGTGCTGTTGGTTTACGGATGTGGATACAACAACAGTATTTCGAGTGGTTTCACCAAACCCATCAACACCTGTTCCACGGCAAACTCTTTTGACTTCCTTACCAATGCGAGGGTCGGCCGGATCAAATTCTGTGAACTGAGGTGTCGTTTTGTCAGTGCTTGTGCAAGCTGATAGCCCGAGTGTGCAAAGGATGACTGGAATCAAAGAATGGGTAATTTTCATGATAAAACTGCCTTTTTATTTGAATTTGTCCGAGTATGCGCCGCTTTTAGGGGCTAGGCCACATTATAAATACATCAAATTTTGAATCATTTCATTGTTGAGGAGCAAACACACTTGATCGAAGGCGCGACTGGTCGTACCCCTCGCTGGTGGATTTATAAATTGAAGAGGCAAGGTTGGCATGAGCGTCACCCCGGATGATGTGCGTAAAGCAGCACGTCTTTCTCGCATCAAGATCAAAGATGAGCGTGTTGAGCCTATGGCTCAGGAGTTAAACGGCATTCTAGGTTGGATCGAGCAATTAAACGAAGTTGATGTTGAAGGTATCGAGCCGATGACATCCGTTGTTGAAGTCAGCCTTCCAATGCGCGCTGATGAAGTGAATGATGGAAATAGGCAAGCTGAAGTTTTGGCAAATGCACCAAATTCAGCCGATGGTTTTTTTGTTGTGCCTAAGGTGGTGGAATAGACAATTGCTAGCGGACGGTTTTCAACTTGGTGAAGCAGATCCAACCACTGATATTGGTCGGGCGTTGATTGCCGAACTGGATGCCTATTTGCTTTCTATCTATCCTATTAGTGTATGCCATCGTACGACCCCAGAGGAAATTCTCAGCAATGGTGTGTTTTACATCGCTAAGTTGGACGAACAGGTCGTAGGCTGTGGAGCTCTGAAAGAAAACAAGCTTGGGCAATTGGAATTAAAACGTATGTTTGTACGTCCAATGGCCCGAGGAAAAGGTATTGCAAAAAAACTGCTGGCGGAATTGGAAACTCTCGCTCAAAGCAAAGGTTTTGATGCTATTTATTTAGAGACTGGACCACCGCAGAAAGAAGCTATCGCGTTGTATGAAAACGCCGGCTATTTTCGCAGAGGTCCTTTTGGAGGATATGATGATCATCCTCTGAGTATTTTTATGGAAAAACGGCTCGATAGCGTGCCGTCACAATCAAACGGGAGCGCTGCGTGAGCGATCTTACTAAACTGACACTGACTGATGCGGTAAAAGGGCTTAAAGCCAAGGATTTCTCTGCACGAGAAATTACGCAAGCTCATTTGGATGTGATAGATAAAGCCAATTCTGCAATCAATGCATATACGTTAGTGACAACGGATAAAGCGTTGGAAATGGCAGATGCATCAGATGCGAAACTTGCTAAAGGCGAGGGCGGTATTCTTGAAGGTGCACCTATCGGTGTCAAAGAATTGTTCTGTACAAAGGGTGTTCGAACAACCGCGTGTTCAGACATATTGTCTAATTTTGTGCCGACATATGAATCTACAGTGACGCAAAACCTTTGGGATGAAGGTGCGGTTATGTTGGGTAAGCTCAACATGGACCAGTTTGCCATGGGATCTTCCAATGAAACATCGTGTTTTGGGAATGTTGTGAACCCATGGCGGCGCAATGGAGAAGAGACACAATTAACGCCTGGAGGTTCATCGGGTGGTTCTGCTGCTGCGGTGGCGGCTGATATGTGTCTAGCCGCAACAGCATCTGATACGGGTGGATCTATTCGTCAACCAGCGGCCTTTACGGGGACAGTGGGTATTAAGCCGACTTATGGACGCGCAAGCCGCTATGGTATGGTGGCGTTTGCGAGTTCGCTTGATCAAGCAGGACCAATTGCGAAAAATGTTGAAGATACAGCATTGATGCTAGAAGCTATGTGTTCGGCGGATGATAAGGATTCAACGTCTCTCCACATCGAAACGCCTAAATGGACTGATAGCCTTTCTAAAGGTGTGAAGGGCATGAAAATTGGTATTCCTAAAGAATATCGTGTTGAAGGCATGTCTGATGAGATTGAAGCGCTTTGGCAGCAGGGTATTGAGTGGTTAAAAGCGGCGGGTGCCGAGATTGTTGATGTATCTCTTCCTCACACAAAATATGCTTTGCCGGCCTATTATATCGTTGCGCCAGCTGAAGCATCATCCAACCTTGCTCGCTATGATGGGATGCGTTTTGGTATTCGCAAAGAGGGTGAAAACCTTGATGATGTGTATTCAACCACGCGTGCTGAAGGATTTGGTGATGAGGTTCGCCGCCGTCTGATGATTGGTGCGTATGTGCTGTCAGCTGGGTATTACGACGCGTATTATCTGAAAGCTCAAAAAGTGCGAAAACGTATTTTGATGGATTTTCAGGAAGCCTATAAAGAATGTGATGCACTTTTAACACCGACATGTCCTTCTGCCGCATTCGGACTTGGTGAAAAATCAGCTGATCCGGTTGAGATGTATCTCAATGATATTTTCACGGTCACAGCAAATCTGGCAGGATTACCAGCCATGAGTTTGCCAGTTAGCTTGAACAGCCAAGGCTTGCCTTTGTCATTGCAAGTAATTGGTAAAGCGCTTGATGAGGAAAGCTGTTTCCGAGTGGCAAAAGTGATTGAAGATTCTGCTGAGTTTGATTCCAAAGCCAAGGCTTGGTGGAATTAATTATTATATCTGTGCCAATTCAAAAAAACGACGTGTACTGCCAAATGCATGTCGTTTTTTTTGCAGTTTGACAGATGGTGAAACGCAAAGGCGAGGCGACTCTAGTTTCTCTTGAGAGGCCGTTGAGTATTTGTCGGCAAATGTCTGGGAACCAACTATCTCTGCTATCAAATAGTGATGGTTAACAGTGAGTTGGTTCTACTTTATTGTAAATTTTTTTGTTAAAAATTAGTAATTAAGTGTTGAGGTTTTTGATGGAACCTGCTCATCTGTTTTTGCGAAGATCTTTTGGGGGGTGATTTTCCAAACTGAAAGTGGACTGCATTTTAGTATGTCATTTTCTGTACTTAAGGTTAATCTGTGTATCTGCACGGATTTGTCTGTGGCGTAAGTAGTAGAGTTTGGGAGAATAAGGTGTTGTTAGCCTCTATATCAGCTTTGTCGCTCACTTTGGGCGTATTGGTTAATGACTTGGAAGAGGGCGGAAACCAGCGTGCCAAAGCACTTCAGCTTGTGAATTCTGAGGTTTCTGTGATGTTGGACCCTTCTCAGAGCAGTGCGCCTCCAGTCTGGTATGATTGTGTTGCTCAGGTGTTTGAGAGTGGCATTTTAGAGAGAAAACTAAAACGGCTCGCACGTGATGACGCATTAGTGGATATTGAAGTTGGTGGTATTGTTCGCCGAACCGTTAATGATCTGTGTGCGGATGAACTTTACGAAAATTGAAACGCGTTTTATTATATTTGTGGAACTAATTTGAGCTCCAAGCATTGATACACAGAGCCTATCAATAAAAATATATCTGTATATTCAAGGTATATACAGATATTGCTTTAACTGAAAAAGTGTGTATACTGACCATATATTGCACTGGGTTAAGGGGTTCCATGTCCCTTAATAACAGGCTTTAAAAGGGCAATGTAAATCAACAACATTGGGATTGGTTCGCTGTAGTGAAGCATCAAAGCTTTATTGCAAGGAAGCAAAATCAAATTAAGGAGTGGATATAATGTCACTCACAACGACACATTTTGGAGTAGACTTACCTCGCATCGGTTTAGGAACACGTGGATTATCTGGGATTACCTGTAATTCAGAAGTTCGAGAGGCCTTGAAGTTAGGCTACCGTTATATTGAGACCGCACAGATTTATAACAATGAACGCCAGATTGGTGCGGCAATTAAAGATTCTGGTGTAAAACGTGACGAACTTTTCGTTTCGACAAAGGTCTGGATCAATGATTACAGACCATATGATTTATTGTGGTCTGTTCGGGAAAGCTTAGATCGCTTGCGTTTAGATCATGTGGACATGCTTATTTTGCACTGGCCAAACGAGAAATACTCACTTCACCGCACAATTGATGCGATGAATGAGGCGAAGGAGTTAGGGCTTACAAATCATCTTGGTGTAGCCAACTTCACAGCATCTCAGTTCCAAGCCGTGTCAGAATATTCTGAAAGTCCAATTTTGTGCAATGAGATCGAGTACCATCCTTTGATCAATCAAAGCCGGGTGATCGATGCGACACACAAAACTGGAGCAGCCGTTGTAGCTTATGGTCCAACAGCTGATGGCGAAGCTTTGAACCATTATGAGATTACGCGCATTGCGCTTGATCACGGTAAGTCTAAATCGCAGATCATTATGCGTTGGATGATGCAGCAGGAAGGTATTATCGCTTTACCGCGTGCGACCCGTCGCTCATCACTTGCTGAATGCATTGATGTCTTTGATTTTGAGTTGTCGGCAGAAGAAATGTCTATGATAGACAAGCTGCGCGCAAACAATCGCAGACTGTTTGATCCTACCTTTGCACCGCAATGGGATGATGTTGCATAGGTGAAAATGAAACTTTTCGTCAATCGATGTGTATCTTACTAAAGAAAACATCGGTTGACGGATTGAAAAAAAGTTCCGCATCGGGTCAAACAGGGTATTAGATGTTTTATACATCATCCTGATTCAAATCCTACTAAACTGGCGAAGCGTATGTCGGACCGTAAACCACTCATCATTTCTGGAATTACTGGCGATTGGGAGGTGGTCATGGGCCTTGAGGTTCATGCTCAAATCACTTCTAAATCAAAGCTGTTTTCTGGAGCGTCCACCCATTTTGGGGCTGATCCAAACTGCAATGTTGCACTTGTGGATACTGCGCTACCGGGCATGTTGCCCGTGATTAACGAGTTTTGTGTTGAGCAAGCTGTGAGAACAGGACTTGGGCTGAACGCTCAGATCAATTTGTTCTCTCGTTTTGATCGCAAAAACTATTTTTACCCAGACTTGCCTCAAGGCTATCAAATTTCTCAATTCCAATACCCTATCGTTGGTGAGGGGGAAATTGAAGTTGAACTGGAAGACGGATCTAGCATTACAGTTGGAATTGAACGCCTCCACATGGAGCAAGATGCTGGTAAATCCATCCACGATCTTGACCCTAACGCGACTTATGTTGACCTGAACCGGTCAGGCGTGGCGCTGATGGAGATCGTTTCCAAACCAGATATCCGCTCGCCTAAAGAAGCATCTGCTTATGTCAAGAAACTACGGTCTATCGTGGTTGCGTTAGGCACATGTAATGGTGTCATGGCTGAAGGTAATTTGCGGGCTGATGTAAACGTGTCGGTTTGTAAAGTGGGTGGCTACGACAAATTTCAAGAAACAGGTGATTTCTCTCATCTTGGAACACGTTGTGAGATTAAAAACGTCAATTCGTTCCGCTTTATTGAGCAGGCTGCTGAATATGAAGCGCGCCGTCAGGTGGAAATTATCGAAGATGGCGGCGTCATTGATCAGGAGACACGTCTATTTGATGCTGAAACAGGTGTAACGCGGTCTATGCGATCAAAAGAAGATGCGCATGATTATCGTTATTTCCCTGACCCTGACTTATTGCCACTCGTTCTGACGCAAGAATATGTTGATAAGATCAAGGCAAACCTGCCAGAGTTGCCAGACCAGAAAAAGCAGCGCTTTATAGATGAATATGGCCTCAAAGCTTATGATGCAGGTGTTTTATCAGCAGAGTCTGATAAGGCGGCTTTCTTTGAAGAGGTGGCTAAAGGGCGCGACGCTAAAATGGCTGCGAACTGGGTCACTCAGGAACTGTTTGGTTACCTGAACAAATTTGATCTTGAATTAGAAGACAGCCCTGTTTCTGCAAAGCAATTGGGCGGGCTGATTGATTTGATCGCGAACAAAACCATTTCTGGTAAAATCGCGAAAGACGTCTTTCAGAAACTGATTGAAGAAGATGATGCTAATCCTGCAGCAATTGTTGAACGTGATGGCTTGAAACAAGTCACAGACACGGGTGCAATTGAAAAAGTGGTTGACGAAATCATGGCTGCAAACCCAGACCAAGTTGAGCAAGTAAAAGCGCAATTTGCTGAAGGTCATAAAAAGCCTAAAGCACTTGGCTGGTTTGTGGGGCAGGCGATGAAATTGTCTGGCGGTAAAGCAAATCCGCAAGCCGTGAATGAAATTCTAAAGAGCAAACTTGGTATTTAGTTTCCAATTGCTGAAATAGAAAAGGGCGTTGAGTTTATCACTCAACGCCTTTTTTTTGGATTAGATTTTGGGGATTAGTACCGGCGATAATAACGATCATTGTGGTCGTCATGTTCAGAGGCGATGATACCGACCACCAGCCCTATAATTGCGCCTGTTGCTACGGAGGCTAAGATCGCGTCACCATTATCTCTGTCGCGAACCCAATGATGACCGCGCGGCGGTTCATGTAAGCCATAGCGACCATAATTGCTAATCACGATACTTGTATTTGCACGGTTATATCTTCCACCTATATGGTAGCGCGTTCCAGAGTGATTTGGACAATATAAATGGTCATATCCTGCATGATAATGACCATGCTGCCGTGTGCCGTAAAAGCGCCTGTCACGGAAGCTTCTTGGGTTGTAAAAACCGTTTATATGAGTTGCGCTACGATAAACGGGTGTTGTGCGGTGTTTTTGATAAACAGCCGGCGGACGCGTGTTTCTATTGTTTTTATAGCGATTGTCATGGCTGTTATGGTTGTTGTAGTTTTTGTCTGCATGTTGCCACTGACGATCATAATCTGAGTTCCGGTAAGCGCGATCATTGTTATTGCGGTTTGAGCGGTTGTCGCCACGATAATCATTACGATCTGCGCGGTTACCTGCGTTCCGGTGATCATTATGCTTTCGGTTTTGGGATACGCGTTGAGCTGAGCCTTTACGCTCTGCATGGTGGGCACCAGCAAGCTCTTGTTGACGGGATGATCTCTCGTAGTTTTGAGCAAATGCACTCGGGGAAATAGCAAGGCTTGTGGCGACGAGGCCAGCGATGCTAAACGCTGAATACATTGATTTTATTGAAGCCATGAACAGGTTCTCCTGTTATTTTTCAAATAGCGCTGATAAGTCTATAAGAATGTAAACGTACATTCATGCGCTAACTTAGCTAAATTCTGCGGCCCTTAGTATGAACTGAAGCTGAACACATCTGTTCATAAACATCACGTTTTCCTGAGTGAAATGCAGGATTTGTGCTCGTATTGAAGCAATATTATAGAGGCCCTGCACGGCTTAACACTATGACAAATATAACTTTTACAGACATTGAACCGTTTTTGGAGGAGAGCTTTATTCGCGCAGGTGGGCCTGGAGGTCAGAATGTGAACAAGGTCTCTACTGCTGTTCAGTTAAGGTTCGACTTTCTCAATTGTGATACTATTTTTGAAACCACTAAGCGCAGAATGAGAGCGAAGCTATCTTCTAAAATCACCAAAGATGGCGGGATTATTATCAAGGCGCAGCAACACAGAACCCAACAATTGAACCGAGAAGATGCCCGTGAGCGTCTGTTGAGCATGCTTAATGAAGCTGCTCATCGGCCAAAATTTAGAGTCGCCTCAAGACCTAGCCTGTCAGCTAAACGTAAACGCACTGACACGAAAACAAAACGTGGGCAGGTTAAAAAATTACGAGGACGCGTAAATCCAACTGAATGATTGGCTAAATGCTAGATTAGGCCGATTTCTTTTAATCTTTGCAGTAGGAAATCGTTCGCAGAGATTGATTGTTCATACCGATTAGGATTTTCGTCAGATATGCAGGTTTCTAGGGTTTTGATTTCAAAATCTGGTCTAAAATGTGCGAAGAATGGTGTGGAATATCTGGCAAATTTTGAGCGCTCTGGTTTTGGGTTCACAACACGATGAAGTGTTGATGGCAATATGTGATTTGTAAGACGCTCCAGCATATCACCTACATTGACAACGAGACATCCAGCTGGCGGTGTAATAGGGAGCCAAAGACCGTCGCGGTCTTTGACCTCTAGCCCACCTTCCTCAGCACCCAAGAGAAGAGTGATGACGTTAATATCACCATGTTCTGCGGCACGCACAGACCCCTCTGGAGGTGGCGTCTCCTGAGCTGGATAATGGAGCATGCGAAGTATGGAGTTTCCATCCCGCATTGCATCATCAAACCAGTTTTCTTCAAGACCCAGATAAATTGCTATTGAAGACAACACTTTTAAACCAAGTTGGTCCAATGCTTCAAACATAGCGTATGTCTGCTGATGCCAATCAGGTATTTCATCTATGGAGATGTTGGGCGGCATGATGTCTGAATAGGGATGACCTTCGGGTAGATCCCGCGCAATGTGCCAGAATTCTTTTAGATCTACATGTTTTGCATCTTTTGCAATTTCTTGTCCGAATGGGAAATAACCGCGCTGACCTTCAGGTGTATGTTTATACTTAGCCTTTTCAACGTCTGACATTGCAAAAAATGTTTTTGTGCGTTCTAGAGCTGTATCAAGCACATTTTGGTCCAAACCGTGATCTGCAAGAACCGCAAATCCATAACGCTTAAAGCTTTCACCGAGTTCTTTTGCAAATGCTTCTGGTGCATTTTCACGCTGAGACATGGATACAGGGGCAATAGCGGACACAACAGCGTCAAGGGACATCAAACTTCTCCAGATTCAAGTAGGGGCCTTGTTTAGAGTGAATTAGGCCCTTTGAATACCATATCTTTTTACGGGTTATATTTTTCTTTTAAAGATCGCGTTATTGGTGTTTGGAATAATGGTTTGTTTTGGCAATTATAACAGTTTTGCCCAAAGAGGGCACCTTCAGCACGAAACATCAAGCTGCATGCGCTGTGTTTTGGAATTGAAAACATATGTGACGATATAATAGGGATGCAGACATATAAAGGCATTGGCTCTGAATATTCACAGTAGAGCCCGTCTGAAATTGGTTTTGATATATTAGGTAATAGAGCGATGAAACAAATTTGGTGGGGATTGTTGGGGGCCGTTTTTTCTGTCTGCACTATTGGCGGTGGATATGCCTATGTACATCAGAGTGAAGATTCACAATCTTCCTATTCCGCACACCAGCTGGCGCTTCCTGAAAGTCCGATTTCGCGCTGTATCAATATGGGGAATGCTCTTGATGCGCCCAATGAAGGCGATTGGACATACATTATTAAAGATGAGCATCTGCAAGAAATTGGCAAAGCAGGTTTTGAAACTATTAGATTACCGATTAGGTGGTCAGCTCATACTCAAAAAGAAGCACCCTATATAATAGACCCAGCCTTTTTTGCGCGTGTAGAACATGTCGTCAATGTCGCGCTTCTAAACGGTCTGAAGGTTATTATTGATGTGCATCATTATGAAGAAATCATGCAGACGCCATCCGCACATATTGACCGTTTGGATGCAATGTGGCGACAAATATCCAGAAGATTTCGCGGGCATGGCGAAAATATTATTTTTGAAGTGCTCAATGAGCCAATGGCTGAGCTAACGAGCAAAGAATTGATCCCATTGAATGCGCGAATGGTTGCAACCAT
>JGI2924J29684_1076897_pt1 | contig 12054 bp, 8 predicted proteins | sample BenlonsequencITS_FD_29684 | JGI IMG/M metagenome (IMG submission 29684)
ACCAACTTCGTTAATTTAAGGGATGCGGGGGATCCAGTGGAACTGGCCGCATTTTACGACCGGGAGGGTGCGGACGAGCTGGTTTTTTTGGATATCACCGCGTCCGCCCAGGGGCGTAAAACTGTGCTGGATATGGTGTACCGCACGGCTGCCGAGGTATTTATCCCCTACACCGTAGGCGGGGGAATCAGCACATTGGAGGACATCCGGGCCATGCTTTCCGCCGGTGCGGATAAAGTTTCTATTAACACCGCTGCAGTGAAAAATCCCCGCCTGATCGCCGAGGCGTCGGCCCGGTTCGGCAGCCAGTGTATTGTGGTGGCCATAGATGCCCGCCGTGTGGGGCAAGATAAATGGGAAGTATATATTCACGGGGGACGTACACCTACCGGCATTGATGCTGTGTCCTGGGCGGTGCGGATGGAAGAGTTGGGGGCTGGTGAAATATTACTGACCAGCATGGACCGGGACGGAACCAAGGATGGTTATGACATACCACTGACCAAGGCTATTGCCCGGTCTGTGCAAATACCGGTGATTGCCTCCGGCGGGGTCGGTGACCTTGATCATATTGTTGACGGGCTCACAATTGGCGAGGCCGATGCCGCTCTCGCCGCTTCCATTTTTCACTTTGGTACCTATTCCATTGCACAAGCCAAACAGTATTTACAAAAACACAATGTGCCCGTGCGCATTTAGCTTAACAAAACATTAAATATAACTGAGGTGTGTGACAAGGTGCAAGTAAAGCAAATAAGACCTGAAGAACTTAAATATAACAGTGATGGATTGATACCGGCCATTGTGCAGGATGTGGCGACCAAAGAAGTACTGATGCTGGCCTATATGAACAGCGAATCGGTGGCCAGAACGCTCTCCACCGGTGAAACCTGGTTTTGGAGCAGGAGCAGGCAAAAATTTTGGCATAAGGGTGAATCATCCGGTAATGTACAAAAAGTAAAGGAACTGTATTTTGACTGCGACCGGGATACTTTGCTCTTGCTGGTGGAGCAAAAGGGTGCGGCCTGCCACGAGGGGTATTACAGTTGTTTCCACTACGCGCTGGCAGGGGACGGTACAGTTACCGTTAAGGGAGAACCACTGTTTGATCCCGAAGAAGTATACGGTAAAGAAGGAAAGTAGTTGTTGATTTTGCGCAGACGGTATGATATATTTTTCAGCCGGGGGGCATTGGCCCTCTGCTTTGAGCTGTAGGGAGAAAATAGAACTGTGATTACCGCTATGTAAAGCCACCGCAAGGTGGCATTTTAATCTAATATTACCGTGGATTTAGTATATTTTAAATTTTGTGCACATGCAGTGTCGCATATTAGTGAAAAATAAGTTGGAGGTTGTTATGGATTTAACCGCGCTGAATGAGGCGCAGAAAAAAGCAGTTACTTACCATGACGGGCCGCTTTTGGTGCTGGCCGGGGCGGGCAGCGGCAAAACCCGGGTGCTCACCACCAGAATTGCTTATTTACTACTGGAAAGGGGTGTTGACCCGTATAACATTTTAGCTATCACGTTTACCAATAAAGCGGCCAGGGAAATGCGGGAAAGGATTGCGGCCGCAGTACCGGAGCTGGTGCATGATCTCTGGGTGTTTACCTTTCATGCCACTTGTCTGCGTATTTTGAGACGGCAGTCCGGATTTGCCGGGTATACAGCTAATTTTGTCATTTACGATGCGGATGATCAGAAAACTGTTATTAAGGAGTGTCTCAAGGAATTAAACCTGGATGATAAAAAATTTTCTCCGCAGGCTATGTCGGCGGCCATATCTCAATCTAAAAATATGCTTTACGGGCCGGCGGAGATGGAAAAGAAGTCTTACGATTATTTCAGCCAAACTGCCTGCAAGGTATATAAACTTTACCAGGACAAGCTGCGGCAAAATAACGCGCTGGATTTTGATGACTTGCTGATGCAAACAGTGCGGCTGCTGCAAAATAACCAGGCTGTGCTGGACTATTACCAGGAGAAATTCCGTTACATACTGGTGGATGAATACCAGGATACCAACCATGCCCAGTATGTACTGGTTAATTTATTGGCTCAGAAGTATCGCAATTTATGCGTGGTGGGAGACCCGGATCAGGGTATTTACGGCTGGCGGGGGGCGGACATTCAAAATATCATGAGTTTTGAGCGGGACTACCCGGATGCTGCTGCCATTGTTCTTGAGCAAAATTACCGTTCTACCCGCACTATACTGGAATCCGCCAATGCAGTAATCCGGCATAACCAGGACCGCAAGGAAAAAAAGCTGTGGACCGCCGGATCTCCGGGCGATCCCGTTACAGTTTTTACTGCTCGGGATGAGCATTCCGAGGCGCGTTATGTGGTGGACCGGATTAGTCGCTGGCACCACGTATTTAAAAAACCGTACCGGAATTTCGCAGTTTTATATCGCACTAACGCCCAGTCCCGGGTGCTTGAAGAAAAATTCCTAACCACCGGAATACCGTACACCATCGTGGGCGGGCTGCGCTTTTATGAGCGTAAGGAAATTAAGGACCTGTTAGCTTACCTGCGGCTGCTGGTCAACCCTAATGACCGGTTGAGCCTGCGGCGGGTTATTAATGAGCCTAAAAGGGGCATTGGTGCTGCATCATTAAATAAAATATTTACCAGAGCGGATGAGACCGGCCAGGCGCCCCTTACCCTGTTGGAAAACGCTTCCAGTATTCCCGGCCTAACCGGCAAAGCTGCTAATGCAGCCCGGTTTTTTGGCCAAACTATGGGTGATATCAGAAAACGGATGTCAGCTTTGCCTATTACTAGACTGGTGCAGATGGTGCTGGAGGAAACCGGTTACTGGCAGGCGCTGGATAACGAGCGTACTGTGGAATCCAGAACCCGTATGGAAAACCTGCGTGAGTTTTACTCGGTTACCGGTGAGTATGATGGGCTGGGTGATGGCAGTGGCCTGGAGGATTTCCTGGCTTCTCTGGCCCTGGTTACGGATCTGGATAATTATGAGCAGGACGCGGACCAAGTTACTTTAATGACCATGCACAGTGCCAAAGGGTTAGAATTCCCTGTGGTATTTATAACTGGCCTGGAAGAAACCGTCTTTCCTCACTCCCGTTCTATGGATGACAGGTATGAATTGGAGGAAGAAAGAAGGCTGTGTTACGTGGGCATAACCAGGGCGATGGAGCACCTGTATCTGACCCATTGCTGGCAGCGTACCCTTTATGGTTATACCAGGATGAATGAGCCTTCCCGCTTTTTACAGGAATTGCCCCCTGATTTGCTGAACACCCAGGATCCTTTGGATAAACAAGTAAGGAGCAGCACGGTTAAGGAACCTTCTTCAGCTAATCCAGCAAACATGGGGCCACTAAAGGACAGTCAAGCCGGTCAGCGTCCGGGCAAAAATATATTCTATAGCGCCGGGGAACAGGTGTACCATCGCAAATGGGGGCAGGGCACCATCGTCGATGTAAGGGGTAAAGGAGATAATGCCGAGTTGAAAATAGATTTTCCCGGGCTGGGTATTAAGACGCTCCTGGCCCGCTACGCACCGCTGGAACGTTAGAAGGGGGATTGAGTCATGGGCGGCGGGCATGAACAGATTCGCCAAACTATTGATAAGCTGCGCCGGGAAATTGAACAGCATAATTACCGGTACTACGTGCTGGATGCGCCAACTATAACGGATACGCAATATGACCGGTTGATGGCGGATTTGCAGCAAATGGAGAGGGAATATCCTTTTCTTGTTACTCCGGATTCGCCTACCCAGCGGGTGGGGGGTAAACCCCGGGAAGGTTTTGCCACGGTACAGCACACGATAGCGATGCTCAGCTTGGCCAACGCCTTCGGCGATGCAGAACTTATAGAGTTTGATCGCCGGGTTAGGGGGACTTTGGGTAATGAGTCTTATGATTACGTGGTGGAACTGAAAATTGATGGTTTGGCGGTGTCGCTGACCTACCAGGATGGTATTTTGGTTCGCGGGGCCACCCGGGGTGATGGTGCAACCGGGGAGGATATCACCGTCAACCTGAAGACAATCCGCAGTATACCGCTGCGCTTGCATAAGCCGGTGGACTTGTTGGAAGTGCGGGGTGAGGTGTACATGCCCAAGAAGTCCTTTATAGAATTAAACCGCCGGCGTGAGGAGCGGGGTGAGCCTCTTTTTGCCAACCCGCGCAATGCGGCAGCCGGCTCACTGCGCCAGCTGGACCCGGCGGTTACAGCCGGACGCAATTTGAGTATTTTTGTTTATGGTATTGGTGCCGCAGAGCTTCCCGGTGAGGGGTTGCCGGAATCGCACAGTGAAAGTTTGAAATGGCTGGAGAGCCTGGGACTACGTGTTAATACCCACCACCAGCTTTGCCGGGATATTGGCGAGGTGATCAGCTATTGCCGGATTTGGCAGGATAAAAAGGCAGCCCTGCCCTATCAAATAGATGGTATGGTGATTAAAGTCAATTCACTGGACCAGCAGTCCGCCCTGGGTGCCACCATGAAAAGCCCCCGTTGGGCGATAGCCTTTAAATTTCCCCCCGAGCAGGCCCAAACCATTGTGCGGGATATAATTGTCAGTGTGGGGCGCACGGGGGTAATCACACCCACCGCGCTATTGGATCCGGTGTCCGTGGCGGGTTCCACCGTCAGCAGGGCTACTTTACATAACGAGGATATCATTCGGGAAAAGGATATTCGCATTGGTGACCGGGTGATTATTCATAAAGCCGGTGATGTGATACCCGAAGTGGTGGAGGTGTTAAAGGATCATCGCACAGGCGGGGAAAAGATGTTCAGTATGCCGGTTGAGTGTCCGGCCTGCGGCGCTGAGGTGGTACGCCTCAGCGGAGAAGCTGCCCATCGCTGCACAGGGGCCGCCTGCCCGGCCCAACTGCTGGAGGGGCTGATTCATTTTGCCTCCCGGGGGGCTATGGATATAGCCGGGCTGGGACCGGCCGTGGTTACTCAGTTGGTGGAGGCCGGGCTGGTTGGGGATGTTTCCGATTTATACAACCTGACCGTAGAACAATTGCTGAGGCTGGAACGGTTTGCGGACAAATCAGCGGAAAACCTGGTGCGGGCCATTGAGGCCAGTAAAGAAAACCCATTACACCGGCTGATATTTGCGCTGGGCATCCGGCACGTGGGTGAGCGGGCGGCCCGTGTACTGGCCGAACATTTTGGTGATCTGCGCAGGCTCATGGATGCTGATTGTGAAGAATTGATCGCTATTATGGAAATAGGCCCTAAAATAGCCGAGAGCGTGATTAACTTTATGCGCGAGCCCCAGAACCGGGCTTTAATTGAGCGGCTCATCGAACACGGCGTCAATGTGGTGGCCGAGGCTGCGCCCGCAGCCGGGTCAGGCGGCCCGTTGATAGGAAAAACCCTGGTGCTGACAGGCACCCTGGCGGCGCTGAAAAGGGATGAGGCCAAAGAGTTAATTGAAAAAGTCGGGGGCAAAGTGTCCTCATCGGTAAGCAAAAAAACCGATTATGTGGTGGCGGGTGAAAATCCAGGCAGTAAGTATGAGAAAGCCGTCAAGCTGGGTGTGCAGGTAATTGGTGAAGAGGATTTATTGGATCTGGTAAAATCCCATCACTAACCAGGGGGCATTCTTGGCTATAATATGACTATGTAACTATCTGGAAATTAATTTTACATTCTACTATTAATACCGCTCGTGTGTCAGGGATGTTTTTTAGCGGGTTGACCGGGCGCTTTTCGGTTTCGAAAGTGGATTATCTATACAACTACCGGGCGGTATTGGCTGAGTTGCCCGCTTTGGGGAGCTTTGGTATAATAATGTCAGTTTTTGATAGATAAGGAAGGTGTAGCATCATGGTTAGTATCAAAGATGTTGAACACGTGGCGGTGCTGGCACGTTTGTCATTTACCGATGAGGAAAAGCAAGTTTATGCCAAACAGCTTAGTGATATATTGGAGCACGCTCGTAAACTGCAGGATTTGAATACTGATAATATACCGCCCACCGCGCATGTATTGCCCTTACAGAACGTCTTTCGGGAAGACCGGGTGGGCGAGCATATGCTGGTGGACAAAGTGCTGGCCAATGCACCAGATCGGCAGGATAACTTTTTTAAAGTGCCCAAAATTGTTTAGTTGCTTGAAAAAAGTATTTACCCGACAAGACTATGTTTATTGGATCAATGGTTGGAGGGAAATGTATTGCAATTACATTACTTAACTGCACACCAGTTACATGATATGCTGGTTAGCAAGAAAATCAGTGCTGAGGAAATTACCAGGTCAGTATTTGACCGCATCGAGCAGGTGGAGGAAAAGATACGTGCCTACGTTACTTTGACCAAAGAACAGGCAGTCAGCTGTGCCCGTTTGGTGGACAAGGCCAGGATGGAGGGTGAAGCATTGCCGCCCCTGGCTGGTATACCGGTAGCTGTAAAGGATAATATGTGTACCAAAGGGGTGCGCACCACCTGTGCATCCAAAATTTTATATAACTACATACCCCCTTATAACGCTACCGTCATGGAACATTTAAATGAAGCCCGAGCCGTTATGGTGGGGAAAACTAATATGGATGAGTTTGCTATGGGTTCATCCTGCGAAAACTCGGCTCTTTTTACCACCTGCAACCCCTGGGATACCAACCGGGTGCCGGGTGGGTCCAGCGGCGGTTCGGCGGCCGCAGTGGCGGCCGGGGAAGCTATCCTGGCCCTGGGTTCGGACACCGGCGGTTCTATCCGCCAGCCGGCGTCATTTTGTGGGGTGGTGGGCATGAAACCCACCTATGGTGCAGTATCTCGTTATGGATTGGTGGCTTACGCCTCCTCGCTGGACCAGATCGGCCCCTTTGCCAGGGATGTTACAGACTGTGCTCTGCTGTTGAATGTCATTTGCGGGCATGATCCGCTGGACTCTACATCGGCGCCATATGATGTGCCGGATTATACTTCATTTCTTACCGGGGATATCAAGGGCGTAAAAATAGGGGTGCCCCGCGAATATATGGGTGAAGGCATCGACCCGGCGGTCAGGGAAGTCATAAAAAAAGCCATTGATATATTTACCGGGCTGGGCGCTGTATTGGAGGAAACCACTCTGCCTCACACCGAGTACGCCCTGCCGGCCTATTATCTAATTGCCCCGGCCGAGGCCAGTTCCAACCTGGCCCGCTATGATGGGGTGCGCTACGGGTACCGGGCTGAGGACGCCGGAGACTTGGTAGATATGTTCGTGAAAACCCGCAGCGAGGGATTCGGCCCCGAGGTGAAAAGAAGAATTATGCTGGGCACCTATGCCCTTTCCGCAGGCTATTACGATGCCTATTATAACAAAGCTTTAAAAGTACGTACGCTGATTAAAGCTGACTTCGACCGGGCCTTTGAACAATTTGACCTGTTGCTGGGGCCCACCGCCCCGGTTACCGCATTCAAGCGGGGTGAAAAGGTGAACGACCCGCTGCAGATGTACATGGTTGATATCTGCACTCTGGCGGTCAACCTGGCCGGTATTCCCGCCATTTCCATCCCCGCCGGTATGGTCGACAACCTGCCCGTAGGGCTGCAATTAATGGGCCGGCCTTTCGGCGAGGGTGATATACTGCGGGCTGCCTATGCCTTTGAACAAAATACCGATCACCACCGTAAGTTACCCGAGTAAATCCCTGGAGGTGTACCAATTTGGCTCAATATGAGGCTGTTATCGGCCTGGAAGTGCATGTTGAATTAAAAACCAATACCAAGATTTTCTGTCATTCCAGCACCGAGTTCGGTGCCGATCCCAACCATCACGTATGCCCGGTGTGCCTGGGGTTGCCCGGAGTGCTGCCCGTAGTGAATAAAAAAGTAGTGGAATATGCCATTAAAGCCGGTCTGGCACTGAATTGCCAGATTGCTTCTTTCTCTAAATTCGATCGTAAGAATTATTATTACCCTGATTTGCCGAAAAACTACCAAATATCCCAGTATGATTTACCTATCGCTGAACATGGCCACCTGGAGATAAATGTTAACGGCACGGATAAGCGCATTGGTATTACCCGGGTGCATATGGAGGAGGACGCCGGTAAGCTGGTGCACCAGGGCACTATTTCCACCACTCCATATTCACTGGTGGATTACAACCGCACCGGAGTGCCGCTGATAGAAATTGTTTCCGAGCCCGATATGACCAGTGCCGATGAAGCTGTGGCCTACCTGGAAAAACTAAAGGCGATTATCCAGTATACCGGAGTGAGTGATTGTAAAATGCAGGAGGGTTCGTTGCGCTGCGATGCCAATATATCCGTAAGGCCGGTGGGACAGACCGAGCTAGGCACCAAGGCCGAGCTTAAAAATATGAACTCTTTTAAAGCATTGCATAAAGCGATAAGTTACGAAATTGAGCGCCAGATGGAAGTGCTGGAAGACGGGGAAAAGGTGGTGCAGGAAACCAGAACCTGGGACGAAGCCAGGGGTGTAACCCTGTCCATGCGCAGCAAGGAGGAAGCCCACGATTACCGTTATTTTCCCGACCCCGATTTGGCCCCTCTGGTGATTGCCCGGGAATGGGTTGATGAAATAAAGGCCAGCCTGCCCGAATTGCCGGATGAGCGCAGGAAACGTTTGGTAAGCGCCTATGGACTGCCCGAGTACGATGCCGCGGTGCTGACTACCACTCGTGAGCTGGCGGATTATTATGAACAATGTGTAGAACTATTTAATAATCCCAAGCTGGTCAGCAACTGGATAATGGGGGATCTGGCCAGGATGATGAATGCCAGCGGTCAGGAAATCGGCGATGTGCGCATCAGTCCCGCCCAACTGGCCAAAATGTTGCAATTGTTGGATAAGGGCACTATCAGCGGTAAAATTGCCAAGACTGTATTTGAGGAGATGTTTAACACCGGTAAAGATCCCGGTCAAGTGGTGGAAGAAAAAGGACTGGTGCAGATTAGCGATGCTGGACTGATCGATAAGGTGGTAGAGGAAGTAATTGCCGCCAACCCCAAATCGGTGGAGGATTACCGGGCCGGCAAAGAAAAGGCCATTGGTTTTTTGGTGGGCCAGGTGATGAAATCCACCAAGGGTAAAGCCAACCCGGGTATGGTTAATAAACTGCTTAAAGAAAAACTGGATAAATAGATTACCAAGAGCAGGGAACCCCCTGCTCTAATACATTTTATGCATAATTTGCATTATGGACATATGGCTATGTATACAGCATTATGATGCGCTAAATCTTTTCACTTTTGAGGTAATATGATAAAATTATAATTGTATTATAATTTTGGTACTCATAATTATACTAAATATTTTATATAAAATAAATTACCTGGAAGGAAAGGAAGATAACTAAATGATTGAAAGACCAAAACTAACAGCTGAAGACATTAAGATTATTGACACCACTTTACGGGACGGTGAACAAACCGCCGGTGTAGTATTTGCTAATAGGGAAAAAGTGAGAATTGCCAAGTTTTTGGATGAGATGGGTGTGCACCAAATCGAAGCAGGTGTTGCCGTCATGGGCGGCGATGAAAAGAAAGCCATAACCCAAATATGCCGGTCGGGACTCAAAGCCAGTATTATGGGTTGGAATCGCCCGGTAATTAAGGATCTTGAAGCCTCCATCGAATGCGGAGTAGACGCAGTAGCTATTTCTATATCCACTTCCGATATTCATATTAAACACAAGCTCAGAACCAGCCGGGAATGGGTACTGGAACATATGGTTGCAGCGGTAGAATTTGCTAAAAAGGAAGGCATGTACATTTCCGTTAACGCCGAGGATGCTTCCCGCAGTGATTTGGAATTTTTGGTCCAATATGCGAAGGCCGCCAGGGAAGCCGGTGCCGACCGGCTGCGCTATTGTGATACAGTGGGCATATTAGAGCCGTTTACCACATATAACAATATCAAGTATATACTGGAGAATGTAGATATTGACATTGAAATGCATACCCATAATGATTTTGGCATGGCCACTGCCAATGCTCTGGCCGGTGTAATGGCTGGTGCCAGGTGGATTGGCGTGACCGTAATGGGCCTGGGTGAACGGGCTGGTAACTCGGCATTGGAAGAAGTGGTTATGGCTTTAAAACATTTGCATAAACTTGATCTTGGTTTTAAAACAGAAATGTTTCGCGAAGTGGCGGAATATGTATCCCGTGCCTCGGGTAGAGAATTACCGGCTTGGAAGGCCATCGTTGGATCCAACATGTTTGCTCACGAATCAGGTATCCATGCTGACGGGGCACTGAAAAACCCGAAAACCTATGAACCGTTCCAGCCTGAGGAAGTGGGTCTGGAAAGGCAGATTGTGGTTGGTAAACACTCGGGCACCGCGGCTCTTAAAGCTAAATATGCTGAATATGGTATTCGCTTATCGGAACACCAGGCCGAAGAATTATTACCCAAAATTCGCTCCTATACGGTTTCATTGAAGCGTCCCTTGTTTGACAAAGAGTTGGTTTACATTTATGAAGATTATTTCGGGGGCATTATAAGAGACTAGCTAATTGCTATACATTTTTTACTTTTATTCAGTTATTGGCACTAAGTTGATCAGACGTTTAATATTATCTTTAGGTTTGGCAAAAGCGTTCAGTAGATCCCTTATATTGGGATGCTGAGCGCTTTTTTTTGTGTAGTAATCAGCGGGTCGACGAAAGCTTGATTTTTTTCAGATATAATGGCTAATCAAAAAGTTGTCAAATAGCCAAACGAACTACGGCTTTGTGTATAAAACAGGGTATCACGAAGGATAATATTCTGCAGGAACAATGATTCTTAAATAGTAAAATGGAGGGTGATAATCTTGGCTAATCCAACCAATTTCGGTTCTGGAGAATATAAACTAAAGGCTATGCACGAAGCACGATACCCGGGAGGGGTTGTGGTGGATCCCACCCCTATTACGAGTGGTGAAGAAATTACTGTACTGTACGACGGGTTACTGGCGGCCAGCGGTGCTACTCAGATCTACTTACATGTAGGGTATGGTGATGCTAGGGATTGGCGCAATATTAAGGCCCATCGAATGTCGAAAACAGGCTGGGGATGGGTGAAAACTTTAGAAATGCCGGACGACAGTCGATTTAATTTCTGTTTCCATGATGGATACGGCAACTGGGATAATAATAACGGTCTTAACTGGAGTTTTGAAATTCATAACGGCAGAAGGCACTAATAAAATAAATCTTAGTAAACCTGCCCATTACTATGTGGTATTAACCGGCACCACAACAGTATTTGGCTCAACAAACACCTGTCGGCGTAAGGGCAGGTGTTTTATTTTGTAAAGAATGTTATTTTTTATTTGCCCTATAAAAGGTTTTGGTAAACGTTGCTGTTTTTATAGAAACCTGTGCAGAATTTATAATAATTTAACTGCCATTTACATAATATATAAATGTTGCCTTTTAGTAAGCTTAAAACCCGTAGAAGGAGGACCATTAATGCGCGTGGCTATGTTTTCCTGGGAATACCCCCCTAAAAGTGTGGGTGGATTGGCACAGCATGTGTATGACCTGACCAATGCCCTTTCCGATATGGGGGTTGAGATACATCTTTTCACGATGGGTGAACCGGGGTTGCCTGAAATGGAAAGGGTAAACGGTGTTCAGGTATACCGGGTGATCCCATATAATGTTTCGTCCCCTGACTTCACCACTTGGGTAGCACAGCTAAACGTAGCCATGCTGGAAAGAGCCATTCCAGTGTTGAGTGAAAATGAGGGCTTTAATATTGTGCACGGTCATGATTGGCTGGTGGCCTATGCAGTTAGGGCTTTAAAACATGCCTTTCGTATACCGCTTGTGGCAACCATTCATGCTACGGAATACGGCAGAAACTATGGTTTACACAATGATACCCAGCGGCATATCAGCGATGTGGAGTGGTGGCTTTGCTACGAGGCCTGGCAGGTGATCTGCTGTAGTCACTACATGGAAGGGGAGATGAAATATGTATTTCAAATTCCCGATGATAAATTGAGGGTTATACCAAACGGTGTGGATCCTGAAAATTTTGTGCACAAAAACGACAAACGAACACGCGATGACTATGCCTCTCCTAATGAGAAAATTGTTTTTTATGTAGGTCGGCT
>JGI2924J29684_1076896_pt1 | contig 12039 bp, 15 predicted proteins | sample BenlonsequencITS_FD_29684 | JGI IMG/M metagenome (IMG submission 29684)
GCACATCCGGTGCACCGCCCCGTGTCTGGGGTCGCTTTCACGGAGTTTGCTGAGCTGCTCTTGTAAAGACCTCGCCCTTGTGTCACGCTGCGTTCCTGTCTTGGGTCGGAGGACGACGAAAGCAGGAGATGAATGAGGAGAACTTCGAGTCATGGGTTGAGGTTCCGCTGTCGATATGTGGAAGACATCAAAAGAAAGAGTTCTTCGTATGTAGATAAAGAATTCGTATTGTGGCAGAGTATCCATGCCATGGAGCATCGGAGTGAAAAAGTGGGGAAGACTTTAAGTATAGAAGATGGTGCATAAATGTGGATCATCAACAAGATGAATATAGGATAAGGAAGATGGAGAGCAGTTCTTGCTTGAGTATTTGAATATAAGGGAGCTTTTTGAGTTATCTTATAGGAATTGGTTTAATGTTGTACCGTTTTCAGAAGAAAGCGTTTAAGGGATTGCCCCACTGTCTGTTGTCCTCAGTTCACCTTGATTGATTCCTTCTGTCAACTTTTGTACTTGCTATTTTGATTACGTAAAGATATGGTATATATGGTAAACACTTCATTTGTATTTTTGTTTTGGCATGAATTGAGCAAAAGCGACATACAAGATGAGTAATACCGTTCATTTTTTATATTCTTATCTGGGAATTGTGAATTCGAACCACAACATGGGAGGGTGGTATTGTTTGGCAGGTTTTTTCTCTCAGCTTAAAGCTGGTCTTACGAAAACACGTCAAAATTTTGTTGAAAAGGTTGAACAAATATTTACTGGCTATAAAAAAATTGATGAAGAGTTATATGAGGAATTGGAAGAAGTTTTAATTCGTTCGGATGTCGGAGTAAACACTTCTATGGAGTTAGTTGAACGTTTGCGTAAAGAGGTGAAGCAGCGTAAGATTTCTGACCCTCAAGAGTTAACTAAGGTTCTGCAAGAGTTAATCGTAGAATTATTAGGGAAAGAAGAAACTATTGCGTTCGCCGAGCGTGGCCCGAGTGTTATTTTGGTGGTTGGGGTTAATGGGGTTGGTAAAACAACGACCATTGGGAAACTGGCGAACCGCTTTAAACTGGATGGGAAACGTGTTGTTTTGGCTGCCGGGGATACATTCAGGGCGGCGGCTATTGATCAATTGGAGGTTTGGGGAGAACGTTCCGGGGTTGAGGTAATTAAACAGCGTGAAGGGGCTGATCCGGCAGCTGTTGCTTATGATGCGGTTCAGGCTGCCAAGTCTCGCGAGATGGATGTGGTGCTTGTGGATACAGCAGGCCGGCTCCATAATAAGGTGAATCTTATGGAGGAACTTCGTAAGGTTAAACGTGTCATTGAGCGGGAAATCCCGGGAGCGCCTCATGAAGTACTTCTTGTTTTAGATGCCACAACAGGCCAAAATGCTTTACAGCAGGCTAAGTTATTCCAGGAAGTTGCTGGGGTTACCGGTATAGTATTGACCAAACTCGATGGGACGGCCAAAGGCGGCGTTGTCTTAGGAATTCAGGGGGAAACACGAATTCCGGTGAAATGGATTGGTATCGGCGAAGGTATGGAAGATTTGCGTCCCTTTGTTCCTAAAGACTTTGCCGAGGCTCTTTTTGGCAGCTCTGAGGAGGGATAATTCTGAGTTGGTTTGCCTTAATTGGGGGTACGGGGGTTGATAATTTCATCCTAAGCGACCAACGTTTGCTTGCGGTGGAAACTCCCTATGGAACGGTTCAGCTAATGGTCGGGAAACTTTCGGGACTTGAAATTGTATTTTTAAGTCGTCATGGTCGTGGACATGCTGCCCCTCCTCACTTAGTAAACTACAGAGCCAATATTTGGGCCCTGCATTCTTTAGGGGTACGCAAGATATTGGCGACGGCGGCAGTTGGATCTCTGTCTCGGAATTATCATTTAGGTGAATTGGTTCTCTTAAGTCAGTTTTTAGATTTTACCAAAAGTCGTCCCCAAACATATTATGAAGGTGGAGATCAGGGAGTCCTTCATGTCGACATGACTGAACCCTATTGTTCTTCTTTGAAGCAGGATGTTTTGGCTGCTTCAGAAAAAACCGGGATTGTAGTTAAGGATGGGGCATGTTATGTTTGTACGGAAGGGCCAAGATTTGAAACACCTGCGGAAATACGGATGTTTCAACAACTTGGGGCGGACGTCGTTGGCATGACGAGCGTCCCGGAAGTGGTTTTGGCCCGAGAACTTGGGATGTGTTATGCTTCTATCGGAATGGTCACGAATGAAGCCGCTGGAATCTCTGATCATCGACTTAGTCACGCAGAAGTGACGGAAAGTTTAAAAACTTTGGGAGAGAAGGCCGCGCGACTTCTTCAGGCAACCTTTGAGGTTTTGTCCCCTGAACAGAATTGTTGGTGTCCTGCGGCAAATCAGGAAGTTGGTAAGTTTTAGAAAGGGCGGTGGGATGATGAAATCAATCGAATGGCTGGGAAATGTCTTGAGAATATTAGATCAGACCAAGCTACCTAGAGAAACAGCCTACCGGGATGCTGTATCCTATGAGGAAGTTGCCGAAGCTATTGAAACTATGGAAGTGCGTGGAGCGCCGGCCATAGGTGCGGCAGCGGCTTATGGATATGTACTGGGAGCACTTGAGTACAAAGGAGACAGAGAGGGATTAAAAGACTTTATGGAGGTTGTCCAGACACGTCTGGCTCAAACTCGCCCTACAGCTGTCAACTTGTTTTGGGCCTTGCGCCGTATGGAAGATCGTTTGCGTGAAAGCCGGGAAATAGAAGATTTAGATGACGTTCGTAAGGCACTGATCGAGGAAGCGGATAATATTGCGGAAGATGATCGCCGTATGAACCGATTGATTGGTGAACTTGGAAATGAGATCGTTCCGGAGAAAAGTAATATTTTGACCCATTGCAACGCCGGAGCTTTAGCAACGGTGGAATATGGAACGGCTCTAAGTGTCATTCGCATAGCCCATTCATCCGGCAAAGCGATTCGCGTTTATGCTGATGAAACAAGGCCTTTGCTGCAGGGAGCCAGGCTTACGGCTTTAGAACTCATGAATGATAAAATTCCTGTGACCTTAATCGCTGATAATATGGCGGGCTTTCTGATGCAGCAAGGTAAGGTTGACTTGGTGATTGTTGGTGCGGATCGTATTGCCGCCAATGGAGATACGGCCAATAAGATTGGGACCTATTCATTAGCCGTCTTGGCTCAAGCCCATGAAGTTCCTTTTTATGTTGCTGCTCCGACCTCAACCATTGATTTAAAAGTAGCAACCGGTCAAGAGATTCCCATTGAAGAAAGAGCGGCTAAAGAAATGAGAGAATGTTTTGGCGTTCCTATGGCTCCAGATGAAGTCAGTGTTTATAATCCTGCCTTTGACGTCACTCCGGCAAAATATATCACAGGCATCATCACCGAGAAAGGGATTGTTACGGCACCATATTCGGTCAACCTCCTTAAATTGATGGTGCGTTCATAGGGCGATAGGCGCAAGGTAAGGAGTGATAGATCTTGTCAAGAATTCTAATTAGGGCCATGGTCTTGCCTATGACTGGCCCTGATGTCTTTTATCCCCACGGGGAAATTTGTATTGAAAACGATCGTATTGTTGCTGTCGGCGCAGAGGGATCGGTTTCTGAGAACTTTAAAACTGATCGGGTTTTTAATTTGCCGAATGATGTTGTAATGCCCGGCTTAATTAATACTCATACCCATGCAGCCATGACCTTGCTTAGGAGTTATGCCGATGACCTTCCTCTTATGCCCTGGTTAAACGAAAAAGTGTGGCCCTTTGAGGATAAGATGACGGAGCAGGATATCTATTGGGGAACCGCCTTAGCAATTTGTGAAATGATACGATCCGGAACCACCACCATGCTTGATATGTATGCCTCGATGGAGAAAGTCGCTGAAGCAGTGCTGCAGGCAGGGACTCGTGCGGTCTTGTCCCGCGGACTTATTGGCAATGGCCCCAATGGTGAACGGGCCCTGCAAGAAGCCGGTGATTTGTTTCATCAATATCAAGGGGCCGGCGGAGGACGCCTGAAGGTCATGTTTGGACCCCATGCCCCGTATACTTGTTCCGGAGAATACTTGCAGAGAGTTAAAGCTCAGGCAGATAGCCTGGGTGTGGGAATTCACATCCATGTGGCAGAAACCCTTGACGAAATTAAGATGATTCAGGAGCAATATGGGAAGACTCCCGTGGAATGGCTGGATGAGTTAGGCTTGTTTGGAGGTCATGTGGTGGCAGCTCACTGTGTGCATTTAACTGCAAAGGATATGGATATTTTGGCTCGCAATCATGTTTGTATAGCCCACAATCCCGAAAGCAATATGAAGTTAAATAGTGGAACTGCTCCCATTACCGAACTGCTTGACCGAGAAATCGTCGTGGGGCTAGGGACCGATGGGGCGTCAAGCAATAACAATCTTGATCTTTTTGGAGAGATGCGCACAGCTGCATTTCAGCAAAAACTTCAAGTGAATTCTACTGCCCTTCCAGCTTATAAGGTGCTTGAGATGGCCACTGTCAAGGGTGCTCGAACATTAGGTCTTGAAGACGTTGGTATGTTGGCTCCCGGTTTTAAGGCAGATCTTATCACTGTCGATATGGATCAGCCTCATTTTTATCCCCGTTTTTCTATTCCTGCTCATTTAGTTTACGTTGCTCATGCAGGCGACGTTCGAACGGTGATGGTGGACGGAAAGGTAATCATGGAAGAACGGAAAATCCTAACCCTAGATGTTAATAAGGTTTGTCAGGAAGCGGAAATACGAGCCAAGAGAATCGCACAGGAATTGAATGGATAATCTAGGTTCTTGACAAATCGTTGGTTTTAGTCTACTATTCCATTGTAAAGTAAAAATACTTTACAGGAGGATTTGATATGGAGAAACTAGCCACTATGGCTCTTTTCGCCGATTTCTACGGACCGTTGCTTACAGAAAAGCAGCGAAATGTTTGGGATCTGCATTACCAACAGGATCTTTCGCTTGCGGAAATCGCTGAGTTGGAACATATCAGCCGCCAAGCTATTCACGATTTACTCAAGCGTACGGAGAGAATACTTGAAGAATACGAACAGAAGCTAGGACTTGTACACAGATTTTGGAAGGAACGCGAGAAGCTCGCAGAGGTGCGAAGCTTAATGCGGGGGTTAACTGAGAAGGACTTTTCCAGTCATGAAGCTTGGGAACGTCACTGCCAAATCGGTGTCAGGATTGAGGATATATTTGATATTTGAGAGTAAGTTGCTCTTGAACTGAGGTTTACGAGGCGACGGCACAGGAGGTGTCACACAGAGCATGTTTCAAGGATTAAGCGACAAACTCCAAGAAACATTTAAGAAACTCAAGGGAAAGGGTATTTTAAAGGAAGCCGATGTTAACGAAGCAATGAGAGAAGTTCGAGTTGCTTTACTTGAGGCGGATGTTAACTTTAAAGTAGTTAAGGACTTCGTTGCTAAGGTTAAAGAACGCTGCATTGGTCAAGATGTTTTAGAATCACTTTCACCTGCACAGCAAGTCATTAAAATTGTCCACGAAGAAATGATTGATCTGATGGGAGGGGCAACAGGAAAAATCCTCGTTGCACCGAAACCGCCTACTGTGATTTTACTTTTAGGATTGCAAGGTGCCGGGAAAACAACTCATGCGGCAAAACTTGCTAATATGCTCAAGAAGCAGGGAAAGCATCCTTTGCTGGTGGCTTGTGATATTTATCGCCCTGCTGCCATCAAGCAATTGGAGGTTTTAGGCGAACAGATAAAGGTACCTGTATTCTCTATGGGACAGGAACCTCCTGCTGATATTGCACTTGCCAGTCTTAAACATGCTTATCAAAATGGGCAAGATGTTGTGATTATCGATACGGCGGGGCGATTGCACATCAATGAAGAATTGATGGATGAACTGAGAGCCATTAAAACCACTGTCAAACCGCACGAGATCCTCTTAGTGGTTGATGCTATGACCGGTCAGGATGCGGTGAACGTTGCTGAATCGTTCCATAAAGAGATTGGTCTTGACGGAGTTATTCTCACGAAGTTAGACGGGGACACTCGCGGTGGAGCGGCACTTTCTATTAAAGCGGTTACCGGGTGCACGATTAAGTTCGCCGGCACCGGGGAAAAAATGGATGCACTTGAACCCTTCCATCCGGATCGTATGGCATCTCGGATCTTGGGGATGGGAGATGTTCTGACCCTGATCGAAAAGGCTCAAGAGTCTTTTGACCAGAAAAAAGCCAAGGAAATGGAACAGAAGCTGCGCAAGCAGGAATTCACCCTTGATGATTTTCTTGACCAGATGCAGCAAATGAAGAAAATGGGTCCCTTGTCTTCCCTCTTGGAAATGATTCCGGGGGTTGGAAAACAATTAAAAGATGTAAAAATTGATGAGAAAGATACCGCTCATATTGAAGCGATTATACGCTCAATGACTCTTGAAGAGCGCAGGAAGCCTGCCCTTATCAAAGATTCCCGGAAAAAGAGAATTGCTAAAGGGAGCGGAACAAGCGTTCAGGAAGTTGGGCGGCTCTTAAAGCAATTTGAACAGATGCAAAAGATGATGAAGCAGCTGACGGGTTCCGGCGCTATGGGAATGCTCGGAATGGGTAAGAAGGGCAAAAAGGGCGGCAAGAAAGCAGGCTTCAGGGGCTTCTGAGGACTTGTATGACACAGCGCTCCGTCATACGTACCGTTCAAGCTCTTGTCTTTGGGGTGCGGGGTTCCCGCCATAAGCGCCGTCCGACGGCCATGGATGGCCTAGTGTCGCCGAAGCCAAGGATGGCGGGAGGCGACCATGGCGCTATGGCGGCGGTGCACATCCCTGTGCACCGCCCCGGTCTGGAGTCGCTTTCACGGAGTTTGCTGAGCTGCTTACGTAAAGACTTCGCGCTCGTGTCATACTGCGTCCTGAGCTTGGGACGGGGAACGACGAAGTTTTATGGGTGACAGCACAAAAATGTGCACCGTCTGCTTCGAAGAAGTACTCCGGCCTGCGTCTGAGTCGCAATATGAGTTTGTTCGAGCCGGGGACTACGGTCCTATAAGTTTGGGTATTCTGTAAAGGAGGTGAAAAGATGGCTACGAAAATTCGTTTGTGCCGTATCGGCGCGAAAAAGAATCCTTTTTATCGCATGGTAATTGCCGAGTCTTCAGCTCCGCGTGATGGACGCTTTATTGAGCAAATCGGTTATTATGATCCGACAAAGAGCCCTGTCGTTTTAAATATCGACGAGGAAAAGGCTTTAAAATGGCTTTCTACGGGAGCTCAGCCTTCAAATACTGCTAAGTCTTTGTTAAGTCAAGCTGGTATCTTAACAAAATTCCATGAGTCCAAGAACTAAGAGTAGTGTGGGGGGTGGTTCCTGTGAAGGAACTTGTTGAAATCCTCGCGAAGGCGTTGGTCGATCATTCTGACCAGGTTCTTGTTGCACAGTCTGAGACAGATAAGACCGTTCATCTGCAGCTTACTGTTGCTCCTGAAGACATGGGTAAAGTTATTGGAAAACAAGGGAAGATCGCGAACGCAATTCGTACGCTGGTGAAAGCCGCTGCCGTTAAAGATGGTCGCCGAGTTCATATGGACATTGATCAATGATGTTAAGAAGGGCTTTGGGCCCTTCTTAATGTTTTAGATTGAAAAATGAAAGGGGGTATGGGGAATGGATGAAGTGTTGGTTGGAGAAGTTTTGCGTCCTCATGGGGTTAATGGGGCGATGAAAGTCTATCCGATTACGTCGAACCGGTCACGGTTTTCTCAGCTTCAGGAAGTGATCCTGTGTAAGGGCGAATTAAATCAGCGCTTTAAAGTTATCTCTGCCCGCGTTCAGGGGGATCAAGTTCTGCTCTTGGTTGAGGGAATTGAGAGTATTGAAGATGCGGAGAAGTTTCGCGGCTGGGAAGTGCGAATAGACCGTTCGGAAGTTCCTCCTCTGCAAGAAGGATGGTATTATTTCGAGCTTGAGGGAATGAAGGTCTATGAAGGGGATACTTATTTAGGAGTTTTATCTCAAGTCCTAGAAACCGGCGCCAATGATGTTTATATTGTCAAAGGAAAGCAGGGAGAACTATGCATCCCAGCTTTAAAAAGTGTCGTAAAAGAAGTGGATGTCAAAGGTCGGCGTATGGATGTTGCCCTTCCTCCAGGTTTGTTGGAGGACTAGCTGATGTCAATGAAAATGACTGTTTTAACCTTATTTCCGGAGATGTTTGCGCCGGTTCGCGAAAGCATTCTTAAACGTGCCCAGGCGGCAGGGTATTTGGAATTTGAGTTTGTGGATTTTCGAAACTATGCTGCCGGTAAACATCGAAACGTCGATGATGTTCCTTATGGCGGTGGGGTTGGGATGGTCTTGAAGCCTGAACCAATCTATGCAGCCATGCGGGATTTGCCTCCGGCACATGGCCGTCGGCGGACAATTCTGATGTCTCCTCAAGGGCAGGTTTTTCACCAAACGACGGCAAAACGTTGGTCGGAATATGAAGAATTAGTCTTTATCTGCGGACATTATGAAGGGTTTGATGAACGGATACGTGAGTTGGCTGATGAGGAAGCTTCTTTAGGGGATTATGTCCTAACGGGGGGAGAACTGGCTGCTATGGTTATGATGGATGCCGTAGCCCGCTTGGTGCCCGGCGTATTGGGAGAGGAGACTTCTATTGAGGAAGAATCCCATAGCACTGCCCTTTTAGAATACCCCCAATATACCAGACCGGCTGATTTTGAGGGGCGACTGGTTCCTGAGGTTTTGCTCTCCGGTCATCACGCGCTGATTAAACGTTGGCGGCGAAAAGAATCCCTTCGGCGCACTTTTTTGAGGCGCCCCGATTTATTTAAGGGTATTAATTTTGAGGCTGAGGACTATTCTATTTTGGAAGAACTTGTTCTCGAATACCCGGAAATGGCAGAGTGGCGGGAAAAATGGGAACCTTTCAGACCTTTGCCTAAAAGAAGGCGGAGAAGTATAAAGGGTCTGAAATAATTTCACTCTGGAATACAGAGGAGTTATTAGGGTTTATCCGGCCTGGCAGGGATAACATGTATCCCCACGAAGCCCCGAGGTTCAGCTTTAGCTGGACGATCTCAATGTTCTGAAATCGCCTACATATACATCGATAAGATTTTGGCAATGATAAGTTCCAATGGAAGATCAGGAGGAAATGTCGTGGCGGATATATATCTGGCTTTAATCCATGCACCAGTCTACAATAAAAATATGGAAACGGTTGCAACATCAATTACGAATTTAGATTTACATGATATTGCTCGCAGTTCGACGACTTATGGAATTAAACGCTACTATGTCGTACATCCTGCTGAAGCTCAACGTGAGTTGGCAAAGCGGATTATGGGGTTTTGGCAAGATGGTTATGGAGCTGAATATAATCCTGACCGCCAAGAGGCCTTTTCACGAGTGAAAATCGCTGCAGATTTAGCTGAAGTTTACGCTGAGATTGAGGCCGAACAGGGCGTGGCTCCTTTGAGGGTAGCTACTGATGCTCGAAAATATGCCAATACAGTTTCTTATGCCCAACTGCGCAAGGACATTGAAACCTCGGACACCCCCATTCTCTTGCTGTTTGGAACGGGCTGGGGATTATTAAAGGAAGACATGGAAGCTATGGATCAAATTCTTGAACCTATTTATGGGCCTACGGAATATAATCATTTATCGGTTCGTTCAGCTGTGGCAATTATTCTGGACCGCTTAAGGGGTCATTGATTTATTATAAATAACGATAGAATTATTACATTTTATAATGGAAGTTGCATAACTATCCAGGTTATGATAAGATAAATTGTCTATAAGGGATGGTCCGCTCGCTGTAAACACAGTGCATGAACATCTAGGCAAGGAAGGGGGGTAATTTAATAATGGATTATATTCGCATGATCGAAGAAGAGCAAATGAAGAAAGATCTTCCTCACTTCCGTCCGGGTGATACAGTACGTGTGCATGTGCGTATTGTTGAAGGAACTCGTGAACGTATTCAGGTGTTTGAAGGACTTGTTATCGCCATGAAAGGCGGCGGTATCAGAGAGACCTTTACGGTTCGTCGTGTATTTGCCGGAGTAGGGGTAGAACGTACATTTCCCTTGCATTCCCCTCGTTTGGATAAAATTGAGGTGGTTCGCCGAGGTATTGTGCGTCGGGCTAAGCTCTACTATTTACGTTCTTTATCCGGAAAGGCGGCGCGGATTCGCGATCGTCGTTCGATCTAATGTTAAAAATGGGCTGGAGCGATCTAGCCCTTTTTTTTGCATACAAGCGAAAGCAAATTCAGGCGATCTCTTACATAGGCTAATCATTGGAGAGACGCTTGGTCATTTTGTGACGATGATGTAGAAAAACTGACGGCTTCCGCCCTAGCGAGGCTCGGCGCAAGCCGAGCCTTCTTTAATGCGATCCGTGCAACAATTTTGAGTTGTCAGATTTAACTTAATTGATAGCCAAGACTTTAGTTATCTTTTACGTATGCTCCGCAGAATCTTGTTCATACTATGAGTAGTTCAAGAGGGGAGCTATGGAATGGAACAATCAAAATCGAAAAGAAAATGGGTCGTAATTTTGTTTGCTATCGTCTTGGTGAGCGGCGGTTTGCTTCGTTGGGGAGTATTACAGCCTTATCTTATCCCTTCACCATCGATGGAACCAGGGATCGCTCCGGGGGATCGAATTCTTGTCAATCGATTAGCTTATCGTCTTTGGGCTCCTACCCGGGGGGATATTATTGTCTTTGCTTTTCCCAAAGACACAAAACGTACCTTTGTCAAACGTGTTATCGCGGTGGAAGGTGAGAAAGTAGAACTGCGCGATAACCAGGTATTTGTCAATGGTGTGTCAATTCAAGAACCTTATGTTAAACCTGGGGATTATCCGCCCTTTGGCCCTCAAGTAGTACCGGTAGATAAAGTCTTTGTATTAGGAGATAACCGGCGTCAAAGCGAAGATTCTCGAGAATGGGGACTTCTTCCGAAAAGCTATCTCTTAGGAAAAGCATGGCTAGTCTATTATCCATTTCGGCGAATAAGATTTCTTTAAATAAATTATTTGATGTTGGTTTAAACTAGAAGGATGGTTTTCATGAGTATTCAGTGGTTTCCCGGCCATATGGCTAAAGCAAGACGGTTGCTGACAGATCAGCTGAAATGGGTTGATGTCGTCATTGAACTTGCCGATGCCAGAATTCCGGCCAGCAGCCGCAATCCGTTATTGCATGAGATGCTTGGTAAGAAGCAAAAATTATTATTGCTTAATAAGGCTGATTTGGCAGATCCCGCCTGGACCCAAAAATGGCTTGAAAAATTAAGAACTAAAAGTCCGGCCTATGCGCTGAGCGCTGCTACCGGAAACGGAGTTAAACAGATTGTACCAGCTTTAGAATCCCTAGTGCGCTCCAAACAGGCTAAGCTTGCCGAAAAAGGGGTTCGTCCCCAACTGATTAAGGTTATGATTGTGGGGATTCCTAATATCGGCAAATCATCTTTAATCAATCAACTGACTGGCGGATCTCAAGCCAAGGTTGGCAATAAGCCAGGAGTGACAAGGGGAAACCAATGGGTTCGGATTCATGATCGAGTTGAACTTCTAGATACGCCCGGTATGCTGTGGCCAAAATTTGAAGATCAGGAAATCGGCCGTAAACTCGCAGCTTTAGGAGCTATTAAAGACGAAGTTTTCGATGTTGAGGAATTATCGATTTGGATTATGGATTGGCTTAAAGCGAATTCTCCCCAGTCTTTAAACCGTTATCAGGAACCCGTCCCGGATATAAATCTCGAAACCATAGGTCGTAAACGAGGATGTTTGATTCGGGGCGGACAGGTAGATACCTTAAAATCGGCTCAAATATTCTTACGTGAACTTAGGACAGGGCAACTTGGTCCTATTACCATGGATATTAATTTCGACTGAGCTTTCTCCAGTATTTGGTATGAATTAAGGGCTATCTCAACAGGAAATAGACTATCTATGTCGAACTGAGAAAGAGGGCAAATAGGTGGAACCATTATCCCAGATGAATGTTAAAGAAATAGAAATTGCCTTATATAAGG
>JGI2924J29684_1076895_pt1 | contig 12038 bp, 9 predicted proteins | sample BenlonsequencITS_FD_29684 | JGI IMG/M metagenome (IMG submission 29684)
CGAGCCGAGGGTCCACAGGCTCGTCGCCGCTTTCCTCCTGTCCGTACAACGGCGCGGCCTGTTCGAGCACATCAGCGAGCCACTGCTTCACCGTGGCTTCGGGCTGCGCCCCTTGGAAGGCGCTCACCGGACGCCCGCCCGCGATGGCCACGACCATGGGGATCGAACGCGCTCCGAAGACCTGGGCGATCCTCTGGTTCGCGTCCACATCCACCTTCGCGAGCGCCCAACGTCCGCCCGACTGCGCCGCCAAGCCTTCGAGCACCGGGGAGAGCTGCTTGCACGGCTGGCACCACGGCGCCCACAAATCGACGACGACGACCTGGCGGGTCGAGCGCTCCAGCACCTGGCTCTCGAAATCTGCCTCGTCCACGTCGAAAACATGCTCGGATTCGGCGGCGGGGCCTGCCGCTGTGCCGGCAGCAGAACCTTCGGGCGATTGCGCGGGTGGCGCCGGACGGTCAGCTTGGGCTTTGAGGGCGGACAAATCCACCGCTCCGTACATGGAAGCCGCGCGTGATGGCTGAGGTCTGGTCATGATGCCAGTTTCGCACAGTGCCGGACCCAGTTGCACAACAGCTGGTTGCCGACGGAGCCAGATTTCTCGGGATGGAACTGGGTCGCCCAAAGCGGCCCGTTCTCCACGGCGGCGACGAATCGGCTGCCGTGCTCGCCCCAGCTCAGGCGAGGAGCCGCGAAGGGCCCGTCCACCACGAGCGGAAACTCCCGCGCGGCGTAGGAGTGCGCGAAGTACACCCTGGCCCCCGGCTCGACGCCGGCGAAAAGCTCGCTGTCCGAGGGGAAATCCACTGTGTTCCAACCCATGTGCGGCAGCACCGGGGCTTCGAGGCGCCGCACCTGTCCCGGCCACTGCCCGAGACCGGGCTCGGGAGTCTGGTGGTGGCGCTCTTCGCTGCCGTCGAACAGGATCTGCATGCCGACGCAGATCCCCAGGACCGGCCTGGCGCCTGCGAGACGTTGGTCCACGAGCTTGTCCCCGCCAGCGTCTCGCAAACCCTTCGCGCACGCGTCGAACGCGCCGACTCCGGGGACGAGCAAGCCGTCTGCGGCAAGGGCTGCTTTCGCGTCTGCGGCGATCTGCACCTGCGCTCCGGTTTTCGCCACCGCCTTGGCGACCGAGTGGACATTGCCGTAGCCGTAGTCGAAGACGACGACCGAGGTCACAGGACGCCCTTCGTGCTGGGCACCCGCCCCTGCGTTCTCGGGTCGAGCGCCACCGCGTGGCGCAACGCCCGCGCCACGGCCTTGTACTGCGCCTCGGTGATGTGGTGCGGGTCCCTGCCGTGGACGACCCGCACATGCAGGGCGATCTGCGCGTTGCAGCTCAACGACTCGAAGACGTGCCGGTTCATCACGGTGTGGTACGGGACCGATGACCCGGCGATAGTGAACGTCTCCAGCCCTTGCGGCTCCCCGGCGTGCACGAAATACGGGCGCCCCGAGACGTCGACCGCCGCGTGCGCGAGGGATTCGTCCATCGGCACCCAGGCGTCCCCGAACCGGGTGATCCCGGCCTTGTCGCCGAGGGCCTGGCGGATCGCTTGGCCGAGGCAGATCGCGGTGTCTTCCACCGTGTGGTGCGCCTCGATCTCGACGTCGCCTTCGGCGTGGACGGTCAGGTCGAAGCCGCCGTGCGCGCCGAAGGCGGTGAGCATGTGGTCGTAGAAGGGCACGCCGGTGGCGACGTCTGTGGCCCCGGAGCCGTCAAGGCCGATCTCCACGAGCACCTTTGTCTCTTTGGTGGCCCGTTCAATTCGCGCCTGCCGTGTCGCGCTCATCTGGTCTCCTTCCGTTCCAGGCTTTGGCTGATCTCCAGGAACAGGTCGTTCTCCGCTTTGAGCCCCACGCTCATTCTGAGCAGATGCGGCAGGCCCATGTCTCGGACGAGCACCCCTCTGTCCAAGTACGCTTGCCACGCCTCGCCCTCCTGCGGGAAAAATCCGTAGAGCAGGAAGTTCGCGTCGGTCGGGTAGACGTGGTAGCCCATTGCCCGCAGCGCAAGGGCCACCCGGTCGCGCTCTGCCGACACGTCGGCCACCGACGCGAGCGTGAGATCCGCGTGGCGCAGCGCCGCCCGCGCGGCTGCCTGGGTCAGCACCGAAAGGTGGTACGGCAGACGCACCAGCAGCATCGCGTCGACCATCGCGGGCGAGGCCGCGAAGTAGCCGAGCCGCGCCCCGGCGAACGCGAACGCTTTGCTCATCGTCCGCGTCACCACCAACTTGGCGGGAAATTCGCCGAGCATCCGGATCGCGCTGGGTTGGCCGGTGAACTCCCCGTACGCCTCGTCCACGACCACGATGCCAGGGGCCGCCTCGACAATGGCGCGGATCTGATCGACGGGGAGGGCGGCGCCCGTCGGGTTGTTCGGGGTGGTCAGGAAGACAACGTCCGGGCGGTGTTCGGCAAGGGCGGCGAGGGCGCGGTCCGTGTCGATCGTGAAATCATCGCGCCTCGGGCACTCGGCCCAGTCCGTGTGCGTGCCCCTGGCGATGACGGGGTGCATGGAGTACGACGGGGTGAAGCCCAACGCGGTGCGGCCCGGCCCGCCGAAGGCTTGCAACAGCTGTTGCAGGATCTCGTTCGAGCCGTTCGCAGCCCACAAGTTGGCGGCGGTGAGCTGCGCTCCGGTGCGCTTGGCGAGATAGCGCGCGAGGTCTTCGCGCAACGCGGCCGCGTCCCGGTCCGGGTAGCGGTTCATCTCAGCGGCGGCGTGCGCGACGGACTTCTCCAGGTCTTCGATGAGCTCGGAAGCGGGCTGATGCGGGTTCTCGTTGGTGTTGAGCCGCGCGAACACCTCCAGTTGCGGAGCGCCGTACGGCTCTTTGCCGCGAAGCTCGGGGCGCAACGGCAAGTCCCAAAGGCGCACCGGCGGCGCCTCCTGCATGGGGGGGACGCTCATGCGAACCTCGCTTTGACGGCCTCGCCGTGCGCGGGCAATTGTTCGGCGGCCGCGAGTTCCTGAACATGGCCGGCGACTTCCTTGAGCGCGGCCTCGCTGTACTCGACGACTTGCATGCCGCGCAGGAACACGCCCACTTCCAAACCGGAGCTGTGCCGCGCGGTCGCGGCGGTGGGCAAGACGTGGTTCGACCCGGCGCAGTAGTCGCCCAGGCTGACCGGGGCCCAAGGGCCGACGAAAACCGCGCCCGCCGCGCGCACCCGCCCCGCGACCGCTGCCGCGTCCTCGGTGATGACCTCCAAGTGCTCCGGGGCGTGGGCGTTCACCACGGCGATCCCCTGCGCAAGATCGTCCACGAGGACCACCGCCGACTGCGAACCCGCTAGGGCGGCGTGGATCTGGGCCTGGCGGTCCGCGCGCGGGATCTGCCGCGCGAGTTCGGCCTCGACGGCGCCGACCAGCTGTTCGGAGGGGGTGACGAGGACGCTCGCCGCGTTCTCGTCGTGTTCGGCTTGGCTGATGAGATCCGCCGCGACGTGCGCGGGGTTCGCGGTGTCGTCCGCGAGGACGAGGATTTCGGTGGGCCCTGCTTCCGCGTCAATGCCCACCCGTGAGCGCACAAGGCGCTTCGCGGCGGCGACGAAGACATTCCCCGGACCGGTGATGACGTCCACCGGGTCGAGTTCGGCCCCGTCAGTGTCCGCGCCGCCGTGCGCCAGCAATGCCACTGCTTGCGCGCCGCCGACCGCCCACACTTCGTCCACGCCGAGCAACGCGGCGGCGGCGAGCACCAACGGATGCGGCAGGCCGTTGTTGCCGCGCTGCGGCGGGGAGGCGACGACAATCGACCGCACCCCGGCGACCTGCGCCGGGACCACATTCATCACGACGCTCGACGGGTACACGGCCTTGCCGCCGGGGACGTAGAGGCCGACTCGGTCCACCGGAACCCAGCGTTGCAGCACCGTCGCGCCGTCGGCGAGGACTGTGGTCGTCTCCGGCCGCAGTTGCGCCTCATGGCCGAGGCGGGCGCGGGCAATGGCTTCGAGCAGCGCGGCGCGGACCGCCGGGTCGAGTGCGGCTTGCGCCTCTTTGAGCACCCGCTCGGGCACCCGGACCCGATCGGGCCGAATGCCGTCGAAGCGTTCGCCGAACGCCAGGGCCGCCTCCGCGCCGCCCTCGGCGACACGGCGGACGATGTCCTCCACAATTCCGGCGACCGAGTCCACCGCCACCTCGCCCCGAGGAACGACGTCGCGCAACTCCCGCGCCGAAAGCCGCCGACCGCGCAAGTCGATACGGCGCAGCGAGAGCGTGGTTCCAGGCATACACGCAGTCTAGCCTGGGGCGGCAACGGCTTTTGAAATCTCTGGGCGAGTTGCGTTCTGGGCGAGGGCGAAACGGCAAGAGCCAGGCGAAGTCGCCGGTTGACCGCCGCCGAAGGGGAGGCCCGAACCGACGCTGCTCGGATTGCGAGCCCTTCGAGAACGAATGAGCGAATCCGCTCCCACCAGCGATTGCAGGATTCGCCATGCGCAGACAGGCTCTCGGGCTGAACCTGAACGGCCCTTTGCCGAGCTGCTCAGGCGCCTCGCGAACGGTCTGCGTGCCGCTGCGGGCTCCCGCGCGCGTCGGGATGTCGGCGACCAGTTCTCTGCGCCTGTCCCCATGCCAGTCCGCGTCAGCGGTGGCAAAAACCACCGACTGGCTCGATGGGAAAACAAAACGCCCACAACTGGGCGCGGCGTCCGCGATATCCTGCTGAGACGCGCCGCCCTGGGACAACTAGGCTGTGAAGGTGCTGCCGTCGATGACGAACCGGTACCGCACATCGCTCTTGAGGACGCGCTCGTAGGCCTCGTTGATCTGGCTGGACTCGATCCGCTCCACTTCGGAGCCAATGCCCTTCTCCCCGCAGAAGTCCAGCATCTCCTGCGTCTCGGCGATCCCGCCGATGAGCGAGCCCGCCCAGCGGCGGCGGCCCATGACCAAAGGCGAGGGGCTGAAGCTCAACGGGTGCTCCGGCAGGCCCAACTGCACCAGCGTGCCGTCACGGTCGAGCAGGTTCAACAGGCCAGCGATGTCGACGCCGTCCGAAACTGTGTTGAGGATGAGGTCGAAGGAGCGGGCGAGCTGCTGGAACGTCGCCTTGTCGCTGGTCGCGTAATAGTGGTCCGCGCCGAGCGTGAAACCGTCCTCCTGTTTGCGCAGCGACTGGCTGAGCACAGTCACCTCGGAGCCCATCGCGTCAGCCAGCTTCACAGCCATGTGGCCGAGACCGCCGAGGCCGACGACGCCGACGCGCGTGCCCGGACCCGCGCCCCAGTGGCGCAACGGCGAGTAGGTGGTGATTCCTGCGCACAACAGCGGAGCGACCTGGTCGAGCGGCAGGTTGGCCGGGACTTTGAGCGCGAAGCCCTCGTCGACGACAATGAGGTCGCTGTAGCCGCCGTAGGTCGCCAGGCCGTCTTTGCCCACCGCGTTGTACGTGCCGATCATGCCTGTCCCCGAGCAGTACTGCTCCTCCCCCGCCTTGCAGTCGGGGCACTCGCCGCAGGAGCCGACCATGCAGCCGACCCCGGCGTGGTCGCCCACGGCGAACTTCTCCACCTCGGAGCCGACCTGTGTGACGATCCCGGCGATCTCGTGCCCCGGCACCACGGGGAAGCTCGCGGGGCCCCAATGGTTGCGCACCGTGTGGATGTCGCTGTGGCAGATGCCAGCCCACACGATGTCGATGACAATGTCTTTGGGGCCGGGTTCCCGGCGCTGCACCACCGCCGGGCGCAACGGCTCAGTCGGAGAGAACGCGGCGTACGCGGGAACAGACAAAGTCACGAGAGTCTCCTTCTGGTTGTGGGGCAGATCGCGCATTCGTCGATGTGCATGTGTCCACCCTAGAACCTGGAGCACGCTCCAGGTCAACTCGCAGCGAGCCCGGCCTCTTGGCCGCTTGTGCCGAGGGGCTTGTGAACTGCGCATCCGGCAGATGCCACAATGCTTCGAGTGACGAAACTGACTTCTGGGTTACGAGCGTGGTCAGACCGTGTCCTGCTCACCCCGGTGCTCGTGGGCCTGGCGCAGCCTTTCCGGCTGCTGTGGGCAGGGTTCGTCGCCATCACCGCGCAGATCTGGCGATTCCTGCTGCGACCGATCTGGCGGTGGGCTATCCGGCCGGCGCTCTGGCTGCCGCTGCGCTGGACCGGGCTGCAAGCCTGGCGATTCCTGCTGCGACCGATCTGGCGGTGGGCCATCCGGCCGGCGCTCTGGCTGCCGCTGCGCTGGACCGGGCTGCAAATCTGGCGGCTCCTGCTGCGACCGATCTGGCGGTGGGCCATCCGGCCTCTCGGGCAGCTGCTGCGCTGGGCAGGGAGATTGCTGCTCGCCTCCCCCCGTGCCCTTGTGCGGATGCTGCCGAACACAGGCTGGCTCGCCGGCCCGCTCGTGCTCGCGCTCACCGCAGCGGTGCTGATCGCGCCTGGGGAAGCCAACAAAAGGACGCATGACCGGCTGGCTCCGCTCAAGGCAGGAGCCAGCGCGCAGAACCTCGGCGTGCTGCGCCCGGAAGTGACGGTGAACCTCGCCCCCTTCGCGGGTTGGGGCCTTGAGCCGTTCGAAGAGGATCGCCGCCAACTGGTCCTCAAACAAGGAGAAGCCGAGCTTCGCGTCCTGCGTGAAGACGGTGTGCAAAACGCCGAGGAACACTACCGCTGGTACGCGAAAGCCAAACTCGGCGTCAGCGACCCCGGCTTCCTCTATCCCCAACACGTCACCGTCCAAGACTCCCGGGGCAGACCACTTCGAGCGCTCAAGATCGACCAGACCTACCATGTCCAGAACCGGAGCAACCACGACCTGGACCGGTTCCACCAGTTCGTGCTCTTCAACTACGGCACAACCGTGTTGCTTTTGGTGCTCTCCACCAGCGGCAGAGAGCCCAAGCCGCTGTGGGAACAGCTGTACGATCTGGAAAACAGCGTGAGGATCACCCCGTGAACAACCGTGCTTTCCTGCGCCCGCGCAATGTTCTGTTCTGGGTGTACGCGACTGTCGCCGCCGCCGCGTTGTTCTGGCGCGGCCCGCACGAGCTCGCCGGATCCGGCGCTGCCTTGGCCATCGCCTGGGCGCTGCTCACCTGCACGGGGGCCGCGGTGATCGCTGTCTTCGGCTGGACGCTGGACCCGCACGGCGTCCTGCCGAGGTCTTTGCCCGCAGCAGGATTCGGCTGGGGCGCGGCCTGCGGCGTCCTTGTCGCCCGCACCGACCTGCAAACACACCAGCTCCTGGTGAAAACACTTGGTTTGGCCAAAGGCGGTATGGCAGCCCATTGGCTCGCCGAGCCTTTGGCGCACGACGCGCTGGCCGTTCTGGGCACATTCCTCCTCCTGTCTTTGGCGAAGGATCGCGCACTGCGTCCGACGGACGGTATGAAAATCGGCATGAGCTGCGGATTCGGCCTTTGGTCCGGCACCCTGCTGGTGGCTCTGTCGCATGGCGTCCTGGACGATCCAGCCGGCGGCGTCGCCGGGGCGCTCGCCAAAGGGCTCCCCCACTGGTTCGTCCTCGTCGCGGCTGCGTGGGCCGCTCCCGCCGCAGCGGGCTACGGGTTGGGCTCGGCACAGGTCGCCTTTGCGCACGGCAGGCTTCGCCGTTTCGCCGTCCGCGCTGGCGCTGTGCTCGGTTCTGCGGTTCTCGCATGCTTGCAGGGCGGGGCGAGCGCAACAGCGCTCAGCTCGGAACAGGGCGGCTGGTCATGGGTTTGGGCCGCGTCGGCGGGGTTTGGTTTTGCCTTCGCGGTGTTGCTCCCGGCCCGCGAACGTGCGTGGTGGACCGCGATCGGCGTGGGCGCTTTCGGCGTGTTCGCCCTCGTGCTCGCCCGTGGGCCTTGGCCAATCGCTGTGCTGGCGCTTTTCAGCCCGCTCGCTGTGCTCGCTGTCTGGCGCCGAGCGACGCGCCCCGAGGGGGCATGGCTTTCAGCGGCGCTCGCGGATGAGACAACAGACGAGGTGCGCACAGGATGTGTCGACGCTGGTGAAATCGTCGACCCGCGAGCGCGCCGGGCTGCCGCGAACTGCGCGCTCGATTCCTTCGGGCCTCGGGCCAAGCCGCTTGTCCGACGCCTGCGGGACGGGCAGATCCGACTCGCGAACAGCAAAGACCTCCTGGCCGCAGAGCGAAAAACCGCAGGGGCCGAACCGGACACGGCGTGGCGAACGTGGCTGGAGCACCTGGAGGACGAAGTCCGCACGCGCCGCGCCGCCATCGGCGCGACCATCGCCGAGATGCGTCTGGAAAAAGGGGTCTACCAGTAGCAAGCCCTACTGGCGCGCTGTTTCCTGGGTCATTTTCTCCCGGTTGGACTCAAGTTTCTTGATCTCGCTCTTGTCGAGTTCGCCGATGACTTCGGGGGACACGACGGGCAGCGCGTGGCCGACCAGGTCGAAACCATGGTCGTTGTTGATGAGGTAATCCGGCGTCTTGTGCTCCTTGCCGTCACCACCGCCAGCGCCATGCGCGCCGCCCATGCCGCCCATGCCCCCGCCCATGCCGCCGGCCATGCCTTGCTGGCCTTTGAGCCCTTCCAGCCCCGGGGTGTTCACATTCACCACCGGCTTGGACGATGCGTCGGCTTTCGCTGGGGCGGCGGAGAGCTTCCTGTCCTTGTCCCCCATGCCGCCGATGCCCCCGCCGCCCATGCCCCCGCCGATGCCGCCTCTGGCGTTCGCCGGGTCCATCGGCGCGAGCTCGGACGACATCGGGTCGGTCGAACCAAGGTCTGCCGGGCTCATACCCGCCCCAGCCGGACTCCCCGAGCCCGAAGGGGAACCCCCGGACCCTTCGCCGCCCCCGGAGCCAGAGCCAGAGCCACCGCCGGAGCCTTGGCCGCCGCCCTCGCCTTCCCCTTTGCCATCGCCCTTGCCTTCGTCAGAGCTGCTTTCGCCTTTGGCTTTCTTCTCATCGTCAGCGTCTCCCATGGCCTCGTCCGGTTTGGCGAAGACGAGCGGCGCGACTTTCTCGAACGCAGGGAGATTGCGCAGGGGGTGCTCGCCCACCGGCCCGTAGAACGCCTGCAGCGCGTCCGCGAGGGCCTTGCCGATGTCCTGGTAGTCCTGCGCTTTCAAGCCCTTCTTGTTGGCCTCTTCCTGCGCCCAGTCGGCCACGCTCTTGACCTGGTGCGCGTGTGCCGCCAACGCTTTGATCTTGTCGCACACGGTCCGCACACGGTCGATGTTGTTGTTCATGCCCGCGCACAGACGGTCGGACGCGTCCCTGGCCGCGTCTGCGGACTCTCCCGTCCATTCTGATCCGAACACGCTGTTCAACGTCGTTTTAAATCCCTGATAGGCCTCGGGGATGTCGTGAGAAAGCTGATTCCAGCTGTTCGCCAAAGCTTCGATCGCGCTCGGGTCGACCCCTTGCGCGAAGGAGAGCAGCTGCCGGTAGCCGTTGTCGGCCATGGAGCTGTAGTCGATGTCGCCCATTACCGATTGCCTCCTTGATCCTCAGATGGGGCGGCGGGAGGGGTGGTGTTCCCCTGAGGAGCCTCGGTTTGCGCCTGGAAATCCTGTCCCAACAGGAAGCCCCCGCCGGCTGGCGCCGAGGGCGCGTTCGCGGCGGAAGTCACGTTTGCCTGGTGCAGGCCCGAAGTCTCCATGTTGGCCTGTAACTGCTGCCCCACCACAGAAGCGTCGTCGTGGGAGCCGCCGCCGGGGCTGGAGGACGCCTCTGCGGCCCGCTCCCCGAAGGGGTGCGGCCGGTCTGCTGTGAAGACTTGTCCGCCAGCACGCCCGTCCTGGCTCGACGAGGCTCCCCCGTCGTCGAGGCGCTGCCCCATAATCCCTTGGGCGAAGTGCCCTTGCGGGTGTTGCCCGGCCCCAGCGGGCGCAGTTTCGGGCGACGGTCCCGCCGGGCCCGAAGGAGCCGCAGAGGCGCCGAACCCCGGCGGCTCGGTGTGCGATGTGGGAGGCTGCGGCGCTGCTGGCGCAGGGGCGGGCTCGGCCGCAACGCCCGGATGGGCGGAGGGCGCAGCCAAGTGGGAAGCGCCGACGGCGTGCTGCGGCGCCGGCCCCGCGCCGCTGCCCGCACCCGCGCCGCTGCCCGCACCTGCGCCGCTGTCGCGCCCAGGACCGCTGTCGTGCAGCCCCTCTGCGATATCTCCAGCACTGCCCGCGTCGTCTCGGTCCGCCTCGTCCGCAGCCCCGTTCCCGTGGTCCGAGTGGCTGCCGCCGTGCGAGCTGTCGTGGTCCGCGCCCCCGTGGCCCGCGTCGCCGTGCTCGCCCCCAGCTGCCTGCATACCGGCTTGCACAGCCTGCTGCGCCCCGCCCATGCCCGCCTGCATGGCCTGCTGGGCGCCTTGCATGCCCGCCTGCATGGCCTGCTGCGCGCCTTGCATACCTGACTGCATGGCCTGTTGCGCCCCGCCCATGCCGCCGCCTGATCCGCCGCCGGAGCCTTGCGAGGCGGAGGATTGGGCCGTCTTCTTGTCAGCGCTTCTGGCCGTGTCCTCAGCGTGCTTGGCAGCGTCCTCGTCGACTGCTTTGTCGATGTGCTTGCCCGAATCCTCGTCCTGGTCGAAAAGCTTCTGCGCGCCGCCGCGGAGGAGCTTCTTGTAGCTCTCAATCGTCTTCTTCTGCTCTTCGGCGCTCTTTTTCAGCCCGTCCGCGTTGCTCCCCGAGGTCGTGTACTCGTGCAGGTCTTGCGCCATCTTGCTGCCGTCCGGGCTCGAACCCCACCCGCTGGACTGACTGGCCCCCGCCAAAGCGTCCACATCGCTGTCGATCTTGCTCAAGTGATTGCTCAACTCGTCGCACGCTGCGATGACCCGTCTGACCGCTTCTTCGTTGACATCGGTTCTCTCCGCCATGGAAGCGCTCCTTTCTCCGTGTGGCATGGCCGCTCCCGCAAGAGCTTTCCGATGAGCGCCTCGCCGTGCCCCGTTTGTTTCTCGCAACCAGGACATGCGCTCGCCTGTTTAGACGCTTCCCAACACGATTTGGTTCCCTCGCGTTGGTTTCCTCGCGCCGCGCTGCGCGAGTCCCGTATTCAGGGTTTTCAGAGGCGCCACTCAAGTCACGTCCGGGGAAGTGTACCGCACACGCGCTGCCCGCCAGTATCGGAACCGAGGCCGCAGCAGCCCGCAGCAGCGTTAGGAAGCGGTTTTCTGGGAGACGACGTGGGTCACCCCGTCCCCTTGCATGCTCATGCCGTACAGCGCGTCGGCGATCTCCATCGTCGGACGTTGGTGGGTGATGATGATGAGCTGGGCAGAACGCGCGAGATCTTCGAGGATCACGAGCAGACGGCGCAAATTCACCTCGTCGAGCGCGGCCTCCACTTCGTCCAGGATGTAAAAGGGCGAAGGCCGGGCGCGGAAAATCGAGACCAGCACGGCGAGCGCGGTGAGCGATTGCTCCCCGCCGGAGAGCAAGGACAACCGCTGCACCTTTTTCCCCGCAGGCCGGGCTTTGACCTCGATCCCGGTGGCCAGCAGATCGTGCGGCTCGGTCAGCTCCAACGAACCCTCGCCGCCGGGGAAGAGCGTCCGGAAGACTTCGCCGAACTCGCGCGACACGTCCTCATACGCCTCGCGGATCACCTGCACCACGAGGTCGTCCACCTCCTTGACCACATCGAGAAGGTCTTTCCTCGCCTTCGTGAGGTCGTCCAGCTGCGCGGTGAGGAACGCGTGCCGCTCTTCGAGCGCCGCGAACTCCTCGAGCGCGAGCGGGTTCACCTGGCCGATTGCCGCGATCTCGCGTTCGGCCAGCCGCACATCGTGCGCGAGCTGGTCCTGGTCGAAGCCGGCGGGGTCTTCTTCGGCGAATTCCGCCACGAGGTCGGCGGGTGTCATGCCGAACCGCTCGATCACTTCGGTCTCAGCCGCCTTGGACCGCTCCTCGGCGGTGGTCGCGGCGAGCTCGGCGGCATGCGCCGCCCGCTCCGCCGCCGCCAGCCGGTCCCTGGCCGCCGCGACCTGCGATTGCCCTTCACGCATGCTTTCGATCTGTTCGGCGACCCTGCGCCGCAGACGCTCGTGGCGGGCCTGCGCCGCTTCGCAGACCGTTTGCGCGCGGTCGCCGAGCCGAACCGCCACAGCATGCGCGGCGGCGGCTCG
>JGI2924J29684_1076893_pt1 | contig 12024 bp, 9 predicted proteins | sample BenlonsequencITS_FD_29684 | JGI IMG/M metagenome (IMG submission 29684)
TCCGGATGCGCGGCCATCCGCACTCCCTTCCCGAGGCCCGAGGCCCCGACTCAAAGTGTCCGGAAAAGCGTAACCAGATCAGGGGGCGCCTGGTGAGCGCATCGTGCTGCCGCGGCCTCGGCGGGCAAGTCCCGGCAGCGCGCGATCGCGGTGCAGGCGCGCCGCGTGGTCAGTTCACGCGGTCCGCGTACCCGGAGGGCAGTTCGGCGGGGGCGCAGGAGATGACGGTTTGGTCGTCGCGCCCGCAGTCCTCGAGGAACGTGATCTTGGCGAACTCCTCGATCACGAGTTTCGGGTAGGTCGGCCCCTCGTCCCGGTAGGCCCGCATCTGCTCCAAGTGGTCGTTCTGGTACAGAACCGTGCGTTCGGGGTGCTCGCCCACCCATGCGGGGAAAAAGATCACCCCGTGCAGGCGGCGACGGGTGAAATCGACGGTCAGCGCGACGTTGGTGCCGGTGGGCTCGTCCCAGGAGACGAGATAGACGCCGGGCTCGAACTGCACGATGGCCGCCTTTTGGTCGCGCACCCATCTGCCGCCCACCATGCCGTGGTGGATGCGGTAGTCGATCGCGGTCTCGTTCTTGTAGTACACCTCGTACTTCCACCCGTTCGCGTAGGTGTAGATGATGTGTTTCCCCACGATGCCGGACAGGTCTTGGGTCGGGGTGATGTCGTCGGGCATGTTGGCCTCCTCGCTCATTGGTTCTGGGAACAAAAAGCTGATTTGTTTTGTAAACAAAAGTAAATCTACAGCTTTGCCCGATAGAGTGCAAGCCATGGATATCGGCTTCGAGCTCTCCCGACTGCTCGGGCCGCTGCGGAGAACGGTGCTCAGGGCCGCGCGCGCCGACGCGGCTCTGCCGGACCTTCCGGAGTCGTCTATCGAGCTGCTCCGTGAAATCGAGGCGCGGGGCAGATCGCAGCCCTCCGACCTTGCGGAGGGTCTGGGACTGGCGCCTTCGACCATCAGCAATCTGCTCAAAGCCCTCACGGAATCAGGGCTCATCACCCGCGAGACCGTGGCGTCAGACCGCCGCTCTGCTGTGGTCTCCCTCACGGAGCGCTCGCGCCAACTGCTAGAACGGTACGACCAGACCAGCTCTCAGCTCATCAACGCGGCAACCGGCGCGCTGCCCGAAAGCGATCAGCGAGCCCTCGCCGCCGCGATGCCAGCCCTGCGTCGCCTCTTGGACATCCTGCCCAAGACGCAGCCCGACGGTCCCCCTGGGCTGGCGTGAGCCACCTCCAGGCCGTCTGGCGTCCGCACGCAGCGGCTGTCAGGAGCGGGGGAGCGGCGTCGGTCCTCCCCGGGGCGCGATCCCGTGCCGGAAGAGGGATTGCGAGCCGCTGAGCACAGGGCAGACGGTTGTCTCTTCGTGGCGGGGCAGCGCTCTTCAGCCCGCGCGTGTTGCCTTCCGGCCGGCTCGCGCCGCCGCGCGCCGCCAGCTCGAGACGAGGCCTCCGCGGGCGCGCACGAGCAAAGACGAGACCGAGAGCACTGCGACAGGTGCTGCGGCGAGGCGCGAACGCGCACGTTTTTCGGCTATCCTTGACAACCGTCTGCCGCCGCCCGGTGCGCGGACGCGAGAGCATGCTCCCAGTTCGAGCGCCCGTTTTGCCAGCAAGCGGCCGTGGGCGTGAAGCCCGCCCGGGGGGTATGTGCCGCCCGAACCGAGACTGAGTGAAAGAACGACCGTCGAATGCAAGGTGCCCGTACCAGGCGAACGGTTGTCCTGATTCTGGTCTTGGCCCTCGTCGTCGCGGCCACGGTCACCACGCTCCTTCTCTGGGTCCGTTCCGCCCAGGACGCGCCCGCGCAAGAGTTGCCGATTCAGCCGATCCAGGGCAGCCGGATCGGAACGACAATCCTCGGCGCGGACGGCTGGCAGGTGCGCAGCAGCGCTGACACGAAGGACCGCCCGTCGCAGATCTCCAGCGCTGCGCATGTGGACAAGGGCTGGCTGGTGGTGAAGCCGGACGACGCCGGGGCCCCGGGGACGCTCATCGGCGCTCTTGTGCAGAACAAGGAATGCCCGAACGTCTTTTATTCGCAGAACATGCGGGACTGCTTCGGCTATGTGACCGCGCCGGGGCCGGTCGAGGCGCCGAGGTTCGCCGTGCCGTGGTGGTACCGGACCGACTTCGACATCGGCCCAGGGCTGGCGCCGGGCCAGCGCGCCCAAATCGAGATCCCTGGCGTGATGGGCGAGGCGGATGTGTGGCTGAACGGGAAAGAGATCGCCACGCGCGAGGTCGTCAGCGGCGCGTACGCGAAGCACGTCCTGGATGTGACCGAGCTTTTGCGACCGGGCAAGAACTCGTTCGCGCTGATGCTGTACCCGAACGATCCGGCGGGCATGTTCACCACGTCCAGCGCGGATTGGAGCCAGATCCCGCCGGACAACAACACGGGTGTGCAGTATCCGATCAGCCTGCGGGTCACCGGCGCGCTCGGCCAGACGAACACCCACGTCATGCAGAAGAACGCGCCGGATCTTTCCAGGAGCGAGCTGACGGTCAAGACGCGGGTGCTCAAGCACGGCGACCAGCCGCAGCACGGCGAGGTCCACGCCAAGATCACCCCGCCGGACGGCGGCCCCCCCGTCGAACTGCGGACCTCGGTGGACCTGCTGGCGGACCAGAACTTCAAGGACGTGGTCTTCGACCCGACGACGATCCAGCACCCGAAAGTCTGGTGGCCGTACTCGATGGGGGACCAGCCCCTGTACACCCTCGACGTGACGGTCGTCCAGAACGGTGTGACAACGGACTCCTACCAGGAGAGTTTCGGGATCAGGACGGTCCAGTCCCGGTTGGTCGGCGAGGCGACCGAGACGCCGGGCGGTTGGCGCCAGTTCAGCGTCAACGGCAAAGACGTGCTGATCCGGGGCGGCGAGTCGGCGCCCGATCTCTTCCTGCGGTATTCGAAGGCGCAGACGGCCCGCTTGGTGGCGATGGTGCGCAATATGGGTTTGAACGCGGTCCGGTTGGAGGGCCACGACGAGCCGGACGATTTCTATCAGCAGATGGACAAGGCCGGGATCTTGGTGCTCGGCGGGTTCATGTGCTGCAACGCGTGGCAGCCGCCGAGCGATTCGATCCTCACCGACCGGGACGAGCGGATCATCTACGAGTCGTCGCGCTCGATCGGGGAGCGCGAACGCGACCATCCGAGCGTCATCTCGTACGGGTGGAGCGACAACGAGCCGACGCCCAAACAGGAGCGGGCCACCTTGCGCGGTTTCAACGAGGCGGATTTCGACGTCCCGGTCATCGCCGCGGCCATGTACAAGAACACCCCGACTTTGGAGTGGTCCGGGGAACGGGAAGGCCCGTACGACTGGGTTCCGCCGTCTTTCTGGTACGAGGACGGACATTCGGGGCCGGCCAATGAGACGTTGACGAACATCAGCGGGTCGAGGGGCTTCGGCAGCGAGCAGGGGGCGGGGGACAGCATTCCGACACTGGCCTCGCTCAAACGTTTCTTGTCCCCCGAGGAGCTGGACAAGTTGTGGCGCGACCCGAACTACAACCAGTACCACACCAATTTCCAGCCCGCCAGGGGCGGGAAAAACCTGCATGGGCCCGCTACGGGCGACGGCTACGCGTTCGGGACGCTGTACAACTTCTCGACGGCGCTCGCGCATCGCTACGGGCCGTGGTCCGACCTTGAGAGCTACGTGCAGTTGGCGCAGCTCGCGAATTACGAGAGCGTCCGCGCGCAGTTCGAGGCGTTCATCCGGTATTCGACCGACCCGGTGAACCCTTCGACGGGCCTCGTGTATTTCATGATCAACCAGGGCTGGCCGTCGCTTTTGTGGAATCTCTACGGTTCGGACGGGGACCAGCCGGGCTCGTATTTCGGCGCCGCGGAGGCCAATCGGCCGGTGCACGCGCTGCTCAGCTATGACGACAACACGGTCACGGTGGCGAATTTCGGCATCGGCTCCCAAGACCACCTGATGGTGCAGACCAAGGTGGTCGGCGTTGACGGGAAGGTGCTCGACGACCAGACGGCCCCAGTCGGGCCGCTCGCGAGCCAGGAGGTGAGGAACGGCTTGTTGTCGCCGAATGTTCCCGCCGAAGGCCCCGCGTATTTCGTGGAAGTTCTGCTCAAACGCGGCGACGATGTGGTGGACCGCAATGTGTACTGGCGTTCCACGGTTGCGGAATTGGTGGATTGGGACGCGAACGGCGGCAATCGGGTGAATTTCCCCAACGCCCCGATGCGCCAGTACGCGGATTTCACGGCGTTGCGCTCGTTGCCGCCCGCCCAGGTGGCGGTCACGGTCGGCGCGCCGACCGCGGGGAAGGTCTCGGTGCGGCTCACCAACTCCTCGGATTCGGTCGCGTTCTTCTTGCGGGCCGACGCCCCTGCGGCCCAGTCCGTCATGTGGGACCAGAACGACATCACATTGCTCCCCGGCGAGACGCAGACCATCACCGCCACCTATGACGCGCCGCCGGGCAACAGCGGGAAACCGCAGATCACGGTGTCGGGTGTGAATATGGCAGAAGTGACCGTCAAGTAGGCGTTCTCAGCCTGGCCGGCCGGAGCCTCGCTCGGCGCGGACGCTCAGCGGAACCCTTTGCGCTGGCGCCAGCGCAACGTGAAGGCGTCGAGTTTGCGGTAGCCGCGGACTTGCAGCGGACGGCGCAAGGGTTTGATTTGCAGGTCGCCCTCCTCGACGACCTCCTCGGCCAATCCCGCGTCGATGAGGACGCTGCCGGGTTTGGCCGAGGTGGTCAAACGCGAGGCGATGTTCACGGTCGGCCCGTAGAGGTCCCCGAAGCGGGTGAGCACTCGCCCGTAAGCGACGCCGACCCGCAGTTCCGGCACCTCCTCGCCGTCGGGCACGAAGTCGAGCAGGGTGAGCGCTATCCGGGCCGCGGCCTGCGGGGAAGCCGAGGCGAACATGACCTCGTCGCCCAGGGTTTTCACCAACCAGCCGCCTTCCTGGGTGATGACTGTGGTCGCCGTGGACTCGAATGATTCCAGCAAACGGTCGAGTTCGGGCTCGTCCAGGCTGCGGGTGAGCCGGGTGTAGCCGACCATGTCGGCGAATCCGACGGCGAATTTGTGCTCGCCCTGGCCGCCGACCCGTTGCGCGTTCGCGGCCAGGTGCCGCCGCCAAAGATAGCTTTGCACGAAGTCGAAGGCAGGCAGGACCTCGTCCAAGAGCGCGCCCGCGAGCGTGCCGGACAACGCCACCACATCCGCCTCGGCTCCCTCGGGCATGCGTTTGACGGCCTCGGCCCGGATCCGCTCGTAGGCGGTCTCGGCCTGCCACTCCGCGATGCGGGCGAAGCTCTGCCCCAAATTGCGGGCCACCGTGTATTCCATATCGGGGTCGAGCAGGCCCCGGTCCACCAGTGTGGTGAACAAGCGCAGCGCCTGCAGGTCGCCGTCGGTGAACATCTTCATCTCGGGGTCGGGGTCGGTGGCGAACCCGAAAGCGACCCACAGCCGCGCGATGCGGTACGGCTCCACGCCGATGAGCTCAGCGATTTCCCGCCGGTTGTATTTGTGCTCGCCGCCGAGCAGGCGGTCTCGGACCCTCTCGCGCAGTCGGGCTCGTTCTGGCCGGGCCCCGGTCTCGTCCTCGTTGGCGGTCTCGTCCTCGCCCGTCTCGCTCCAGCCCTCGCCGCGTTCTTCTCCGACGCGGGCCGGGTCTTCGCCGAGCTCTTCCATAGGCTCAGCCTATCCTGCTGCGCGGCAGGCGATGGTGCCGCTGTGCCCAACGGATTCTTCGCGGCATCGGCGGCCGGGCCGCGTCTGGCTCAGACGGCCACGGCGCGCCAGCGCACTTTGCCCCCCTTGTGCTCTGTGGCGATCTCCTCGAATCCCGCTGCGGCCAGCCGGTCCTGCAAAGTCTCCGGCGGCACGGGGTTGTAGGTGTCGCCGATGTGCAGGGCGCGCATGAGCAGGCTGTCCGTGGAGTCGCATCCGGCGAAGACCCCGCCCGAGGACAGGACGCGGCGCGCTTCGGAGAAAAGCGCGTCCTGTCCCCCCGCCGTGGGGACGTGGTGGAGCATCGTGAAGCAGACGACCGAGCTGAACTCCTCGTCGGGCAGCGCGAGCGAGGCGCCGTCGCCCTGGAGGATTTTCGCGCGGGAACCGTGCTCGCGCCGCAGGTCCGCGGCCATCGCCGGGTCGATCTCCACGGCGGTGAGGTCCGGGGTCTTCTCGACCAGCACCTTGAGGTTCGCGCCGTAGCCCGGCCCGATTTCCAGCGTGCGCTCGCCGAGGTCCACCTCGTCGAGCACCCACGGCAGCGTGCTTTCTCGGACCAGCCGGGCCCATTGCTTCGAGCTGCAGATGCGTTGATGTATCCAGTTCATAGCCATGCGCTCGACGGTAACGAAGCCCGCCGTTGTCCGAAAGGCGATAATCTGACAAATTATGTCGCAAACAGCCAAATCCCTTCGCGTGCAGCCGGTGTGGACGACCTGCTGGCCGCCAGCCGGGGCGCGATGGTGCTGGGCGATGTGCGGTTGCCGTCTGGGCATTGGTTCCCCGAGCACGTCCATGCGGACCACCATCAATTGGTGTGGGCTGCGCGGGGGGTGGTCGCGGTGGCGGTCGGCGGCGCGCGCTGGGTGCTGCCCACGACCAGGGCGCTGTGGCTGCCCGCCGGGACCGTCCACCGGACCGGCGCGATGGGCGGCGCGGTGCTGCGCGGGGTCTTCTGCCCCGCCCAGCACGCCTCGCGGGCCTGCTCGCCGCTGGATTGGCGGACTCCGCAGCTGGTCAAGGTCGGCTCGCTCTTACGCGAACTGCTGGGCTATTTGCTGCGCGCCGATCTTGCCGCGGACGCTCGGGAGCGCGCCGAGTCTGTGCTCTTCGATCTGCTCGAACCGATGGCCGTGATCCCAGTCCGAGCCCCCATGCCGCGCGAGCCCAGGGCGGCGCGGCTCGCGAAACGGTTGGTCGCGCACCCCTCGCGCGCCGCCACGCTTCGAGATCTCGCGGGCGAGTGCGGCCTGTCCGAGCGGACCCTCGCCCGGATTTGGGCCGCCGAGACCGGGCTCAGCTTCGGCCAGTGGCGCGCGCAGGCCCGATTGCGCGCCGCGCTGCCGCTCCTGGCGGAGGGCGCCACTGTCGAGCGCGTCGCCGAGCGAATCGGATACTCCTCAGCCAGCGCTTTCGCCGCTGCGTTCCGCCGAGCTGTCGGCGTGTCTCCGGGCCAGTATTTCTCGTGAAAACGGGTGACCTATGCTGAACCAATGGTTCGCCAGATCACACTCGAGCAGGATGTGTTGCAAGAAGGCAGGCCCCCACTCGGCAGGGTGGTCGTTGTCTCCGCCTCGGCCGCGATGAGCGGCTTCCTCTTCGGGTACGACACAGCAGTGATGAACGGGGCCGTCCAAGGCGTGAAGGACTACTTCGCCATCGGCGACATCGCAGTCGGGTTCATCGTCTCTGTGGCCCTGCTCGGTTGCGCGTTCGGCGCCATGGTCGCCGGTTGGCTCGCCGACCAGTTCGGGCGGCGCGCGGTCATGCGGGTCGCCGCGGTGCTCTTCCTGGTCGGAGCCATCGGCTCGATGTACCCCTCCGCCCCTTGGATGCTCGCGCTCTGGCGGGCTGTCGGCGGCTTGGCCATCGGTTTCGCCTCGGTGATCGGTCCCCTGTACATCGCAGAGGTGTCGCCGCCCGCGTACCGGGGCAGGCTCTCCTCGCTCCAGCAGTTGGCCATCGTCGTCGGCCTCGCGGTCTCGCAATTGGCCAACTATCTGATCGCGGCCGCCGCGGGCGGCTCCGCCCGCGGCGTGATGGCCGGGTTTGAGGCGTGGCAGTGGATGCTGGGAGCCTGCGCCGTGCCCGCCGTCCTGTACTTCCTGCTCGCCTCCACCATCCCTGAGTCGCCGAGATACCTCGTCGCGAGCGGGCAGGACGAGCAGGCTCGGGCGGTGTTCGCCGAACTCGAAGGCCCCGGCGCCGACGTCGACGGCTGTGTCCGCGATGTCCGCTCCGCCCTCTCCTGCGACCGCAAGCCGCGTCTGACAGACCTGCTCGACCGCAAGTCCCTTTTCCCCCCGGTCGTCTGGGTCGGCATCGGCATGGCGATGTTCCAGCAGCTCGTCGGCATCAACGCCGTCTTCTACTACTCCGCGACGCTCTGGCAGTCCGTCGGCTCGAACCAGTCCGATTCGCTGCTGCGCAGTTTTTCCACCTCGGTCATCAACATCGTCGGCACGCTCGTCGCCATCGCCCTGATCGACAAGATCGGCCGAAAGGCGCTGCTGCTGATCGGTTCTGCGGGCATGACCGTCGCCCTGGGCGTCGAAGCCTGGGCGTTCAGTTTTCTGCTGCGTCAGGACGGCCACGTCTTCCTCCCGCACGACGCGGGCCTCGCGGCGCTGCTCGCGGCGCATGTCTTCGTGTTCTTCTTCGCGATTTCTTGGGGCGTGGTCTTGTGGGTGGTCCTCGGCGAGATATTCCCCGCCCGCATCCGCGCCGCCGCGATTTCGCTCGCCACCGCCTGCAGCTGGATCGCGAACTGGATGGTCACCGTCTCATTCCCGAGTTTGTCCACCTGGAACCTCTCGCTCACGTATGCGGGATACGCGCTCTTCGCCGCCATGTCCTTCTTCTTCGTGCGGTTCCTGGTGCGGGAGACCAAGGGCAAAACCCTGGAAGGTGCTTGAGGCCACCCGGCGAGAGAGCGCCTTCGCCGCGGCGTGGGGCATGATGGACGCATGGCGACTTCCTGGGACCCGAAGGTCTACCACAGGTTCAGCGATCAGCGGGACCGAGCGTACTTCGACCTTCTCGGCCGCGTCCCGGACATCGCGCCGAAAACGATCGTGGACCTCGGCTGCGCCACCGGCAAGCTCACCGCAGCGCTCGGTGAGCGCTGGCCGGACGCCCATGTGACAGGCATTGACTCGTCCCCGGCGATGGTGGCCGCCGCGCCCCACGATCTTCCGGCGAACGTGCGCGTCGAACTCGGCGACATCGCAGAGTTTTCGGCAGCAGGGGTCGACCTCGTGTTCACCAACGCTGCGCTGCAATGGCTGCCGCAGCACCGGGAGCTGCTCACCGCCTGGGCCGGGCAATTGCGCCCCGGCGGGGCCATCGCCTGGCAGGTGCCGGGGAACTTCCTCGCCCCGTCGCATGTGCTCATGCGGACCCTCGCGCAGGCTCCGGCGTGGAAAGGGAAGCTGGGCGGCGCGCTGCGCGGCGGGGACAGCACCGACACCCCAGAGCAATACGCCCGGCTCGCCCTTGGCTCCGGTCTGATCCCGGACGCGTGGGAGACCACCTACCTGCACCTGCTTGAGGGCGAGAACCCGGTGCTCGATTGGGTGCGCGGAACAGGTTTGCGGCCAGTGCTCGACCTGCTCAGCCCGCAGGAGGCCGAGCGTTTCGAACGGGAGTACGCGGGTCTGCTGCGCGTGGCGTATCCGAAAGCGGGCGAGCGGACGCCGTTCCCGTTCCGCAGGGTCTTCTGCGTCGCGGTCAAACCGTGACAACGCGCGCGGCAGCCGAGCACACCGGGCTGACCGGGCAGGGGCCGGTTCGCGCGGGGCTCGTCCTCGTCATTTGCTGCGCGAGCATTTTCGTCGTCGTCCTCGACGCGAGCATCGTCAATGTGGCGCTCCCCGCGATCGGCCGCGACCTCAAGGCCGGCGCGCAGTCCATGCAGTGGGTCGTCGACGGGTACACGCTCACCTTGGGAAGTTTTTTGATCTCCAGCGGCGTGCTCGCCGACCGGGGCGGCAGGCGGCGCTTCTTCCGGTACGGGCTCGCGCTGTTCGGGTCGAGCTCGCTGTTGTGCGGTTTCGCCCCGACGGTCCATGTGCTGCTCGCGGCGCGGGTGCTGCAAGGGGTCGGCGGGTCCATGCTGAACCCGGTCGCGCTCGGCATCATCACCAACGCGTACACCGACCCGGCCAAGCGCGCGCGGGCCCTGGGGGTGTGGGGCGCGGTCCTCGGCGTCGCGATGGCGCTCGGCCCCGGCCTCGGCGGGGTCTTGGTCGACAACATCGGCTGGCAGGCTATTTTCTGGGTCAACGTCCCGGTCTGCGCCGTGGTCCTCTGGGCGACGCGGTTTCTGCCGGAGTCCTTCGGCGACCGCAGCCGCCGCCTCGACGTCCTCGGCCAAGGGCTCGTGGTCGTCTCCATGTTCTTGCTGGTGCTGGCCATCACCCAACTGCCGAATCTCGGGTTCCGCTCGCTGTGGACCGGAGCGGCTTTCGGGTTGTTCCTCCTGTGCGCGGCGGCGGCGGGGCTGTGCATGGCCCGGTCGCCGCAGCCATTCGTCGACCTGCGCGCTTTCCGCAGCCCGCCTTACGCCGCCGCGAACCTCTGCGGCGCCTGCGCCTCCCTGGGGCTGGGGGCGCTCGTCTTCACCGTGTCGCTCTACTTGCAGGGCTGCGTCGGCGAATCCGCTTCCTTGGCGGGCTCGCACCTGCTGCTCATGGCGACCGGCACGTTCCTCTCCTCGTCGCTCAGCAGCAGGGCGGTGGTCCGGTTCGGGCCGAGCGCGCCGCTGTTCGTGGGCGGGGTCGGCGTCCTGCTCGCAGGGCTCGTCATGCTCGCGCAGGAGCCGCCTTCGCCGGGGCGCGTCCTCGCGGGCGCGGGCGCGTTCGGCGTCGGCATAGGCCTGGTGAACGCCCCCGTCGCGGGGATGGCGGTGACCGGCATGGGCGCGAACACCGGGGCGGCCGCAGGCGTGGTGTCCACCTGCAGGCAGCTCGGCATGAGCATCGGCGTCGCCCTGGCCGGTTCCGTCTCCGACGCGCCGCGTGGGCATGTCGCGCCGTCGTGGATCACCCTGTGCGCGTGCGGCGCGCTCATCTGCGCGGCCGCGGCGTGGCTGTGGGCGCGTCCGGGTGCCTAGTCGAGTTCTCCGGCGGCGAGCCTGCCGACCACTTCGGTGAGCACGCCCAGTCCGGCCAGCAAATCGTGGTCCTCGGTGTGTTCGCGCTCGTTGTGCGAGACGCCGCCGACGCTGGGGACGAACAGCATGACTGTGGGCACGAGGTCTTTCATGTTCGTGGAGTCGTGCCCGGCCACGGTCATGATGGTCCGTCGGGGCAGGTGCAGCTGGTCTGCGACGTCCAACGCGAGTTTCACGCCTTCGGACTGATAGGCGAGGTTGCCCCATTCGTGCGCCGCGACCTGCTCGATCTTCACCCGGGCGCGCTCCTCGATCTCGCGGAACGACGCGAACAGGTCCGCTTTCGCCTGCTCCAGCACCCGCTCGTCCGCGCAGCGGCTGTCCACATGCAGCCGCACCTCGCGGGCAGTGGTGACAGGGGAGTTCGGCTCCAAAGTCAGGTAGCTGACACAGGCGTGCAACGGCACGTCGGCGTGCTGGTCGGCTTGGTCGCGCACCGCCGCGATCACCAGGGCCGCGCCGAGCAGCGCGTCATGGCGGAACTCCATGGGCGTCGAGCCGGTGTGCGACTGCTCGCCCCGGACGACGAGTTCGAATTTCTTCGCCGCCCAGGTCGCGTCCACCACGCCGATGGCCAGTCCGTCGCGTTCGAGTTCTGGGCCCTGCTCGATGTGGATTTCGGCGTACGCCGCCGCGGCCGGGGCTTCGCCGTCCGGGTCGATCGTCCCGATGTCGGCGAGCGCTTGGGCGACGGTGATCCCGGCTTCGTCTGTGATCGCGAGAGTGGCTTCGAGGTCGAATTTGCCGGTCAGCACGCCCGATCCCATGAGGCTCGGGCGGAACCGGCAGCCTTCCTCGTTGAACCAGTTCACCACGGCGAGGTTGTGTTTCGGGGCCGCTGCCCCCGCCTGCCACCGCTGCTTGAGCCGCCACGCGGCGTGCGCCCCTGCCAACACGCCGTAGGCCCCGTCGAACCGCCCGCCGAGGGGCTGGCTGTCCAGATGCGAGCCGACGAGCACGTACGGCGCGCCTGGAACCACTTCGAGCAGGCCGAACTGGTTGCCGATCTTGTCGTATCGGACGGTGAAACCGCGCTGCTCGAGCCAGTTCGCGAACCAATGCCGTTGCTCCCCGTCCGCCGCCGTTGCGGCTTGGCGGTCCCCCCCCCTGCCGGGGG
>JGI2924J29684_1076892_pt1 | contig 12021 bp, 13 predicted proteins | sample BenlonsequencITS_FD_29684 | JGI IMG/M metagenome (IMG submission 29684)
CGGTGGGTTCGCGTTTGACAGTGACGGTCTTGATGGTGGCGTCGTCGGGCAGGTCGCGGTGGAAAGTAAACGGTCGGTGTTAGTACTTCGGGTCCGCCCCGGTCGTCTCGTAAACCGCGTCCATCAGGTCGTCGCGTCGGTCCTGCCAGCTGTCGAGCGCGCCCGGATGGGAGGGGTAGTTGCCGTAGTGGTCGAGCAGGTCGTCGGCACAGCGCTTGGTCTTGTAGAGGGTCCAGATCGTCCCCCAGTGGTCGCGGCTCTTGAGCAGCGCCTCGAGCTTGAGCTTCGTTCCGATGTCCGTACTGCCCGAGTACAGCGCCTCGGCGAGCTTGTCGCCGGGCATCGCCGCGAGCAGCCCCATCAGCTCGTCGACGTCGACAGCCGTCGAGAGGACGTTGTAGACGTCCAGGGCAGCGTAGCGGGCGCCGAAGTGGTCCATCACACGCTGGTTGTACTCCCAGAGGGCTCGCTCGCCGACGTCACCGTCCTCGATCCCGTCGACGGCGGCCTCCGCGGCGTACTTGCCGGCGTAGGCCGCGCCCGCGATCCCGCCGCCCGTCGTCGGGTTGACGTGACCTGCGGCGTCGCCGACGGCCATGTAGCCCGGATGGATCGCCGAGTCGTAGGGCCGACGCGTCGGGAGCGCGGCGCCGAGCTTGTCGTCGACCTGCGCGCTCTCGAACTCCGGGCGGCTCCGGAGGTCGCGTTTCAGGCTCTCGACGAGTTGCATCGGCTGCTCGGTCATCTGGAACCCCAGGCCGACGTTGATCTCGGTCTCGGTCCGCGGAAAGTACCAGAGGTAGCCCGCGGCCCGATCGGTCGGCTTGAAGACGAGGGCGTCGGACCACTCCACGGGGTCGTCGACGGTGACGACCTCGCGGTAGCCCGAACAGAAGTGGGTGTAGTTGACGTTGGTGTCGAACGTCGACCCCGAGAAGTCGACGTGATCCTGCAGCACCGACAGCGAGCCCGCGGCGTCGATGACGACCTCGGCCTCGTACTCGACGGGGTCGCCCTTCCGCACCGCCCGGACGCCCGTGACCCGACCGTCCTCGGCCTGGGTGACGTCCTGGACGACGGTGTCGTAGTGGATCTCCGCGCCCGCCTTCGCGGCGCCCTCGATGACGAGCTTGCCGTACTCCCAGCGGTCGACGACGGCCAGCTCTCCCGGAATCGGGATCTCGAGGACGGTGTCTTCCTGTGGGATCTCGAAGCGGCCGTGGTCGACGTCGGTGTTCGTGAAGGCGGGTTCGAGCTGTGACTTGGGGATCGCGTCGGGGAAGTCCGCTGCGCCCTTCAGGGCGTCCCCGCAGGCGATGTGGCCCGCCTCCTGCTCGGACTTGCGCTCGAGGAGGACGACGTCGTACCCCTCGCTCGCGACGGTCGCTGCGGCGTAGCTGCCGGCGGTTCCGGCGCCGACGACGACCACGTCGGACGACCGAGTCTTGGAGACCGCATCGGCGGCCGACTGCTCCTGCGTACTCATATAAGACAGTGTGAAGTGCGAGGTAAGAAAACGTTTTATGTGCACGCCCTCGCTCGACCGGCTCGCGATATACGAGCACGACCCCGCGCCGGTCGATTTCGTCGGCGCGGCGGCCACGAAATGTAATAAAGAGTTTTAGTGCGGTCTTCCGTACCGTTCGGTATGACTGAGTACACGGTCGAGTTCGTCGGTACGGGGGAGTCGATCACCTGCACGGACAAGGAGACGATCCTCAGCCGCTGTCTCGAGGAGGGGATCGCCCAGGAGTACTCCTGTCGGGTCGGGATGTGTCTGGCCTGTTCGGCCGAGATCGTCGAGGGAGAAGTCACCCAGCCCGCAGCGCGAGGCTTTACCGAGGAGGAAGCCGAGAACTACGCGCTGACCTGCATGGCCCGCCCCCAGTCGGATCTGAAACTCGAGCGCGGAAAGTACCCCCCGAGCATCGAAGGGGACCTCGCGGGCGGCGAACCGGCGAGGGCCGACGACTGACGGCGCTGTCGATCCTGCATTCTCGAAAAGCGTCCGGCGAACCGCGTCCGCCGATCAGTTGACGAAGTCGATATCGTCGTCGCCGCGAGCGCCGCCACGGCCACGTCCTCGGCCTCCGGCCTGGGAGCCGCCTTCGGGCTGGGTCGGCTGCTCGTCGCCGTTGCCGTAGATCTGGGGCGACTCGACGCCCGTGACGACGATCATCGTCCGCATGCTTCCCTCGAGGGTCTCGTCGATCGAGGTCCCCCAGATGATGCGGGCGTCGGGGTCGATCCGGTCGTAGATCTCCTCGACGACGCCCTCCGCTTCCTCGATGGACATGTCGTTGCCACCCGTGACGTTGACCAGTGCGGAGGTCGCCCCGGAGATGTCGACGTCCAAAAGCGGCGATCGCAGCGCGGTCTTGACCGAGTCCTCGGCTTTCGCCTCGGAGTCGGACTCGCCGAGACCGATCATCGCGACCCCGCCCCGTTCCATGACGGTACGGACGTCGGCGAAGTCGAGGTTGACGAGGCCGGGCTTGGTGATCAGCTCGGTGATGCCCTTCACGCTGCGCATTAGCACCTCGTCGCTGACCTTGAACGCCTGCCGGACCGGCAGTTTGCCGACCGAATCCAGCAGGCGGTCGTTGGGGACGACGATGACCGTGTCGGAGACGTCACGCAGGCGCTCGAGGCCGGCCTCGGCGTTGGTTCGACGGACCTCGCCCTCAGCGGTGAAGGGAGTGGTGACGATCGAGATGGTAAGCGCTCCGGACTCCCGGGCGGCCTTCGCGACGACGGGCGCCGAGCCGGTTCCGGTACCCCCGCCCAGTCCCGCAGTGACGAAGACCATGTCGGAGCCGTCGATCGCGCCGGCGATATCCTCTTGGCTCTCGAGGGCGGCCTCCTCGCCGACCTGGGGGAGCGAGCCCGCACCGCGACCGCCGGTCTTGTCCTCACCCATCAGGATCTTGGTGTCGGCCTCGATCTCGACGAGATGTTGAACGTCGGTGTTGGCCGCGACGAGCTTCGCGCCGTGGATCCCCTCTTCGTGCATCCGATTGACGGTGTTGCCGCCGGCGCCACCGCAGCCGACGACCGTAATATCGGTCTGCAGATCCTGCAGAACGTCCTCGAGTTCGTCGTCGGTCATCGTGCCGCTGTTGTCGACGGCGTTCGCGCTCGACCGGTCCGACCCCGCCGCGTCGGGGACGTCCCCCTCCGCGTTCTCGGCCTCGTCGATCGCGTCTTCGATAAGAGAGTCCATTCCTGGGAGCCTGTAGTAGATGGAGCATAATTACCTTTCCCCTACACGTCAGGCGCCCGGAGGCGGGATAAGGCGGAGTTACGTGTCACGACTCGAGAACGGGTGGACCGGCGGACACGGCCGAACAACCAAGGACTTCCCTCCGGGATCGAACCGGTCAGAACTCGAACCGGTGGGTTCGCTCGCGGTGGACGGCCTCGGGGTCGATCTCCTCGCCGTTGACCGTTACCGCCTCCCCGTCCGCAAGCGCGCCGAACGCCGGCCCCTCGGAAACGCCGAGGGTTCGGGCGAGCTCGGGGTCGAACGCCAGCTCCTCGGCGACGACGGCGTCGTCCTCGACCGCGACGGTCTCGAACTTCGCCTCGAGGACGCCGGCGACGGCCTCGATAAGCTCCCGTTTCGCTCCGGAGTCGGGGAGGGCGACACGGCTCCCAACGCGGCTGCCGGCGTTTTCGGTCTCGAAGGCGACCGCGTGGCGTTCGACCAGCTTCCGGACCCGGTCGGGGTCGATCCCCTGGGCGGTCTCGAGCAGGTCGGCCGGCAGCTCGCGAACGACGAACGCGTCCTCGCGGCGGTCGCCGAAGCGAACGCCCTTGGCGACGCGACCGAGCTCGGACTCGACTGCGTCGACGAGTTCGAGCGAGCGATCGCCGACCGCGCGCAGCCAGGTCTCGCCGACGATCCGGCGATCGAGGTCGGCCAGGACGTCCTCGAGGACGGGCCACTCGCCGTCGAGCACCGCCAGTTCGGCGCGGCTCGCCTCGAAGGCGCGCTCGATGACCTCGCGGTGGCTCTCGGGGTGGCCCATCGACTCGAGGGCCCAGTCGGCGGCAATGTGGCCGACCGCCCACTCGGTCTCCTCGACGATCCGCTGGAAGCGGGGCGCGTAGTGGTTGCCCCCGAAGCCGACGACCTGCCTGGATCGGTGGGCGTCGACCCCCCGGAGGTCGAGGATCGCCCGCGCGACGGCCGCGGCGCCGTCAGGGTCTGCCCACTGGGGCTCGTCGCTGCCCAGCTCCGCAAACAGCGACGGACAGCCGACGTCGCTCGGACCGTGGTGGGTACACTCCATCCCGACCTCGTACTCCTCGGGCGCGTGGGTCTCGAAGGCCGCGAGCAGCCGGGCGAGGGCGTTCGGACAGGCTGCCGCGAGGGCGTCGTCCTCGCCGCCGAACTCGGCCGAGCCGAAGCTTCCCGTGAAATGTCCCGTCAGCAGGGCACCGGTGTCCCCCGAGTGCCGGGAGGCAAACACCAGCAGCTCCGGGTCACAGTCGAAGGCTTCGGCGGGACGGTCGAGCTCGAGGTGGAGGTCGTCGAACGAGCGCAGCTCGGCGTCCTCGAGCCGGTAGTACGTGCCGCCGCCGTCGCCCGCAGGACGGGCGTCGTCCTCGCGTTCGGTCCAGTCGGCGAGCTCACGGAGCTGCTCGCAGATGTGGACGGAGGCGCTGTCGGCGCGGCTCTCGACGATTGCGATCACGAGAACCGTTCGGTGGCGGCGCCTCGAATACCCTCCGCTTTCGTCCCTCAGTCGGAGGCGACGCGTCGATCGGGGCCGGCCGTCGAGGATGGCAACAGGCCGACGTAGTCGTCGAGATCCAGCGCGAACTTGCGGTCGCCCGTCGGCTCGATCCAGCTGAACTCGAACTCGGCACCGTGCTCGTCGCCGCCGTCTTGGACCGTATGCGTCCAGCTGTCGCGGGGCTCGTGGACGGTCGCGTGGAAGAAATGACGGACGTAGTACTTCGGCGGGGACTGGTATCGCACCCAGATGTCAGTCGTGAGGTGGTCCGTTCCCTGCAGCGTCGCCAGACCGCTCTCCTCGCGTACCTCGCGGAACAGCCCCTCTCGAGGGGATTCGTCGCCCTCGAGGGTGCCCTTCGGAATCTGCAGGCCTTCATGCCCCGGCCCTTCGAAGACGAGCAACTCGCCCGTCTCCCGGGTAATGTACGCACAGGCCTTCCCGACGTACGTGGTTTCTTCCGTTTCGCTCATACGTTTCGTACAATGGGTATTCCGTAAAGTCCACTCCCAAATCTTTTGGGTGCTACGGGAGGAGCAGGTAAACGAAACCGAGGTAGGCCGCGAGGAGGGTCGCGCCGTCGAGCCGGGAGAGACGACGCCCGTACCCCATCATTGCGACCAGGAGAACGGTAAAGCCGACCAGCATCGGAAGCTCGAACCGAAGCGTGCTCGGGGCGATCTCGATGGGCGTGATCAGCGCGACGATCCCGAGCACCGCGAGGACGTTGTAGATGTTCGAGCCGACGACGTTCCCGATGGCAAACCCCGTCTCGCCGCGGACGGCGCCGACGACGGAGGCGGCGAGTTCGGGTAATGAGGTGCCAAGCGCCAGCACGGTGAGCCCGACGAACAGCTCCGAGAAGCCGAGTTCGAGCAGCAGGTCGGTGCCGCCGGCGACGAGCCACCGCGAGCCGACGACCAGCGCGAGCAGCCCCCCACCGACGAGTGCGAGGTCCCGGGCCGAGACCCCGTCGCGGTCGCCGGCCTCGGGTGTCTCGTCGACGGGCATCGGATCGGCGTTGACGTAGTACAGCAGGTAGGCGGTAAATCCGGCAAGCACCAGCAGGAAGATCGCGCCCTCGAGTCGTCCGATTCGGCCGTTCACGCCGAAGGCGGCGAGCAACAGCGCCGCGAACACCATAAACGGGACGTGGCGTTTCATCACGGTCTCGCTGACCGACAGCGGCTTGATGAGCGCGGCGACGCCCAGCACCAGCCCCACGTTGGCGATGTTCGAGCCGAGGACGGCGCCCAGCCCGATGTCGGTCGAGACGTCGAGGGCGCCGATCGTCGCGACGAACAGCTCGGGGGCGGTCGTCGCGAACGCGATCACGGTCACGCCGACGGTCGCCGCCCGGAGCCCGATTCCCAGTGCGAGGCGACCGGCACCGGCGACCAGCAGCTCGGCCCCGGCGTACAGCGCGACGACCCCGGCGACCAGCAGGAGCAGCGAAACCCCGGTTTCCGACAGCATGGCGACCGCTACTCGCGAACGACGGATAAGCGACCCGGAACCGGACGGTGGGAAACGCTGCCGGAGTCACACCGGTTATCCCTGCCGCGCGGCGAGTGAGCCCATGGACGTGTACGGACTGATCGGCAACCCCGTCGGTCACTCGCTGTCGCCGCCGATGCACGAGGCGGCCTACGACGAACTCGGTATCGACGCCCGATACGTCACCTTCGAACCCGCCCCCGACGAGCTCGAGGCGGCGATCCGCGGCGCCGAGGCGCTCGGCGTTTGCGGACTGAACGTGACGATCCCGTTCAAGCGGGACGTCCTCGAGTTCGTCGAGCCCGACGAGCTGGCGGGTCGGATCGGCGCGGTGAACACGATCGACTTCTCGGGCCCCGAGCCGACCGGCCACAACACCGACGCTGCCGGCGCCCTGCGGGCTCTGCGCGAGGACGGCGTCGTCCTCGAGGACGCCGACGTCCTCGTGGTTGGGGCCGGCGGCGCCGGGCGGGCGATCTCGTTCGGGCTCGCGGACGCCGGGGCCGCGGTGACGATCGCCAACCGCACCGCTTCGACGGCCCGCGAGCTCGCCGCCGACGTTCCCGGCGCCGACGGGCGGGGTCTCGAGGACCTCGGGGACGTCCTCGCCGACGCCGACGTCCTGGTCAACGCGACCAGCGTCGGGATGGAGGAGGACGCGACGCCGGTGCCAGCCGAGGCTCTCCACGGTGAGCTGGCGGTGTTAGACGCGGTGTATCGCCCCCTCGAGACCCGCCTGCTTCGGGACGCCGAGGACGCCGGCGCGACGACCGTCGACGGGGCGTGGATGCTGCTCTACCAGGGCGTCGAGGCGTTCGAGCTGTGGACGGACCGAACCGCCCCGGTCGAGGAGATGAACGAGGCGCTGCGTTCGCGACTGTAGCGTTCGGCCGCCGAACCTGTCGTTCAGCTCGGGTATCAGGCGAATTTAAGTGCCGTGAGTCAACTATATCCAGCTAATGGCAATCCTCCAAAAGCTGAAGTCGCTGTTGGGGTTCGACGACTCTGACCCGGAGCGTGGGGACAGCCGGGACGTCGGGGTAACGGTCGAACGAGAACGAGAGGCCGATCCCGACGAGGAGTCGGCGGCCGCTGGAACCACGGCATCGGCGTCGACGGGGTCGATGACCGAGGCCGACGACTCTCCGCATACGGCGGCGGAACCGGCCGAGGCGACGGGACCCACCCAGTCGGACGCGACGCCGACCGAATCGAAAGCACCCGGAGAGGCGGGCGTCCGGGACGAGGAGCTCGTCGACGACGCCGAGCCGGAAGCCGAGGACGTCGAGCTCGAGGATCCGGCCGAGTCGGACGACACGGACGAGGACGGAGCCGAGAACGAGCCGGTGGCCGAAAGCGAACCGGCGAGCGAGCCCGAACCGGCCGACGACCCCGCGGCCGAGAGCGAGGACGCGGTCGACGAAGACGTCGTCGACGAGGCCGAACCCGCGGCGGCGTCCGACGGGGAGGACTCGACTGCAGCAGCCGACGACGACGCCGATTCCGCCGAGGTTCCCGACGAGCCGGTCGACGTCATCAAGGGAATCGGTCCCGCCTACGCCGACCGGCTGGCCGACGCGGGCGTCGAAACCGTCGCCGAGCTCGCCGACGCCGACGCCACCGTCCTCGAGTCCGAGACCGAAATCTCCGAGAAGCGCATCCAGGGCTGGATCGACCGCGCGAAAGTTCGCTGAGACGGACCGATTTCTCCGGGCCCACCCGGTCAGCACGGACCCGAATCGATCGGCTGCAGCCGCCCGAACCGATCGAAACCGTACACTGATTAGGCCAACGCCCCACCCTGGGGTATGAGCGATCCGCGCGTCGTCACCGCGGTCGACGCCGTTCGCGCCGCCGTCCGCGAGGAGTTTTCGTCCGGCGCCACGGCCGTCCGCGTTCCGATCACCGTTCGACTCGACGTCTCCGATCCCTTTCTCGCGTACCGCCGAGCCCGCGACGATTCCGGGGGCATCTACCTCGAGACCACCGGCGGCCAGCCCGGCTGGGGGTACTTCGGTACCGATCCCGTCGACGGGCTCACCGTCGGTCCAGAGGCCGTCGGACTAACCGACGGCGAGTCCCCGACGCTTGCCGCCCTCGAGGGCGTCCTCGACGGTGAGTCGCTCGCCCGCGGGGAGTGTTCGATCCCCTACCCCTGTGGCGCCGTCGGCTGGCTCTCCTACGACATCGCCCGCGAACTCGAGGAGCTCCCCGAGTCAGCGGTTGACGACCGTGGCCTGCCCCACCTCGAGGTCGGCGTCTACGACCGACTGGCGGCCTGGGAGGAGCCGACCGACGACGCCAAACCGACCGAGCTCCGGATCGCGGCCTGTCCGCGCGTCGAACCCGGCGACGACCTCGAGGACGCCTACGAACGGGGGCGGGAGCGGGCCCTCGAGCTCGCCCGGGCGTGTCTCGGCGGCGATCCCGAAGTCGGCGCCCCGCCCGTCGCGACCGACGAGGCGACATTCGAGAGCGACTGCGGCCGCGAGGCCTTCGCCGACCGCGTGCGGCGGGTCAAGGAGTACGTCCGGGACGGCGACACCTTCCAGGCGAACATCTCCCAGCGGCTGGCCGCGCCCGCCGCGGTCCACCCCGTCGCGGCCTACGACGCCCTGCGTCGGGTCAACCCCGCGCCGTACTCGGGGCTGCTCGAGTTCCGCAGCGCCGACCTGGTGAGCGCGAGCCCAGAGCTGCTGCTCGAGCGCGGGGCGCCACGCGCCCCGGAGTCAGCGAACGGACGGCGAGGCGATGGAACCGCCTCGAACGAGACGTCCTCGAAGTCTCGCGGTCCGCGAGGCGGTGAGGCCACGTTCCTCCGGACGGAGCCGATCGCGGGCACCCGTCCCCGCGGAGCGACCCCGGAGGAGGACGAGGCCCTCGAGGCCGACCTGCTCGCCGACGAGAAAGAACGTGCCGAACACGCGATGCTCGTCGACCTGGAGCGCAACGATCTGGGGAAGGTAAGTGAGTACGGCAGCGTCGCAGTCGAGGAGTACCGCCGGATCGACCGCTACTCGGAGGTGATGCACCTCGTCTCCGACGTCACCGGTCGGCTCCGCCCCGATCGGTCGCTCGCCGACGCGATCGCGGCGATGTTCCCCGGGGGGACGATCACGGGCGCGCCCAAACCCCGGACGATGGAGATCATCGACGAACTCGAGGCGACCCGTCGGGGCCCCTACACCGGCAGCGTCGGGCTCTTCGGCTTCGACGGGCGGGCGACGCTGAACATCATCATCCGGACCCTCGTCCGCCAGGCCGAGGAGTACCACCTCCGGGTCGGCGCGGGGATCGTCCACGACTCCGATCCCGACGGCGAGTACGACGAAACCCTCGACAAGGCACGGGCCCTGATCACCGCCGTCGACGACGCGCTCGGGGAGCGCGCCGGAATGGGCCTCGAGGCACGCGACGGAGGTGACGGCGATGACTGAGCGAACGCGAATACTGGTCGTGGATAACTACGACTCCTTCGTGTACAACCTCGTCCAGTACGTCGGCGAAGCGGTCGCTGCGACGTCGGCCCGCAACCGGAGCGAGGACGCCGACGCCGTCCTCGTCAGGCGCAACGACGAGCTCGATCTCGCGGACGTCCGCGAGCTCGATCCGACGGGGATCGTCGTCTCGCCCGGTCCCGGCACGCCCCAGGAGGCCGGGATCTCGATCCCGCTGTTTGCCGAGACCGAGTACCCGATCCTCGGGGTCTGTCTGGGTCACCAGGCGCTGTGTGCCGCCGAGGGCGCGCCCGTCGAGCACGCACCCCACGTCGTTCACGGCAAACCCTCACAGGTCTCTCACGACGGTTCGGGGCTGTTCGACGGGCTTCCCGAGCGGTTCCAGGTCGGGCGCTACCACTCGCTGGCCGTCGAGCGAGGCGACCTGCCCGAGAGCCTCGTCGAGACCGCCCGGACCGCCGACGAGCGAAGCGTCCTGATGGCGGTGCGCCACCGCGAGAAACCCCAGCTCGGCGTGCAGTTTCACCCCGAGAGCATCCTCACGCGCGATCCCGGCGAGGACGCCGACGGGGAGATCTCGCTGTCGGTCGGCAAGCGAATGATCGAGAACTTCTGTCGGTTCGCCGCCTCGCGGTCCGACTCGGAGGGCGAGCGATGAGCGACCGACTGTACCACGTCGACGGCGAGCTCGTCCCCGCCGCAGAGGCGACCGTCAGCGTCGACGACCGGGGCTTCCGGTACGGCGACGCCGCCTTCGAGACCCTACGGGCCTACGGCGGCTCCGTCCTCGGGTGGGACGCCCACCGCGAGCGCCTCGCGGAGACCTGCGAGGCCCTCTCCCTGGAGCACGGCCTCTCGGGGGGCGACCTGCGGGCGAGAATCGACGAGACCCTCGACGCGAACGCCCTCGTGGACGCCTACGTCCGCCTCTCGATCACCCGCGGCGTCCAGCCCGGGAAGCTGACCCCTCGTCCCGAGGTCGAGCCGACGGTCGTCGTTTACGCCAAACCGCTCCCCCGCGGCGGGCTCGAGGGCGACCCCGTCTGGGACGAGCCCGCGACGGTCCGCAGCGTCGAGACCCGACGGATCCCCGACGCAGCGCTTCCCTCTGGCGCGAAGACGCACAACTACCTCAACGGGATCCTCGCGCGGACCGAACTCGAGGACGCCGACGAGGCCCTGCTCTCGACGGTCGAGGGCGATGTCGCCGAGGGCGCCACGAGCAACCTGTTTTTCGTCCGCGACGGCTGTCTCCACACACCGACGACCGACGCCGACGTCCTGCCCGGGATCACCCGGGCGACCGTCCTCGAGCTGGCCCGGGGGGCAGGGATCGAGGTCGAGGAGGGACGGTACGGCCTCGCCGACGTCCTCGGAGCCGACGAGGCGTTCCTCACGAACCGCACCTGGGAGCTGCGACCGATCGACGTCCTCGACGGGGTCGAACTCGGGGGCGGCCCGGTGACCGAGCGGCTCTCGGGGCTGTACGACGAGCGCGTCGAGGAACGCTGTTACCGGTGAGCCGTTCTCCGGGCTCGTCGCCCGCCGCGAACGGCGATCGGAAAGAAACACCCGATACTGGGGATATGGCCGTAGATTAGCGGCCGAAACGGATAGTATGAAGGGGGCTGATACTACAGAACGATCCGATGCGACGCTACTGTTTCCTCTCGAACGCGATGGGTCGGGAGCGACTCTCCGAAAAACAGGATCCGTTCACCCGAGGACGCGATCGGCCGTCCCCCGAACGTGCGAGCGTCCCGCAACGCGGCTCTGGACGGTCGGACCGAAGCGTCCGAGAGCGATCCCGGGGACACGACCGGAGACGAAGAGGTGAGCCGAACGATGGGTGAGGACGAAGTCCCCCACAGACGCGTCGAACCGGACGATCCGGTCCCCGGGGTTATCTGGTGTCTCGTCGACGCGACGGGCCAGAACCGGGTCGTCGGGACGTTTCTCACCCGCAAAGCGGCGAAGGAGGAGGGCGTCACGAAGGCGAAGGCACGGGACCTGACGACGGAGGACTTCCCGGTCGTCGCGGTTCACTACAAGGATCTCCATGACCTATACAGGGCGCTTTCGGGTGGTATTCGCGAGGACGTCCTCGTGCCCACGTCGGACGGGTTCCAGGAGTTTCGCGCGTACATGGAGTCGGACGAGACGGGCGCCGCGGAGTCGGCAGACGATTCGAACTCCTGAGAGCCGCGAGCCCGGAGGGTCGAACCGCGTCATCAGACTCGGGGAAGAGAAACCCCGACGAGCCGATCGGCGGCGGTTAGCCCGATCCCGCCGCCGATCGCCCCCGGAAGGTAGCGAATCGGCTC
>JGI2924J29684_1076890_pt1 | contig 12013 bp, 14 predicted proteins | sample BenlonsequencITS_FD_29684 | JGI IMG/M metagenome (IMG submission 29684)
GCATTCAATATGCCACCCGGGACGTCCCAAACCCCAAGGACTTTCCCAAGACGGTTCACCTGGTTTAGCCTTTTTCCAAAGAGCAAAATCCATGGGATGATGCTTTCGCTCATCCACCTCAATCCTTGCCCCAGCCTTCATATCTTCTAAGGTTCTGCCGGAGAGCTTCCCGTAGTTAGGAAAATGATCTACAGCAAAGTACACATCTCCATCGACGTCATAGGCGAGCCCCGTTTCAATCAATCCTTGGATAATCTCGATCATTTCAGGTATATGTTCAGTAGCCTTGGGATGAACCGTAGCCGGCAGAATGTTAAGAGCTTTAGCATCCTTGAAATATTCATCAATATACTTTTGAGCTAAGGCCAAAGGGTCCATTCCCTCAACATGACCACGTTGAATTATTTTGTCATCCACATCCGTAAAGTTTTGCACGTAGCGTACATCATACCCCTTATACATGAAGTAGCGCCGTATCATGTCAAAAACAACAAACATTCGAGCATTCCCGGCATGGAAGAAATTATAGGTTGTCGGTCCGCAGACATACATGGCAACCTTCCCGCTCTCTCGGGACTTAAACTCCTCTTTTTGTCGGGTCATGGTGTTGAATAATCTCAAAGACATTGCATCGACTCTCCTCTTCTTTTAAGCGTTGTTCCAGGTATTCTACCCTCTGCATTAAGCATCTCAGCATTTCATTGACCGGATCAGGCAGATCGTCATGCCGTAAATCGGGATCTTTAATAGGAACCCCACGATGAAGCACAATCCTGCCCGGTATACCCACGACCGTTGTGTCACTGGGAACGGATTTATTAACCACAGAACCCGCTCCTATTTTAACATTATCTCCAACTTTGAATGAACCTAAAATCTTGGCACCGGCCCCAATAACAACATTATCGCCAATGGTCGGATGCCGTTTACCTTTTTCTTTTCCGGTCCCCCCTAAGGTAACACCTTGATATAAAGTAACGTTGTCGCCAACTTCCGCAGTTTCACCGATGACTACACCGCTGCCATGGTCAATAAAAAAGCCTTGTCCAATTTTAGCCCCCGGATGAATCTCAATTCCTGTCAGAAACCTTGATAATTGGGAAATCATTCTCGGCAGGATCACAAATTTACGTTGATATAACCAATGGGCTAACCGATGAAAAAGTACTGCGTGAAAACCCGGATAGCAAACGATGACCTCCAGAATACTCTTAGCTGCAGGATCTCGTTCAAAAATAACGCGAATATCGCGTCTGATTTGGCCAAATATCATCGCCGGTAGACACCTCTTTCCTTTCCATCGTATTCGGACATCTTAAAATAGGGTACAAAAAAGCGGAATCTCCGTCCAGAGACGAAAAATTCCGCGGTTCCACTCTGATTAAACGACTAAAGTCGTTTCTACTCAAAACTTTAACGCAGTTACTACGGAAAGACATACTTCATTTTCTGCCCTTCTGCTCAGAGATGCACTTCCAAAAATTCCTCGCCGATGGCTTACACCTTTCCCATCCTCGCTGCTGACAATTCCTTTTTGTACTCTTTCTCTTCATCGCCAATTATTAATTAATGATCAATTATAGGATACATTCCTGCCCCTGTCAATAAAGCATATCGTCAATTATTTGGGGTCTTATCCTTTTATTGGACGGTATTTTTCAATTTACTAATTCCTACTTCTATTCTTCTCAGCGTTTCCCTTTTGCCCAGCAATTCAGCCAATTCGGCACCGCCTCCGGGACTTGATTCTTTACCGGAGAGAGCCGTTCTCAAAGGCCAAAGGACTTGTCCGTTTTTGACTCCCAATTGAGAAATGACCTTAGTCAGAGTTTCCTCAATTGCTTCCAGATCCCATGGTTCGAGAGAAGCCATCGCTTCACAAATAGCTTGCAAACTACTTAAAGAATTGACTGCATCCGTTTTCATTTTCTTATGCACAAATAAGCTAATATCATAGTCAGGAAGATTCTTTAAAAAATCAACTTTCTCAGGAATTTCATTAAGAATTTCAATTCTCTTTTGCAATAAGGCGCTGACCTTTTTTAATTCGATTTCAGCATCGGAGATACCTTTATAGTAAGGCAGGGCTAAATCATTAAATTCTTCCAGACCCAATCTCCGCAAATATTCGCCGTTCATCCACTTTAATTTATTGACATCGAAAATGGCCGGTGACTTGCTTAAACCGGCAATATTAAATATCTTTTCAAGGTCTTGAAGAGAAAAGAACTCCTCATTAGTCCCCGGATTCCAGCCCAACAAGACAATATAATTTACGATAGCTTCAGGCAGATAACCTTGGGAAACGAAGTCCTCAAAAGAGGCGTCTCCTTCACGCTTGCTCAGTTTCTTTTCAGCCGTCTTCATAATTGGCGGCAAATGAATATACTCCGGAATATCCCAGTCAAAGGACTTATAAAGTAAATTGTATTTCGGTGTTGACGAGAGGTATTCCGACCCTCTCACAACATGCGTTATCTCCATCAAATGATCATCCACAACATTGGCAAAATTATAGGTAGGAAGGCCATCGGATTTTAAGAGCACGCCTTCATCAAGTTCGGAATTTTCTACGGAAACCGTTCCATAGACAAGATCATGAAACTCTGTGGAACCTTCCGCAGGAATCCATTGACGCACTACATAGGATTCATGATTTCTAAACTTTTCGGAGACTTCTTGGGCACTTAAATTCTTACATTGACAATTATGTTTCGCCGGAACTGTAGTAGACTCGCTGTCATTGCCTAAGCTTTCCGTTCTTTCTTTAGAACAAAAGCAATAATAAGCACCTTTTAACTCAACGAGCTTATTGGCATATTCCTTGTAGATTGCTTTGCGTTGACTTTGAACGTAGGGCCCATAAGGTCCCCCAATATCCGGTCCTTCGTCATACCTCAACCCGACAATATTAAGCGTCTTTAATATAACTTCCACAGCCCCTTCAACAAAACGGGCCTGATCTGTATCTTCAACTCGCAGTAAAAATTTCCCTCCCTGGGATTTGGCAATTAAATATTCATAGATAGCAGTTCTTAAGTTGCCAATATGCATATAGCCCGTCGGGCTTGGGGCAAATCTTGTCCTAACTTCTTTCATACAAACCACCTTAAATATGTTCTAACTCTGTTTCTAGGCCTTATCTTTTTCTAACCCAACAATAGCCTGAGCCCCAATACCTTCACTGCGTCCTTCAAAGCCCAAATGTTCCGTAGTTGTTGCTTTTACTGACACACAACCGATCTCGATCTCCAAAGCCCGGGCAAGATTTGAGCGCATCTGAAGGATAAAGGGAGCAAGTTTCGGACGCTCTGCCACAATGATAGTGTCAATATTTCCAATACAATATCCTTGGCCTTTTATCAGTTGAGCAACCTGTTCCAATAAGAGAAGGCTGGAAATTCCGGCGTAACGGGGATCATGATCGGGAAAATGAGCTCCAATATCTCCTTGAGCCAAAGCCCCAAGCAGTGCATCCATAAGCGCATGAATTAACACATCCGCATCGGAATGTCCGAGCAATCCCCTTTCATAAGGGATTTCTACTCCCCCAAGAATCAAAGGTCTTCCCTCTACCAAGGCATGTACATCATACCCTATTCCAACTCTGATTTTCAACACCCCAATCTATTTTTCACGCATTGCTAAAATTCGTTCCGAAAGCCAGAGATCTTCCGGCGTTGTGACTTTGATATTTTCTAATGATCCTTCGATCATCTGAACAGGGTACCCTATCCATTCTAGCAAAGATGCATCGTCCGTGCCATAGTATCCTACTGAAGCCGCACGCATATGTGCTTCTTCTAATTTATTGCGTTCAAAAATCTGGGGTGTTTGGACAGCCCTTAAAAGTTCTCTTGGCAGTGTGTCTGTCACTATTCCGGAATTATTAACCTGTTTAATAGTGTCCTTAACCTGAATCCCCATGATGGCGGCCGAAAATCCTTCCGCCTCTTGGAGAAAGCGGTGAAAGTCTTTCAGCGTCAAAAGGGGCCTAGCCCCATCATGAACCACTACTCTTTGAATAGCGGGACTGAGGGCTAGCACCCCTGACCGAACGGAATCTTGACGTTGGGCACCACCTTGACAAACACTGACTACCTTATCCAGTTTATAGTGATCCACAAGTTCTTTGATCAAAGCAAGATCATTCTCCGCCCCAACAATCACTATTTCTGAGACGTAGTCGGACATTTGAAACACTCTGACTGCATGTATTAAAATCGGTTGTCCCTTTAGCTGCAGAAATTGTTTATTGCATCCGGCCCCCATCCGTTTGCCTTGACCGGCTGCAGGTATAACGATGCCTAAATTAGCCAATCGCATTCACCTCATCCGTCGGACGAAGACCCATCGACTTTTTTTCCAAAGAACTTTTAGGTTTCGCGAAAATCATGCGGCCGGCGGCTGTCTGGAGGACACTGGTGACCAAGACAGTGATATTTTGACCCATATAGCGGCGGCCGGTATCCACAACGATCATAGTACCATCATCCAGATAGGCCACACCTTGCCCGGGTTCTTTCCCTTCTTTCATCACTTGAACCAACATCTCTTCTCCCGGCAAAACAATAGGTTTAAGAGAATTCGCCAATTCGTTGATATTTAGAACCTTTACGCCTTGAAGTTCTGCCACCTTATTTAAATTGTAATCATTCGTTAAGAGCGGAGAATCCAGCACTTGACCTAAACGCACCAGTTTGCTGTCAACTTCGTTGATATCTTCGAAATCTTGCTCATGTATATGAACGTTAATGGCCGTTTCTTTGGAAATCTGATTTAGGATATCCAAACCCCGACGCCCACGATTTCGCTTCAATAGGTCTGAAGAATCAGCGATATGGCGAAGCTCCTCTAAGACAAAGCTGGGAATAAGCAAGGTTCCCTCAATAAACCCCGTTTTGACAATATCGGCGATTCTGCCGTCAATAATCACGCTGGTATCAAGAATCTTATAGTTGGGATGCTGTTCTTTACTCTCACCGTTCTCAGAAACCTGACCCACCTTAGATTCTTTTTGTTTATCTCCGCGATCACGAAATTTGGGAATAAAGTTAAGAAAACCTAAAACATCCTCTTTGCGTTTCATCCCTATCGTAAAGCCCAGATAGCCTAAAAAAAGGCTCAAAAGCACTGCCAGCAGGGGGCCAAAAAAGGGAATAATAATAAATGAATTACTAAATAAACTTGAAATAATAAGTCCGATAATTCCACCGATAGTCCCGCCCATCAGATCATGGGTTGGAACCTTGGTTAGGCGGGAATCCATCCAACGCATTAGTTTAAGAACAGAACGAATAATCATAGGAGCTACCAGAAAACCTAAACTAGCAAATAATAAAATCATCGTAACATAGGTCCAGACAGGAGAAAAACTCCATCGAAATGATTGTAAAACATCGAGACGCAATAGTAAGTAATCCACATAAAAACCTATGGCACCGAATAACAGGGTGATGATACCGCGAATCAGATTGCGAATCATCATTTCACCTCCTTTTATCATAGTTTGACTAAAATTCTTTCCAATTATACTGTCCATTCCATTTATTTTCAAGCAAAGGAAAAATAATCCTTAAGCTAGGGCTTTAGAGAGCCATTGTCTCACTGCATCTTCTTCAGATCCTTCCGTCAGAACAAGCTCACTGATCAAGATCTGGCAGGCATTTTCATACATCTTCTTTTCTCCGGTAGAAAGCCCTTTTTCGCTTTCCCTTTGAGCAAGACTGCGCACTACGTTGGCTACTTCAAAAATATTACCACTTTTAATCTTTTCCAGATTGGCACGATAGCGCCGATTCCAGGCTAGGGTATTTGCCGTATCTTTCGTTTTTAATACCTCTAACACGTCTTTAACCATGGTCGGAGAAATTACTTGCCGCAAACCTAAGTTTTCAACATTTTTTAAAGGTATAAATAACTTCATATTTCCCACAGGCAAATGCATGACATAATATTGGCTTTTTTCACCGAGAACTTCCCGTTCCTCAATGGATTCAATGATCCCTGCACCGTGCATAGGATAGACAACTTTATCACCAACATTAAACATTCAGCCACCCCCTTCTTATCATTATAACAAGTAACAATGTCCTGGTCAAAATTTTAAAATTATATCATACAAGTCTTCGGCCTGTCAATTTCCCTTTTCCTCCTCTTTAATTCCCGAAAATTGACAACGACCTAACCATCTCTGTATAATAGAAACGGCAGAAAGGAGTGAGGATACTGGTGGAACAACTCACTGACCAATTCCAAAATATAGTCAAATCTCTGTTAATACGACACCAAAGCATTTTGGATATCTTATCCAAAGGCCAAGAGACTTCAGCACGCGTTAACAGGGCCGTTGTAAAATCCGTGACAAATTGCGGTTGTCATTCAGTGAATGCGCACAAGAAGTCAATCCCCCCCGATGTAAGCCTTGCCGATTTAAAAGATCTCTTAGACAGCCAGCTCGAAGGGACACTCTGCGATAATTGCAGAGACATTATAGAAGCAGAACTAGGCAAACAACTATTTTACATAGCCGCCTTGGCTAATGCCTTAGATATCTCCCTTACAGAAGTCCTCAACCTGGAATGCAAGAAATTACAAACCTTAACTATCTTTAATTTGACCTAACTAACCCCTAAACATTCTAGCTCCTGCTCAGCAGGAGCTTTTATATTTTTGGTCTGGCAGCCATGCCATTAGATGTCCTGCTCGTAACACAGAAAATCACAGGATTCATTCCTTAAGCATATGATAACCTGATGTGAAAGGAGTGAAACCGATGTTTCTACAGGCCCTTCTCATGAGTTTTGCCCTCTCTGTCCTTAAAGGAGCCAGCCTACTCGTTTCTTACATTAATAATAATTCATTTCCTCACCCTCTTAATAAAGAAGAAGAATTACGCTACCTACAAATATTAGAAACAAATCGTACAAACCCTTCTCTTAATGACTCTGCTTTTCATAAAAGTATTGAGACTGCTCGAAATAAATTGATCGAGCATAATTTGCGTCTAGTCGCTCATGTCGTCAAAAAATATGAAGGGCCGGAAGAAAGAACCGAAGATTTATTTTCCATCGGGATTGTTGGCTTAGTTAAAGCTATTAACACGTTTAATCTTACAAAAGGAGCTAAATTAAGCACCTATGCTGCCCGCTGCATCAATAACGAAATTCTAATGCACTTCCGCATTCTCAAAAAACGCCGGGGCGAAATGTCTATCTATACTCCCATCGGCCAGGATAATAATGATGGAGAATTGAGTATTTTGGAAAGCCTTTCCGCTGAAAACACCCCCATACCTGAACAAATTGCCGAAGAAGAAGATCAGCGCCTCTTATTGGAAAATGTTAAAAAACTTCCTACTCTTGACCGACAAGTCCTTCATCTTAGATTTGGACTGTTGGAAGGAAACGAGCATTCACAGCAAGAAATTGCCGATATTCTCGGAATATCCCGTTCCTATGTCTCAAGGATTGAAAAACGTGCTATCCAAACCTTAACTCTGGAAATGAAAGATAGTCTCCCCCAATAATTGAATTAAGGAATTCAAATCCGGCGGCAAAACTTGTTTATGGTTTGCCGCCGGATTATTACATAATTACAAAACGAAACTACCATACTTTATTCATAGCAAGGTTTAAGTACTTTTTGTTAAACCTTAAAATCATCTTCAAATCAAAACTTTCTAAAGGAGGAAACTACATTGAGCCAAAATTGGAATAAAGCGTCCCGCCAAACCGTTAATAATGAAACCACTGCTCAAAATTCTAAAAGCTGTCCCTCTACCGATTCCAGCAGGAAAGACAGGGATACCTTAACCCCAACAAAAGACAAAAGCCCGGATGACTTGGATATTTAGGGGCTAGTGCACTCGACCAATCCAATCGCAGGGTTATGTGTGTAAGGAGTAATAAAAAACAAGGCGTTGTGCTCAGCCTTGTTTTTTATTCTAATGCTCAATAAGCGAATGATTATTTTTTTCCCATTTCCACCAGACTTTTAGCCATTCTCTCGATTCTCTCCAGGCTTTGAGCAATCTCCGCCACTTCACCGGCATGATTTTCGGTTACCGCCGTCAGCTGTTTAATAGCGTCAATGAGAAGCTGAACGGAAGATTGAACGACTTGAACATTATTGTCAATTGCTTTTGTAGATACATCTGTATCTGAAGCAAGTCTCCTAACCTCTTCCGATACAATAGCAAATCCCCGCCCATGTTCCCCTGCCCGTGAAGCTTCAATAGCAGCATTAAGCCCTAAGATGTTGCTCTGTTTGGAAATCTTCTTGATTTGCTGCGTCAATTCGTTGGTTCTGTTCATTTCGGTGCTTACATGCTCCGTCTCATTATCTATTCTCCGTATCGTTGCAGCAAGTTCTTCTGTGCCACCTGACAAGTTTTGAGCCGAAGAAGAAATTTTAACCACTGTTTCAAGTATTTCCTTCCCCGTGGAGAACAAGTTGTCATAAAGTTCGATGGAACAGGCAACGGCAAGACAACCGACTATTTCGGAATCTTCCATAATGGGCAAGGCGATACCGACAAAAGGAACCCCAAAAAGTTCTTTAGGGATACGCCGCACAACGCGCTTCCCACTTGTAAGAGCTTCTAAAACATTCGAGCCCGGTGTGGGAGGATTCCCTATCCTAGCCTTGGTATCAATTGTCTTCCCTGGATAATAAGCAACAATTTTCTCTGTATCAAAGAGTGTAACGGCAACATCATCATTGAATAACTGCTGAATCTCTGAGACGATAAGCTGGTACGCCTGGAATTTTGTCACTTCTATACCCCCGTATTTTAGAAGTCTTGTGAATCTAAGTAATTAGACTTAGTTACATTAATTCTCTTTGTATCTATCACTTCGACATAAACTCTCATAAACCTTTAAAATACGATACTTTCAGTTATTTTCCAGATTCATTACCAGATATTTGGATGGTTCATCCAATCGTAAGACTACCACTTTAATAAGTGAGTGTGGTCCCCGTTCTCTGCTTCGGGTATGAGTCTGTAATGAATTAAAGAACTGCCTTCACTTTCCAGTTTGTTCAAAGCATTAAAACGCAATGACGAGAGATAATAACTTGCGGGAGGTGATAATTATGACAGTTGCTTCTCAAGTAAAACAAACCCTGGCAAGCTTAAAAGGCGTTCAAGGCACATTGAGAACTTATACCATTCAGGCAAAAGATAAACATGCTCAATCCGTCTATAACAATTCTCTGGAAATCACCGATGTCATTATTAAAGATCTGGAAGATCGCTTAAAAATACTCGAATTCGAAGAACCACAATACAAAGGCAATTAACAAAGGCAGGAAATAATATGCAGGAAACACTTAATACTATTTTAAAATCTCTCGCATTATTCTGTATAGCCTGGTTAGCGATACGATTGATAGGAAAACGAAACATCACCAGAGTAAAACCTTTCAATTTCTTGAGCTATGTAATTTTAGCTGTCGTGGTCAGCTTAATGTCTCTAAACCTTATTACTTTAAGCTCAGGATTAGTCGTTTTGCTTACTTGGGTTATTCTGCCGCTGGCTCTCGATTATTTAGCGATTAAGAGCCAAGTAATTCATCAATTTATTAACGGTAAGGAAACTGTTTTAATAAAACATGGCAAAATCATGGAAGAAAATCTTCTTCAGCTCCGAATGACTGGGGAGGATCTATTGGCTGAACTTAGATCAAAGAACATTTTTAATCTTCCTGATGTTGAGTTTGCCGTTATGGAGTCCAATGGTGAGATCAACGTTTACTTAAAAGCAGATAAAAAACCGGTGACTGCCCATGATATTGGGCAAAAAGTAGCACCGCAAGCTGAACCTCAAACCGTTATTATGGACGGAAACATCCTCGTTGAACCTCTTTCTTCCTTGGGACTTAACCCAGAATGGCTAAAAACCGAACTGGATAAAATGGGAGTGGCTTTGGAGAATGTGTTTCTCTGTCAGGTTGATTCCTCAGGTGAACTTTTTCTGGATCTTTTCAACGATGCCGTGGAAATTCCTCAGCCAAAAGTCAAGGAATTGCTTTACGCCAACTTGGAGAAAATTCAAGCAGATCTCATGACTTTTTCCCTGCAAACAAATAATAAGAGTGCTAAAGGCATGTATATCCGTAACTCAGAGAAACTTGATCACCTTCTGAACAAAATACGTCCTTACTTACTACATTAAGAGGTGTTACCATGTCCGATAAAAAGAAGAAAAAGTTATCCCCCACTCAACAGGAATACCAAAAATTCGCTCAAGACAGAGAACCTAAACGACCCATCTTCCTAAACTGCATAAAGGCCTTTTTTGTTGGAGGACTGATTTGCGTCATCGCTCAGGCAATACAGATGTTTTTTGTGTCTTATTATCACTTTTCTCAGGAAAATGCCGGGAATCCCACCGGGGCGGTGATTATCATCATAACTGTCATCCTCACCGGTTTAGGAGTTTTTGATCACATTGCCCAGTGGGCAGGAGCTGGTACCATAATTCCCGTAACAGGTTTTGCCAATACCATTGCCTCTGCTTCAATAGAGCATCGAAGTGAAGGCTATGTTCTCGGCGTAGGCGGTAATATGTTTAAATTAGCCGGTCCTGTTATTGTTTATGGTGTGTTTTCTGCCTTCGTCGTGTCCTTGGTCGTTATAACGTTAAGAGCATTGGGTGTGATGTAAATGTTGCAAGGTCATCAGTCATGGCTTTTCGATTCAAAACCTGCCATTATCGCCTCGGCAGCAGTGGGCGGTCCTCGCGAAGCCCGTGGTGCATTGGCTGCAGATTTCGATCTTCTGCACGAAGATATCTGGCTGGGGCAGGACAGCTTTGAAAAGGCGGAGCGAAAGCTGCAGGAGCAGGCCTCAGAATTAGCCATAAAAAAAGCTTCTCTAAAAAAAGAAGATGTCCAATTTTTATTAAGCGGAGATTTAATCAACCAAACAGTGCCCAGCAGTTTCGCCGCTCGTACCCTTGGCGTTCCTTTCCTCGGCCTTTACGGGGCTTGCTCTACGTCGATGGAAGGTTTGGCCTTAGCTTCCCAGCTAATCGATAGTAAATTTGCCAAGAATGTTCTTGTTTGCACTTCAAGTCATAATGCCGCCTCCGAAAAGCAATATCGTTACCCAACAGAGTATGGGGCCCAAAAGCCGCCTACAGCTCAGTGGACCGTCACCGGCTCAGGAGCAGCCTTAGTCTCCGACCAAGGAGAAGGACCAAGAGTAACTTCTGCAACGATTGGCAGAGTTATTGATATGGGGCTATCCGACCCTTTTAATATGGGGGCAGCAATGGCTCCGGCAGCAGTGGATACCATTGAAGCACACTTTCGAGACTTAAGGCGGGACCCATCATACTACGATCTCATAGCTACCGGTGATTTGGGAAGAGTCGGGCATAGAATTGCCGGCGACTTATTAGTCAAACACGGTCTAGAGATACCGAAGGAGATTTTCACGGACTGCGGTATCTTAATATACAAAGAGGATCAGCCCGTTGTACTGGCAGGCGGAAGCGGCTGTGCCTGTGCAGCGACAACAACCTTCGGCCATTTCCTGAACCGAATGCGAAAGGGTGAATTAAGTAAAATCTTAGTAGTCGCCACGGGAGCCCTTTTATCACCCATGTCCTTTCAGCAAAAGGAAAGCATTCCCTGTGTTGCTCATGCTGTAAGTATTGAACTATAAGGAGCGCGGTATAATGGAAAAATTTCTCTGGGCTTTTTTGATTGGGGGCGGCATTTGTGTTATTGGGCAGCTTATCTTAGATGGGCTTAAACTCACTCCTGCCCATACCACATGTGCCTTAGTTGTTGTAGGGGCGGTACTCGGGGGACTTGGTCTATACGACCCCCTTATTAAATTTGCCGGGGCCGGGGCTTCTATCCCCATCAGCAGTTTTGGCAACTCCCTAGTTAAAGGAGCTTTGAAGGAATATTCAAGCGATGGGCCCATCGGAGTTCTTACAGGCATCTTCGAAGTGACAAGTGCCGGAATATCAGCAGCTATCATCTTCGGATTCTT
>JGI2924J29684_1076891_pt1 | contig 12013 bp, 8 predicted proteins | sample BenlonsequencITS_FD_29684 | JGI IMG/M metagenome (IMG submission 29684)
CCCTGCCGTTCTCGCCCTCCATTTGAACCAGGCTGAGCGTGCCGTCCTCCTCGCTTTCAGTGATCAGATGCTCGCGGCCCGGAACGGTGGCCAGTCGATGGACCTTGTTCGACTCCATCCGGATATGACCAACCACGGCATCCTTTTCAGGGTCGATCACCACGATGACCGCACTTTCCTCGCAACAACAATAAACCAGCCCGTTCCCCCCCAGTCGTGCGGTATGCGGCCCGCGCCAGGGTGAAACGTCAATCAGCTTCATCAGCGATCGGGTCGCCAGATCCACCACCGCCACATGATGCCCGGGGTGAGGATTGTCGCCATGGACCCCGTCTCCGAAAATGGGAACATAGGCCTTGCCCCGTCCGGGCGGAATCAGCAGTTCATGGGGCTTGCGCGGCAGATCATCAATCACATGCTGTATCTGCAGACTGCCCGGATCCAGAGAAAGGATACGGCCGGCCGCCTTGTCGACGGCAATCAATCCAAAACCCGAGACATTGTCGATCACTGTTTCCTCCTGAGGGACACATCGGAAATCAGCAGCCGGAACGACATCCCCGCCTCATGCCTGCAAAGACCATCGCGGCCGACCCATATCGTCAAAGGATGTGTCATCCTGACATGGCAAGTCTGAAGACAGGCCATCCGGGCGGCTGCCACCCTGCCCATCGTTCAGGACGGCGACGAACAAACGCTTCAGTCCGTATTCGAAAACAGCGGCAAAACATGTTCTGTCAGTTCATCCGGAACCACGGATGCCAGCCGCCGGCCAATGGCATGGAGATCCCGCCGCAAGCCCGTTGTTCGCTCGAGATCTTCCAGCTAGATCTCGCGCAGGCTCTGCCGCAACAGCTTGAACAGTCGCTTTTTCAACCTGACGGCCTCCATATCGTGTTTGATCGGAGCCACTTCGGCCGCAACCTCCGGTGTCCGGACCGAGAACTCCTCATGCAGGCGTCGCTCCAGTTCCTGAGTGGCCCGCAAGGCATCGATTTCGCCGTTCATCCAGGCCAGCAGAAGGGGTTTGATGGCCGGATCGTGTTGATCGACCACCTCCAGCACACCTTTCCAGATCTCGTCGATCACCACTTCAATTTCGGTGGAGCGCTCAAACACGGTCATATCGACACCAGACGATAAGATGCCGCCATTCTACAGCGCCACGATGACCAGCCAGCTCCTGCCCGCCCCGGTCAGCCACCTGTGTGCCACAGTGTGGTGATCACCGCTCAGCTTCCTTCCTGCGGCCTCCGGCCGGCCAGCAGCACAAGGTCCGCACCAGACAGCCGATACCGCCACCAGCGTCCACGGCGCGAATGCCGCCTACAAAGTCTTGCTCATGAAGATGCGACTGGTTCCGGGCGGCAGACAAGGTATTTCGCCAAAACGCGTCCATCCATGCCGCTCGTAAAAACCCGGGGCCTGGAAACTGATCGTATAAAGCACTGCCGCTTTGCAGCCGCGCCGGCGCCCTTCCGCCTCGGCCGCTGCCAGCAATTGGCTGCCCAGTCCGGCGGACCTGCAAGGTTTGGCCACATACACCAGCTCCACGAACAACAGGCCCAGCGAACTGCGTCCGCTGATGCCTCCCAGCAATTCCCCGGTTTCCGCATCCCGCGCCAGTACGGCCAACGGCAGACGGTCGCCATGGCCGATGATTTCATCGTTGTAGGCGTTCAGCCCTTCGGCGATCTGCTCGACCAGTCCCGGATCGGGCCGGTCAGTCACCGTGATCGAGGTTGTGCGCATGGGCGGGTGCTCCGTGATATCCAATGGACAGACACTCGATGATGCCACATGGCCCCGATCAGACAGGCCACACCGAGCATCCGGCTCAACCCGGCAGCGACTGCGCTCGCGCCTGCTGACGCGGCTTGTAGGTGCAGGCCGGGTAATTGGAGCAGGACTGGAACTCGCCATAGCGTCCGCTGCGCCATACCAGCACCCCCTGACCGCAGGCCGGGCAGGCCTCTTCTTCGATCGGCCGGCCCTTCATATCGGTAACCGTCACGGCACCATCCGCCACCAGCTCCTGCAGAAACACCGACTGCCGACCACGGACGCTGAACATCACCACTCCGCGCCGGGCACGCGTCAACGCGACATAGAACAGCCTGCGCTCTTCAGCGTGGGGGTAATCATCCGCAGTCGGCATGGCCAGACCAAGAATGGAATCATCGCCACGAGTGCTGGGATAACTGCGACCTCTCGACAGTGTCAGCATTTCAGGCAGCACGACGTAGTCGGCCTCGGCTCCCTTGGAACGATGAATGGTCAGAAAGGACAGGTCCAGCCATGCCTCCCATCGCGTCCGTGATGGCGGCAGATACTGACGTTCGGCGTTGTAGCGGCCCAGTATGTAAACGCTCAGCTTGCCATCGCGACCAGGCGGTATCTGCCCTTGCTGCAGTTGCTGAACCAGCTGCTGCAGCCAGTGTTCCACCGCATCGGCCAGGTGCGGCTTCTGGTCCACCTGAAAGGCCTGCAGCACCGGCCCCCGGGCCGGAGCAAGCGAGCGCACCCGCTTCGGGATCTGCGCCGGATTCTTGCCGACGAAATGTCCGGCGATATCGCACAAGGCTTGCGGGCAACGAAAGGTCCGTTCCAGCCTGAGCATCCGGCCATGGCCGAAATAGTCCCGGAAACCCGCCATCACCGAGACATCCGCGCCTGCAAAGCGATTGATCGACTGCCAGTCATCACCCACCGCGAAGAAGTGCCCGGCACCGGTATCCACCATCGCCCGGCACAGCCGTGCACGGGCTCGCGAGGCATCCTGGAATTCATCGGCCATGACCAAGGTATAAGGCAACTGGCAATGACCTTGCTCAAGATGGACGGCGGCCCGATTCAGCATATCCTCAAAATCGATGCCTCCCTCGGCGGCCAGCGCCGCATCCCAGGCCTCCATCACCGGAATCACCAGGTCCAGGAACATCTGGTGGCGATGTCGCTGAATGCCTGAGGTCACCTGCTCCAGTCTCTCGCGCAATGCCTCGGCATCCAGTCCGTTGCTTTTGGCATGGCTTATGAAGGTACGGATCAAGCCCAGCATCTCGGCGGCATCCAGCGGTGGCTGCCCACCCTGGGGAATCGCCCGGTCGGGATGAGGATCAAGGCTGACGCCTCGCTGCAGCAGCTCCTGTGCCAGATGTCCGAACACCGCGCCTGTCCAGCATTGATGCGAAGTGGTCTCGATCAACGCCGTGCCATGACGCTGATGCAGGCGGCGCTTCCAGATCACCCCTTCCAGATAGCCATCGAAATCCGGCGGCGGCTGTCCGCCACCATCCAGCGCGAAGTGCTCATGATGCAAGTCGATGTCCGGGTAGAAGAAATCCGGCTTGTACTGGCGATGCGCGGCATCGGCCGTATCGTGTCGATACGATGCCTCGTATTGATATTCGACACCGTTGTAGAACAGCCAGTTGGCGATCATGGCCTCTTCCTGGCTGCGCACCCACTTGCCGTCAATCGTAGGCAGACGCATCTGCCCGCCATGGCTTCGGCTTCCATCCGTCTCAGGCAGTCCGAAAGCCGGCAGATCCCGTCCATAGACGAACCGGAACAGATCGTAGCGCTCCCTGAACACCTCGGAACGGTCCTTCAAGTCATCGACCAGCTCCGCCAGCTTGTCCAGGCCGGCCATGACGTCGATGGCCCAGTCCGGAATATCCGGCCTGCGTCCAGTGGCCAGACCGATGATTTTCAGGCCCAGCGCATGAAACGTCGCGGTGTCCACCACCATGCCGCTCAAACCCCGTCGCTCGAACGCACCCGCTGCACGCTCCTTCAGCTCCAGCGCAGCCTGCTTGTTGAAGGCCAGCATCACAATCTGTCCGGGATCTGCCAGCCCTCGCTCGATCGCATAGGCGGCCTTGGCCACCATGGTCGAGGTTTTGCCTGAACCCGCCGCCGCCACCAACTGCACCCTGTTGTCGAAACAGATTACGGCACGGGCCTGCTCTTCGCTCAGCGGCTGGCGTTCCACCTGATCAAACAAGGCTCGACAGGCCTCCAGCTCACGAAGGGTATGCGCTTCATTCAAGGCCTCCCAGTCCGCGCGATGATCAGCATCCAACGCAAGAATGCGTTGCTGGATCTGCGTCGCCTCGTCGCCAAGCCCGGCCCGTACTTCGATCTGGTCCAGACAGCGATCGATCTCTTCGATATCGATCGCTGGGCGCACATTTTCCAGTTCGACCAGCTCGACATGGCCAAGCCAGCGGCGATCCCGAACCGCCCGCGCTTCCGCGCCGGCCTTGCGTTCCAGCCAATCACGCATGATCCGGTCGACCTGCCTCAGATAGCCGATATCCTGCGCCAGACGCGCTGCGGCACATCTTGCCGCCAGCGCCTGGGCCAAAGCCTTTCCCTGGACATGGGGCAGACCACCCAATTTCAGCGAACCAGCTCCGCCTGGATGCAAGACGATACCGGTCCAGAACAGGCCATGATGCAAGGTGTGCGATACCGTATCTTCTGGCCTGACCCGATACACCCGCCCCTGGCTTTCAAGCACCAGCTCTGCGCCTTGCAAATACGCGCGCCATGGCGGCGACCCGGTCAATATCCGGCCCCATGCAGATGGGCCCCATGCATTTGTCATCAATTTCGCGGCCTGATCAGGAGCCGAATCAGGGCCGTCAGCGCGGCCGGTCCGCCATCATAGAAAGCCGGGCCACATATGTCACCGAACAAGACAACTGCAATCCGCCAGCCGTCACGGTACTGAACTCGGCTGGCGACACGTCCGGCGCTGGATCAGTCTGCCGCAAAGACGGTATAAGGCCATGAATGGATGAACATACCAGCCATCCCGGTGCGCACGGCCACGGCCATGGGTACCCATGAAGAAATTTTCTCTGTTGCTGGCCTTGACCCTTTCCATGCTGTCGGTGGACACAATGCAGGCCGCAGATGGTGGACCGGCCATATCGTCAACCAGCTTGGCAAAAGCGACGACCTCGCCCGCGCCGGAAACCATGCTCGTCCGGGTCCGGCAATTGGCAGCGAAGCCTGAGGTGGTGCTGCAGCTGGCCCTGCCCTATTGGCGCAGCCAACCCCTGAATCAGGCAGATACCATCGCACTGGGACTGGCGCTGATGAAGGCCGCCAATGCCACGGACCAATCCCAGGATGTGATTGCCATCGCCGCGCGGCTGAGGCCACTGCCCATGCAGCCTCTGGACCGCCGCCTGATGCTGGGCCTGCTGGCCGCGTACATCGATCGACTGCATGATCCTGGCAGGATCCGCCTGATGGAAGACGACGTCCGTCAGCTCGCCCCCCGGTTGCCCGACCATCAGCCTTATATTGCGGATCTGCGGGCCCAGCTTGCGGGATCCTATGCCATACTCAATCTGTTCTCCGACTCGATCCGGCTGGCCAGAGAGGCCATTGCCACCGGATCGCAACATCCCGGCGTGGCTGACTATCGTGCCTGGCAGGTGATCTCCATCGCCGAGATGCGCCAAGGCAAGATCCCCGAGGCCATCGAGGCCCTGCACTCGGCCGAGAAGGCCAGCATCGCCATGAAGATGCCGGATGATGCCTTGCTGCTGTCCAGCTTCAGTGCCCTCTATCTTTATGCCGGCCAGTGGCAACAATCCATCGACTATACCCGGCGCGCCTTGGCGGCCAGCCATATCGCAGGCCGCAAGATGCAGATCAACCGGGCCGACACGTTCAACAACCTGGGCTCGGCCTACAGCCAGCTCGGAGATTTCAAGCAGGCGCAGACCTATTTCCGGGCTGCCATCAAGCTGGCCAAACAGCAGGGGCAGTCCTACGCCTACCCGCTCAACAACCTGGGCGAATTGCTGCGACAGCATGCGCAACCAGCCGAGGCATTGCCCATCTTCCGGGAGGCCCTTGGCATCTTCCGGCAACAGCGCGATGTCCTGGCCCAGGCCGTAGCCTGGGCCAATATCGGCGCCTCGCTGGCGGCTCTTGGTCAGCGCGAGGCCGGTGCCAAGGCATTCGATCAATCCCAGCTCCTTTTCGCAAAGATCCATGACAGCGAAGAGCGCCTGAAAATGTATCCGGACATGATCGCCAATCTGCGCGCCTTGCATCGCTACCGCGAAGCCGTGCAGGTGATGCAGGTGATGCAGGCCTACAAAGAGGCCAGCGACCAGCGCAATTCAGAGCAGTCACGCATCCGCATCGCCAAGCTGGAATCGGTCATCGATCTGGAGCATCAGCAACGCAAACTGGTCGAGGCGGAGCAGGAACACCTCAAACAGCGCAACACCATCGAACGGTTCAAGACACGCAACCAGCAACAGCGACAGTGGATCGGTGGCATGGTCGCCAGCCTGCTGGCCTTGCTGCTGTTTGCCGTGCTGGCCTATCGGCAAAGCCGCCTGCGCCAGCGCCTCAACCAGCAACTTGAACAAAGCAATGTCGAACTGGCCGAACAGCGCCAATCTCTGGCCGAGCTCAACGCCAAGATCACCCATCAGAGCGAACACGATGCCCTGACCGGACTCTGCAACCGCCGTTACGGGCAGGCGTGGCTGGAGCGCAAGATGCTGGCTCTGGCCAATGATTTTCAGCAAGGCACTCCGTCCCCGCCGCTGCTGTTGATGCTGCTCGATATCGATCATTTCAAGAGCATCAACGACCAGCACGGCCATGAGGCCGGTGATCGGGCCCTGACGCATTTTTCCGCCGTGCTGCGTCAGTGCAGCCGACCCGATGACGTGCTGGTACGCTGGGGAGGGGAGGAGTTCCTGTGGATCTTCCCCCAATTGAATCCCCTGGAGGTCGACGCGATCTTCCAGCGCCTGCGCACCAGTCTGCATAGCCAGCCACTGCAGCTTTCGGGAGAACCGCAGATCATCAAGGTCTCCGCCGGCTATGGTCTCGCTCCGGCCTGGCCGACGGCAGATACCGACTGGGCACCATGGCTGAATATCGCCGATGCCGCCTTGTATCGAGCCAAAGCCGGTGGACGCGACCGCATCACGGGATTGCTTCCCTCCGGTCAGGTCCACATGGATGCCGCTACACTGGCCCGGACCTCGATTGCGGAAATGCTTCAAGACGGCTGGCTTCGTGAACAAGACATGCTCCGGAACAGCGACGATACTGCAGCGGACAGCACCGTCCAATGATCGCGGCAGCCAGCGCCGGCGGGGCATCGACAGGTGTCATCAAGCCGCCATGACGCATCCATCGTCGGGCAGAGCGAGCCTGGCAGCAATCTGCCCACCGGACAACGGCTTCTCTGACATCCGCAGCCGTCGCTCTCCCTATCCGCGGAATGACCATACCTATGAAAACCCTCTACATCATCGGCATCGGAGCCGGCGATCCGGATCATCTGACGCTGCAGGCCGTTCGTGCCATGAATGCGGCCGAGGTGCTGTTCATCCCGCACAAGGGTCGTGACAAGCAGGACCTGAACCAGATCCGCAAACAATTGTGCGAACGGGTCATTGCCCACCGTGACTACCGGCTGGTGGATTTCGCGATGCCGGTACGGGAATCAGAGCCGAACGCTTACTCCCAGTCCGTCGCCCACTGGCACGCCGAGCTGGAATCGACCTATGGCGATCTGATCGCGGAGCATTTGGCCGAGGCTCAGACCGGTGCCTTTCTGGTATGGGGCGATCCATCCCTGTATGACGGCACGATCCGGGTGCTGACCCGCCTCCATGCGCGAATCGGAGGCTTTGATTGGGAGGTGATCCCCGGTATCAGCAGCATCCAGGCCCTGGCTGCACGTCACAAGATACCGCTGAACGGTATCGGCGAAAACATTCTGATCACCCCCGGCCGGAAGCTGCCCGAATCGATTCCCGACAACATCGACAATCTGGTAGTGATGCTGGATAGTCGTTCGCATCTGTCCCGCCTGACCGGCCAGCATCTGCATATCCACTGGGGCGCCAACATCGGTACCCCGGGCGAGGAGCTGATCGAAGGTCCGCTGGACCAGGCCTGGCCACGGATAGAAACCGCACGTCAGCGAATCCGGGAAGCGCAGGGCTGGGTCATGGATACCTCGCTGATCCGGCGCATCCGTCCTGATCAACGCTGATCAAGGCCGACCGCGAGACGCTGCTGACAACGGGTTCGGGCGGTGTCCCCGGAGGGATGCTCCAGTCACTTGGAAGCCGCACCTGCAGCCATCTGCCTCAACAGACCGTAGCCATTCATGTCATGCATGCAGAGCTGAAGCCGAGCAATGCATACCATCTCAATATCATATGATGGACTTCTTTACGTTTATATACTTCTACAGAACATACACCACCGACATGCCAACAGGATGGGCGATGCATTCAGAGATCAGCGATGATTGTGGCGAGCCTGAATGACCAGGAGACCGGCGAAGGACATCCCCAGCATGCCAAAAATCCATCTCGGGCCAGCCATGGCAAGACCGATCAAATCCCGCCGCACGAAAGCGGGGACCTTCTGACTTATCATCCATGCCCCGAATCGACGTCCTGAATACCACCGTGAAAATCACTCGACCCGGACTCCTCTCTCTGCTGTTCCTGGTGCTGCCCCTGGCTTTGGATGCCGCGCCGGCCCAGCCCCGGCACATCATCGTGGATACCGATATCGGCGGTGACATCGACGATGCCTTTGCACTGGTGCTGGCCCTGCATTCACCCCGGCTGAAGCTGGATCTGGTCACCGCCAGCTATGGCCAGACCGGGCTCAAGGCACGCCTGCTTCGACATCTGCTCGACGATGCGGGACGCCCCGACATTCCGATCGCGGCGGGACCTGTGACTCCGAATCTCGACGGGTTTGCCCTGAAGCCCTGGGCCGAGGCTTCGCCCCGCCCGCGAACTCCTTTCCCCGACGCCGTTGACGCCATACTGCAGCGGCTGCGTTCGGCACCTGCGCACAGTATCGTGCTGGTGGCAATCGCTCCCCTGACGACCATCGACGCGGTGATCCAACGCGATCCCGAGACTTTCCGCCGCTTGCAAAAAGTCATCGTGATGGCCGGCTCGATTGCCAAGGGATATGGCCGTGCGGCGGGAACCAACTCTCCATCGGCCATGCTGGAAACCAATGCCCGACTGGCGCCACAGGCACTGCGCGATCTGCTTCACTCAGGGGTGCCGATCGAAATGCTGCCACTGGATGCCACCGAAGTGGCTGTGAATGGCTCGCTGCGCACTCGCCTTTTCGCAGCCAGACCACCACTGGGCGCCGACTTGCAGGAACTTTACCGGGAATGGGACGCCGCCAGCCGTTATGGTCATACACCGGTCGCCTTCGATGTCGTTCCGGTGGCTCGTCTGCTCGACCCTTCTGTATGCAAGCTCCACGCCATGCATCTGGACGTTTCCGATCGAGGTGATACCCGAGTGACACCAGGCCCTGCTGATACCGAGGTCTGCCTGTCCGTCAATGCGCAAAGGGTCCGCGATCTATTGGTTGATCATCTCTGAGCGCGGCCGCGGAATGCATCCATGGAATGATAGATACCCATCCACTCACCCGCGATCCGGTCAAACCATCGAATCGGAAGCAGCCCCTGCAACAAGGGCAGCCAGCAGAGAATGCGCGGCAGTCGAAGAAATATCCGGTCCGAACGCACTGCCTCCATGATCCGCCGCACCACAAGCTCGGGCTGGAGAACCGGGATAAAGCGCGACTGCACGCCATCAAACATGCCGGTGTCGATATAGAACGGCGCGACCGTGGTGACCTTGATTCCGGTCTGTTCGCGTTCCATCTCGATACGCAAGGAGTCGGACCAGCCGATCATGGCCCATTTGCTGGCGCAGTAGACTGACATCTTCGGGTTTGAAACCATACCTGCCGCCGAAGCGATATTCACGATATGGCCACACCTGCGTGCCAGCATGCCCGGCAGCAGGCTCCGGCTGAGATACATCGGCGCCAGACTGTTGACGGCCATGGTCGCGGCGATATCCGCAGGCTCGTGCTCCACAAAGTTCCGGCCGCATACGATCCCGGCATTGTTGACCAGGATATCGACCCGCAAACCGGCCGACTCCAGCGCTTCAGCCGCCTCTCCAATCGCCGCGGGGTCAGCCAGGTCCACATCCTGGGTCACCACCTTATAGCCCTGATCCTTCAACCCTCGACCCACGACAGCCATCGCGTCGACCTGTCGATCCCAGATCAACAGCTGGGCCGCACCGGCTTCCAGCATTCGCAGCCCCAGCAGCCGGCCCAGCCCCGAGGCACCACCGGTGATCAGTATCGTGCTTCCACGGATCCTGCTCATCACCCACCTCCCGAATCGTGGCGATCAAGAGCCACGTCGTCCAGATGTACACCTTTTCGGAGGCCGTGAAACCCTGCGCCGCAGCATAGGTTCCATGGCCGCAAGCGCCAAGCGGCAATGACGTCCAGCCTGGCGCCTCAGGCCACGGCCGGCATTCATTCCACATGCAATCCCGGATAACGCTGCAACCAGGCCTTGGCAGCGACCCGCTGCCGATATATGGGGTGTTTGTCTCCCGAAAAAGCCGGCGTCGGCCGCAAACGCAGATCGAACAGATCATCCAGCCCCCAGGGGGCCATGATCTCGACACGCCCTCCGGCATCGAGCCGCACTGCCACCGCCGTCGCGGTTTCCGGCCAGCGTGCGATCGCATCGGCCACCGACAGGTAGGCAGCATCTCCATTGCGCCGATGCATTCTCGCCTGATTCTTGACTGACCAGCGCAGTTGGGGCATCAGTGCCGTGAGCATGGACTCGTGAATACGATCCGCTGCCCGCCCCGGGTGCTCGTGATCAAACCAGACCACATCGACATCACCGAACGGAAGCGACACGACCTGTCCATGGAGATGATCCCATACCGCATCGCGGACAAACCCCGCACCGATCCAGCCATCCTCAAGCTGCAAACTCCGCACGGCCTGCAGAGCTTGCCAGCGGACCGGATCGGCGTGCAGCAGCCGGACCAGGCTGCGTCCGTGGCCACAGCCGGAAGACATCAGCGCCGGGCATCGCGCAGCTGAGCTGCGATCAGGCGGTGACATGGGCGAAGCGCCGGCAATGCTCCAGATAACCACCCTCGTGGTCCTGCACCAGTTGAACCACGCTGCGCCACAGCCAGGACGGTGTGTCGATGGTCCTGGACCGGTTGCGACCCAGTTCTTTCAGCCATTGCTCGCGCTGCTCCGGACTCATCTGCGCGCCATGGGCACGTCCCACCACATTGCCGAGATAGCCAGCCACGTCCATCGCCTCGCTCTGGCTGAGATGGTCGATGTCGATCTTGAGATCCTGCGGCAGCAGCTCGCGCAGAAACACTGCCTTGCCCATGAAGCGAGCGGCCAGCATCCGTTCCCCGAGGTGCGGCGACAGATGGAGTGCGCCACTGACGACACGCTCCCCATTGTCCTTGGGCATGACCGCGCCGCTGTCGCGCGGTGCCACCGAGCGCGAAGCCTCCTTGATATCAAGCAGGCACAGACTGCTTTCCGGATCCTTGTCCTTGCCGACCTGCACCAAGACCGCATATCGCAACAGACCCAGCGAGCTGCAGCCCTTGACCCAGTAGGCGGCATCCAGCAACCGAACCTGATCCTTGCTGTCACGACGACTCAACGCGGTGGCCAGCACCCTAACCGCTTCACTGGCCACCAGCGACTTCAGTTCACGACGCTCATCGGCACTGATCGGCCAGTACTTCCTGGACAGGGGAATATTCGGCTCGATGCCCTCGATTCGCTCGGCCGCCAAATGCTTCCACTTGCGCCGGATGGCCTTGCGCACCATAAGATGGATTGATTCCGGCCGCTGCCGGATCGTTCTGCCCGAGCCCGGCTTGCCGATCAGCGCCTGCTCATAGCCCTCGATCAGCTCCTCCATCATTTTTGCCGTCACGATCCCGGACAGATCCGAGCCGCGGGCGGCCATCGCCAACGACAACCCCAGCCGCACGATATCGTGCGCCGGATTGCCGATCACGGTCTGGTCCAGATCGCGGATCTGCACCTCCACATCACCATCGGCATTGGCCACCGGACCGATGTTGCTGACATGGCAATC
>JGI2924J29684_1076889_pt1 | contig 12009 bp, 12 predicted proteins | sample BenlonsequencITS_FD_29684 | JGI IMG/M metagenome (IMG submission 29684)
CTCTCGCTCGCCGTCTCTTCAACACCCTCACCGATCGACTTGGATTCGCCAAGTCTTGGATCGACCAGTTCCCAGTCCATATTTGCAAAAGTTATCTTAATCATTAAGCCGCGCTCGCAGAGCAAAACTTCGTCTCTAGAAGCCCTTGCCGAGCATCTCGCGGGCGATGACGTTCTTCTGGATTTCGCTGGTGCCCTCGTAGATCTGGGTGATCTTGGCGTCGCGGTAGAAGCGTTCGACGGGGAAGTCGTCGACGTAGCCGGCCCCACCGTGGATCTGGACGGCTTCGTCGGCGACGTCGACGGCGACGCGGGAGGCGTACTCTTTGGCCATCGAGGCGAGTTTGGTGACGTCGCCGCCCTGGTCGACGTTCCAGGCGGCCTTGTAGGTCAGGTTGCGAGCGGCTTCGGTGTCGGTCTCCATCTCGGCGAGTTTGTGCTGGATCGCCTGGAACTCGGAGATCGACTTGCCGAACTGTTCGCGGTCCTGTGCGTACTCGAGGGACGCACGGATCGCACCTTTCGCGATACCGACGCCCTGTGCGGCGACGGCGACGCGCGTTTCGTCGAAGAACTGCATCTGCTGCATGAACGCGGCGTCTTTGGTTCCGACGAGGTTCTCTTCGGGGACGCGGACGTCGTCGAAGATTACTTCGGCCGTGTCGGACGAGCGGATGCCTAGTTTGCCGGTGATCTTTTCGGTCTTGACGCCGTCGCGGTCGGTTTCGACGATGAGCTGGCTGAAGCCGTTGTATCGGCCTTCGGCGTCGGGGTTGGTCTCACAGAGGACGACAAGGAAGTCCGCGACGGTCCCGTTGGTGATCCACATCTTGTTGCCGTTGATGACCCACTCGTCGCCGTCTTTCTCGGCCCGCGTCGAGACCGAAGAGACGTCCGAGCCGGTGTCGGGTTCGGAGATCGCAGCACCCGAGATCTTCTCGCCCAGTGCGACGGGCTCGAGGAACCGTTCTTTCTGGTCTTCGGTGCCGAAGTTCATGATCGCCTCACAGCCGAAGGAGGTGGAGACGATCGACAGCGCGATACCGGGATCGTAGGAGAACAGTTCCTCGGTGATGATCGCAGTGTCGAGGATCGAGTAGCCGGCTCCGCTGTACTCCATCGGGATGTAGGGACCGGTCAGTCCCATCTCGGCGGCTTTGTCGACGACCTCGTGTGGGTACTTTTCCTCGGTGTCGTACTCGCCGGCGACGGGGACGATCTCGTTTTCCGCGAACCGCTGGATTTCCTCGCGAATCTGTTCTTGCTCTTCGGTGAGTCCGAATTCCATAGACAATCGTTACCGAGCGATCGATAAAGACCTTTGTAACCAGATATAAACCAAATTGTAGTTTGCTTTACGAAATAGGGAAACGTTCAAACAGGTCCCCATCGCATGTTTGTCCATGGAGTTCGAAGACATCAACACCGTCGCAGTTCTCGGTGCAGGTAACATGGGTCACGGTATCGCGGAAGTCGCTGCCATGGCTGGCTACGACGTGAACATGCGCGACATCAAAGAGGAGTTCGTCCAGGACGGCTACGACCAGATCGAGTGGTCGCTGGGCAAACTCGCCGAAAACGACCAGCTTAGCGAGGACGAGGCCGACGCCGCCCTCGAACGGGTGACACCACTGGTCGACATGGAGGAGGCGGTTTCGGACGCCGACGTCATCATCGAGGCCGTCCCAGAGAAGATGGAGATCAAGAAAGACGTCTACGGCGACGTCGAAGAACACGCCCCTGACCGTGCAATCTTTGCGACGAACACTTCGAGCCTCTCGATTACGGAACTGGCGGAGGTCACGGACCGCCCCGAACAGTTCTGTGGCATGCACTTTTTCAATCCGCCGGTCCGGATGCCGTTGGTCGAAGTCATCTCCGGTGGCGAAAGCGCCGAGGAGACTCTCGACACCGTCGAGGCCCTCGCCGACGACTTCGGCAAATCACCGGTTCGCGTCCACAAGGATGCGCCAGGCTTCATCGTTAACCGTATTCTCGTTCCCCTGATGAACGAGGCTTCCTGGCTCGTCACCCAAGACGAGGCGACCATCGCCGAGGTCGACTCGACCACCAAGTACGGAATGGGGCTCCCGATGGGCAGCTTCGAACTCGGTGACCAGGTCGGTAACGACGTCAGCTACCACGTCCTCGAGTACATGCACGAGGTACTCGGCGACGCCTACGAGCCTGCGCCCCTGCTCGAGGAGAAAGTCGAGAACGAGGAACTCGGCAAGAAGACCGGCAAGGGCTTTTACGACTACGAGGACGGCGAGGGCGTCGACATCCCGACCGACGAACAGGCCGAACTCGTCGAGAAGCGGCTGCTGGCTTCGATGGCAAACGAGGTCGCGAAACTGATCGGCAACGACGTCGCGCCGCCCGAATCGATCGACGAGGCCGTCCAGCTCGGCGCTGGTTTCCCCGACGGCCCTGTCAAGCTGGTCGACGAATACGGCCTCGAGGAACTCCACGCCACTCTCGAGGAGGCCTACGAGGAGACGGGCCACAAACGCTACGAGCCCGCCGACTTCCTCACGGACCGTGCCGACGAAGGTGGCTTCTACGAGACCGGCGAGGACGACGACGGCGTCGATTTCGAGGTCATCCGCATCGAATACCCTGGCGACATGGTCGGCCACGTCGTCCTCGACCGGCCACACCGGATGAACACGATCAGCGACGACGTGCTCGCGGAGCTCTCGACTGCAGTCGACCTGCTCGAGGACGACGACGAGGTCCGTGCGATTCTCGTCACCGGTGAGGGCGACAAAGCCTTCTCCGCCGGTGCTGACGTCCAGAGCATGGCTGGCAGTGGTGCCGACCCGATCGAGGGCCAGGAGCTTTCGCGTGCGGGCCAGCAGGCCTTCGGCGAACTCGAGTCCTGTGAGATGCCCGTCGTCGCCGGCATCGACGGCTACTGTCTCGGCGGTGGCATGGAACTGGCGACCTGTGCGGACATGCGCGTCGCCAGCGAGCGGTCGGAGTTTGGCCAGCCCGAACTCGACCTCGGTCTCATTCCGGGCTGGGGCGGCACCCAGCGACTCAAGCACATCGTCGGCGAGGGCCGCGCAAAGGAGATCATCCTCACCGCCGAGCGCTACGACGCCGAGACGATGGAAGCGTACGGCTTCGTCAACGAAGTCGTCGACAACGACGACCTCGAGGACCGCGCGCTCGAGGTGGCGACCGACCTCGCCGGCGGGCCGCCAATCGCCCAGAAGTTCACCAAGCGCGCCTTCCTCGCGGGCCGCGACGACACCGACGCTGGCCTCGAGTACGAGGCCTCGGCGTTCGGCCACCTGATGGCGACCGACGATCTCATGGAGGGCATCACGGCTTTCATGGGGGATGGCGACCCCGAATTCGAGGGGAAGTGAAGCAAACGTCGAAAGACGAGCGCAGCGAGTCGGTCGGAGGGGAGTCCGAATTCGAAGGCAAGTAAGCGACTCGTTTTTCTCTTTCTTCCGTCGACGTTTACCGCTACCAGCGAAGCTACTGTGCCTGCCCGTAGATCAGGTTTCGCTGGATCTCGTTTGCCCCCTCGTAGATGACTGGGATGCGGGCGTCGCGATAGGTGCGGGCGATCCGCCGGTCGTCGAGGATCGAGCGGCCGCCGTGGAACTGCATTCCCTGTTCGGAGACCTCGACGGCCGTCTCGGTCGCCTTCGTCTTCGCCAGTGCGGCCCAGTAGCCGGCGTTCTCACCGTCCTGAACTTTCTCGCAGGCACGCCAGGTCAGTGCTCGAGCGCTCTCGAACTCGAGTAACATATCGGCGAGGCCGTGCTGGACGGCCTGGAACTCCGAAATCGTCCGGCCGAACTCTTCGCGGCCGTGGGTGAACGCCCAGGCTTCCTCGAGGGCGGCCGCGGCGATGCCGAGTCCGTGGCCCGCGACGACGACCCGGCCGTGGTTGAAAAATTCCGCGAGCATCCAGAAGCCCGCGCCTTCGGTGCCGATCAGGTTCTCCTCGGGGATGCGGCAGTCGTCGAACTCGACGTGGGCCTGCTTGGAGGCACGCATCGCCATCTTCTCGGGGATGTGTTCGGCCTCGTAGCCGTCGGCGTCGGTCGGGACGATGAACATCGAGTGGTTGCCATACCGATTCTCCTCGTCGTCGCCAGTGCGGGCGTAGAGGGTGATCCAGTCGGCCTCGACGCCGTTTCCGATCCAGTACTTCTCGCCGTTTATCACCCACTCGCCTCCTTCCTTCCTCGCGCGTGTCTCGATTCCTGCGAGGTCGCTGCCGGTCTCGGGCTCCGAGACCGCCAGTCCCGAGAGCTGGTCGCCTTCCGCGACCGGCCGCAGGTACTCCTCGCACTGCTCGTCGCTGCCATACTCGTAGATCAGCTCGCAGCCGAAACTCGCGAGTTGCAGCGTCAGCGCGATACCCGCGTCGGCCCGGTAGAACTCTTCGGTGACCGCGAGCAACTCCGGCAACTCGAGCCCGCGACCACCCCACTCCTCGGGGATGTCCTGGGCGACGAGGGTTGCCTCCTGACCGGCCTCGAGAACCTCGTGTGGGTACTCGCCCGAACTGAAGTACTCCTCGGCGTTCGGCCGGATGTGTTCGTCGGCGAACTCGCGGGCCTCGGCTTTGATCTCGCGTGCGTGCTCCGGAACGATGGTATCGTCGAGTGGTTCCATATCTGTTGAAACGCGGCTGACGGAATATAATCGGTGCCTCCATGCGTGGGGCCAACCGAGGTCGCGTCGAGCGGTCTTCTGCCCTCGGCGGCGAGACTCGAGCCGTCGTGGCCACGCCACAATCCGAGCCGAGCAACCGACGCTCACCGCAGCGCCCGTACCAGTTCCGTCTCGTCTCCCGCGTCGTCGACCTGCTGCTCTACGCGGCGCGCGTCCCAGGCGACGTCCGTGAGGACGTGGACGTAGAGGACGCCCGCAGTTACCACGGCGAGAGCGACGCTCTCGAGCGCGAGTACTGGAACCACCAGGCCGACGATGAGGAGGTGACTCAGGAGCCGGGAGAGCACGCCGACGTCGCCGCGGTCGAAGATCCGATGCTGGTCTGTGATCGCGGCTCGCGGATTCTGCAGACAGAACCGAACGGCGTCCCATCGCCCCGTTTTGAGACGCGCGATGAGGAAGTGATCGAGGTCGATCAGGACGCCGATCACGGTGCCGTAGGCGACCAGTGCGACGGGTGAAACGTCGTACCCGAAGAGGGACGCCGGAGACAGGAACGCTGTCAGTGCGGCCGCGACGACGAGAGAAACGCCGGCGTGGTGTTTCGAGTAGATGAAGACCCACCTACCTCCGGGGTCTACGGCGAGTCACTAAACGATCCCGACCGCTTTCACGGGCTCGAGCGGCGTCGCCGTCCGGACGTCGCCCGGTCGTCGCCCGGTCGTCGCCAAACGACACGTGAGGCGAGACTGCGGACGAGAGTCTACCGAGCTCGAACGGGAAAGACAGCCGACTCAGCCTGCGAATCCAGACAGGAGCCACTCGTCATCGCCTTCGTCGTCTGCGATGCTCGGTGCGCTGACGAGGACGAACGCGCTTTCCCCGTTACCGTTTCTGATCTGGCGGGTCGCCTCCGGCGGGATCGAGAGGGCGTCGCCAGCCTCCATCTCGACCGGCTCGTCGTCGACCACGACCGTCGCCTCACCCTCGATGAGGACGTAGACTTCCTCGTGGTCGTTGTCAGTGTGGTCGTGGGGTTTGCTTTTCCAGCCCGGATCGCAACGCGCGACGGTGACGCCGACCTGCGCTGTCTCGAGCGGGTCCGACAGGAAGTGCATGGCGCTCGAGACCTGGTCGACGTCCTCGTAGTTGACCTTTCGATAGCTCATACTCTTCCTTCGGGAGGAGAGCAGTAAAACTAGGCTCTCGCGTCAGACGTTACCACTGTCTTATCGGCCCTGGGCGATCGGATCGAAGTCGTCGACCGGGATGACCGAGTAATCGACCGTCAACGCGTCCTGGGTCGCACGAATTTTGCCGACGAACGTCGAGATGTCCTCGAGTTCGCCCTCGAGTACGAACAACTCCATACAGTAGTGGTCGCCGACGTGGCTGTGGAAGTTCGAGGCGACGAGTTCTTCGTGCTCGTGACGGAGGTGCATCATCCGCTCTTCGACGCTTGTGGTCTCGTAGTCGAACAGAACCGTGACGATCCCCATCAGGTCGCGGTCCTCGAGTCGAGTGTCCTCGAACTCGCCGAGCAGGTTTCGGGAGGCCTCCCGGACGACCTCGCTTCGGCCGGTGTAGCCGTGCTCTTCGGCGAACTGGTCGAGTCGCTCGAGAAGTTCGTCGGGCATCGAGACGCTGACGACTGCCATGTAATAACTCGGCCCAGTCTAGCTATTAAGAGTTATCATAGGCAGCGGTCACGACTCCGCGGCGAGTCGGTCGGCGATCCGTTTTGCTTGCCGGAACCGGCCGGGGAAGCCGAGGCGGGACGTGTAGTTGCCCGCGAGCGTGATCTCGTCGGGCAGAGAGACGGTTTCGAGAGCCGCCCACGAGGTGTCGAACGCTGGGATTACCTCGGGCAGCCTCGTTATTTCGACGACGTCGGCGTCGACGCCCATCACCGTCTGGAACTCCTGGCGAGCCAATGTGGCGAGTTCCTCCTCGGATCGGTCGACTGCACCGGGGTCAGATGTGCCGCCGAGATAGACGGTGTAGATCCCATCGCGGTCGAACAGGCTATCGTTGAAGGTGACACCACGGGTCGACAGCGCCTCGTCACGTCTGACCTGGTAACCGAAGCCCTCGGTCTGGGCGTCTGCCTCGAGGAAGACGAGCACCAGCGAGTTGTAGTTCAGTTCCCGCAGCGGGGCGACGGTCGGCCCATCGAGACTCTCGAGAATCGTCGCTGCTCCAGACGCCGTCGAGGTCACGACGACTTCGTCGACGGTGACGGTTCGACCGCCGGCCGAGAGGGCGTAGCCGTCCCCGTCGGTTTCGATCGAACTGACCGTCGTGTTCAGGTGAACGTACAGGCGATGAGCCTCGTACAGTGCCTCGGGAAGCGCCTGGAGCCCCGAGTCGAACGAGATGGGGGGCGGCGTCTCTCCGCCACGAATCAACCGATCGACGGCCGGCCGCAGGAGCGATCCCTTCCGCTTTTCGAGTGCGAGCAGTCGCGAGAGGGAGTGTTCGGCGGGCATATCGGCCGGATCGGAGCCATAGAGTCCGCCGAACAACGGTTCGATCACGTTGCGGTAGGCTTCGAGGCCGAACTTCCGGGCGAACAGACTGGCCGCTCGCTCGTCGGGCTGGCCGGGTGCGGTCAGTGGTTCGACGAGCAGGCGACACTTCCCACGCCAGGAGAGGAGGTCCGTCTGGAAAAACGTCGAGAGCGAACGGGGAACTTCCCGGAGTCGCCCGTCGGCGTAGACGTACAGCGGGAGATCGTCGTCGGCCACCACCAGCTCGTCTCGGAGATCCAACTCGTCGACCAACGCTTCGATCTCCGGGACGAGCCGAGCTCGCTGGGGGCCGTACTCGAGGACCCGGCCGTCGATCTGACTCGAGCGCACGATCCCGCCGGGTTCGGAGCCAGACTCGAAGGTCATGACGTCGAGACCGCGCTCGGCGAGGTAGTGCGTGAGCGCGAGGCCAGTGATCCCGGCACCGACGACGCCGACGCTCGTGGGTTCGTCGGACGTCGACGCGCCAGTACTGTCGGACATGCGTTACTTCGAGTGTTCGACCACGACCACATACTCGTTTCGATGCCTGGCCGACATCCTCGTCGACGCCGATCGAACGGTCGATCGACGACCGGACAACGCGTTGATCTGCGGCGTGGATCGACTCGCGTGTCTCTCCCCCGCGAGACGTGACTGAAAGCGAGCACACGGCCGAAGAGTCGCCTTCCGGTGTGTCGCTTGCATCGCCCGAACAGCCCGAGCCGCACCTGGCGGAGGACCGACGAACGTGATCCCCCGGCCGCTCGCACGGCGACCGAGCAACTGATGACGCTGCTCGAGTGGCTCGAGACCCAGTCACTCGAGACCCCCCGTCGGACCCACACTCGGACGAACGAGTGTCTCGTAGTCCGACGGCCAGCGGTCGCCTGTCACGGCGGGAGAAACCTTCGAGAAGCACGAGACGAGAACGAGCGACCGGCCAGAACCGTCAGAGCCGGAACCAGGAGTCTGGAGTCGGTAGGGATCGCACCGCCTGCCAGCCGGTTCGGCTTCCCGATCGGTGCTGGGTCGACCAACAATTATATATCCGATCGCCTACACCTGCCGGCAAGGCGGTGCACGCCGTGATCCACGCCAGTACCAGTTCGGATCGACTCCTGCTCGCCGTATCGTTTGCCTGTTTTGCGGTCGCGGGCGGTGCGACCACAACTATCGATGCGACCGTGCCGACGCTCGTGGCGACGGCAGTCGCGATCGGCGGCGTCTACACACTCGCGCGGTACGCGAAAGCCGTCACTCGGCGGACGCTCGCACAACTCTCTCTCGCTCTCTGGATCGCCTTCCTCGCGGTCGCCGGACTGCACGCCGTCGGGCTCGGAACCGTCGGCACGGCGGTACCGGGTCCGGACGAAACGATCGTCCTCTCGCTTTCGGCGATCACGTGGGGAACGTTCCTGACGGCCTGTGGCTCGACCGCGTTCCTCGCAGCCCGCGAGTACGGCACCTCGGCAGGTGCCCACGTCGAGGCCGAGACGTCAGACTACTCCACGCGATAGCTGACCGCGATCCCTTCTCCGAGCGGTAACAGGACGGTCTCGAACGCTGGGGCCGTCGTCACGTGCTCGAGGTAGTCGGCGATTCCTTCCGTGTGATCGTTGGCGTCGATCTCGGCCGCCGTGGCGTCGCCTGCGATCAGTTCCTGCAATTTGTCGAACTCGATGACGCCGGCAGCGATGGCGTTGTCCGCGACGACGACGCCACCGACTGGCACCTTCTCCCTGATCGCCTCGAAGGCCTCGACGTACCGGTGTTTCTGGTGGTCGATCAGCACGACATCGAACGGGCCGTCGTACCGGCCGATCGTCTCGAGCGCGTCGCCGAGTTCGTACCACGCGAGGTCGTCGTAGCCGCCCTGGGCCATGTAGCCGCGTGCCATCTCGAGTTCGTCCTCGTCGACCTCGGTGAGGACGATCTCGCCGTCTTCGGGCAGGGCTTCGGCGAACCAGTACGCGGAGTAGCCGTAGCCGGAGCCGAACTCGAAGATTCGCCTCGCGTCGGTCAGCCGCGCCAGCAGTCGGAGGACGCCGCCGACCTCTGGCCCGACGTGGGGGAACCCGTGCTCGCGGGCGTACTCGTCCATCTCGGACAGCGTCTCGTCGGGGTCGGGTCCGACGGTCCGTACGAACTGCTCGATCTCGTCGCTGAGGACGTCGACCATGTGTAAGCATAGACCGGCCAACGTATCAAGTTCCGGGACCGAGCGTCAGTCGTCCGCGAGACGGGTCATCGCCTCGGCGAGCACGCGAGCACCCGTCGCACAGTCCCCCCAGTCGGTCCACTCGAACGGCGTATGCGAAAGCCCGTCCTCAGAAGGGACGAACAGCATTCCGGCGTCGGTCACCCGCGAGACGTACATCGTGTCGTGGGCCGCACCCGAGTGCAGGGACACCGACTCGACCCCCGCAGCGTCGGCACCCGTCGACAAGGCCTCCCGGCAGCGGTCGGTCATCGGCGCCGGCGCGACCTCGAGTTCGATCTCGAGGTCGGTCTCGACGCCGCGGTCGGCCTCGAGAGAGTCGAGACACTTCCGTGCCCGCTCGAGGAGTCGATCCATCGTCTCGGCCTCGACGTCGCGACCGTCGACGCCGAGTTCGACCTCGCCGGGGACGACGTTGGTCGCGTTCGGTCGGACGTGGCTCTTTCCGACGGTCGCGACCGCGGTTCCGTCTTCGCCCGCGAACTCCCGGCCCGCCCGCTCGAGTTCGAGAACGAACTCGCTGGCGGCCGCGAGAGCGTCCGTCCGGTCCGCCATCCCTGTCGTCCCCGCGTGGTCCGTCTCGCCAACGAAGCGGGCGTCCGCGTGAAGGATACCTGTGATCGTCGTGACGACGCCGACCGGCACCGCTCGCTCCTCGAGACGCGTATCCTGTTCGACGTGCAACTCGAGGAAGGAATCCCAGTCGGACGGCTCGAGACGACTCTCGCCGCGGTAGCCGATGGACTCGAGTGCCTCCTCGAGGGTCGTGCCCTCGTCGTCGGTCAGCGCGAGTGCGTCCTCGACTGTCCGATGGCCGGTCGCGACCCCGGAGCCGAGCAGGCCGCCGCCGAAGCGAGTGCCCTCCTCTTCGGTGAACGAGACGACGGCGACCGGACGCGCTGGTTCGCCGTCGGCTTCCTGCAGGGTGCGGACGGCCTCGAGGGCGGCGTAGACGCCGAGCGGTCCGTCGAAGATCCCACCTTCGGGGACCGAGTCGAGGTGGCTCCCGGCGACGACCGGCGCGGCATCGGGGTTTGCCGACTCCGGCGTCCACGTGCCCAGGACGTTGCCGACGGCGTCGACCGAGACCGAGAGTCCGGCGTCCTCGAGTCGCTCGACGAGGGAGTCGCGGGCGCGTCGGTTCGCCTCGGTTCCCGTCAGGACGGTTCGTCCGTGTGCGTTCGCCTCCGGTGGCTCGACTGCGCCGAACTCGGCGTTTCGCTCGACGTCCGACCGGAGCCGATCACGGTCGACCGAGAGCGTTCGCCCGGCACCGCCACCGTCCCCCCTCGCGTTCTCACTCATACGTACACGTTCGTCGTCCGACGGAATACGCGTTCCCGTCCCGGCAGCGCCGACGGAACACGCCACGTTTTTTACCGTCTCGAACCGTCAGTTCACACCGAATGTCAGCCGACCATCCGCTCGCCGACTACGTCGACAACCTGGTGTACGAACCCGCACAGGCCCACGAACACGGCATCGACCTGACAGCGAGTGCGATATACGAGGTCGCCGGTCCCGGCCGCGTCGACTTCGGCGGCGACGAACTCGAGGACGCCGACCTCGAGCCAGTCGATACGGAACTTCGCGACCCCGACGACGAGTTCGGCTGGTGGCACCTCGAGGGCGGACAGTACGTCCTCCAGCACAACGAGTTCCTGACCGACCTCGACGAGCCACTCTTCCTCCAGCCGCGAAACGACCTGCTCGCCCGTGGCGTCTCCCACCCGTCGATGCAGGTCGTCTCACACCTCCCACTGATCCCGCTGACCGTCGCCGACGGTGGTGTCCAGATCAAGGAGAACGCACGGATCTCGACGCTGCTGGCGATCGGTCGCGTCGACGCCGCCGACGAACTCGACCGGTCACCGTAACCGGAGTCGACACCGTTCGAAATTCTGCACGCACGTGAATACTTATGCTGGTCGGTCCAGATATGTCAGCACATGGCAATTGATACGATCTTGCTGGCCGTCGGCCCGATGGACACGGTTCGTGCGAACGGACTCGCCGAGACCGTCCTCGAGACCGCGAAACCACTCGAGGCGTCGGTCGTGATCGGCCACGCTTTCACCGACCACGAGTACGAGGAGTTCCGGGACGATCTCGGACTGGAAGAACGCGTCGAACACGTCGACCCCGACGAAGTCGCCGAGAATCGGCCGCCAGTCGGCGACCTCGTCGACAGGTTCGAGGACGCAGGCGTCGACTACGAGATTCGCGGTGCTCTCGGCGACGTGAGCGACGAGGTCGTCGACATGGCCAGGGCGGTCGACGCCGACCGAATCGTCCTCGGCGGGCGGCGGCGATCGCCGGCAGAGAAGGCAGTTCTCGGGTCGGTGTCACAGGATATCCTCTTGCAGTCGCCCTGTCCCGTCACGTACTACCGAGACCTGGATGTCATGGAGTGAGACGGTTTACGGTCCGTCGGTTCCGGCGCAACCGCAACCCAGACGGCGGTTGCACCGCTAGTGGCGGGCCAAGCCTGAACTGGTGGGTCGAATCTGGCGGTGTCGCTCGATTCGACCCGTCAGTCGACGGTTGGGACAGTACTAGTGCTTTGGCAAGCCTGAACGGATGAGTGAAACCGAATGCGGTCGTCTGGGTTCACTTATCAGTCGACGCTTGGCGG
>JGI2924J29684_1076887_pt1 | contig 12001 bp, 4 predicted proteins | sample BenlonsequencITS_FD_29684 | JGI IMG/M metagenome (IMG submission 29684)
TCTGCAAATGAATCTCCCGTTAAGAACTTGTTGATAGGTATATAGATTTAAATTTATCCCAGTTTGTCAACAGACCCACGTGGGCGAATTTGACCTAGAGGAGGAAAAAAATTTACCCTTATCATAAGTCAGTGAAGGAAAAGCGGTTGTTGGTAAGAAATATTAGGATTGAAGGAATAATAAATTGAGAATGGTAAAGGGGCTACTTACTTGGCAAATCTATTGCTTAAAACCAAAATTCATGTGCCCAAACCCCGCCCGGGGTTAATTGGGCGGAAGAGGCTATTAGAGCGACTTGATGAAGGTCTTTTAACGGGCAGACCCTTTGCCTTGATCTCAGCCCCTGCGGGGTATGGAAAAACGACCTTGGTCACAAATTGGCTTGCGGGACTTGACCGGGCTAAAGCCTGGCTTTCCCTGGATGAACTGGACAATGACCCGGTGAGGTTTTTTTCTTATCTAATTGCCTCCTTGCAAACTATTGATTTGAAAATCGGACAAGAGACTACTCGGCTGTTGTCTGGATCGGGCCTGCTGCCGGTCTCCGCCGTGGCGGTTACCCTCCTCAATGAGATCCTGGCGGCTTCCCAGCCCTTTGTGCTTGTCTTGGATGATTTTCAGGAGATAAAGAACGAAACTATTTTCCAAGCGGTTCAGACTTTATTGGATCATCATCCCTACGGCTTGCATCTGGTAATGATAACCAGAGAAGACCCTGCACTCTCCCTGCCGCGTTTACGGGTACGCAACCAGCTGACCGAAATTCGTCTGAATGATCTGCGCTTTGATCTGGCGGAGTCCATGGACTTCTTCACAGCTTCTGCCGGTGTCAAGCTGAAAGATGAAGAAGTTGCAGCCCTTGAAGCTCGTACTGAAGGCTGGATTGCCGGCTTGCAACTGGCTGCGCTCTCCCTCAGGGGATTGGCTGCGGAACAGGCAGGCCAATTCATTAAGGGCTTTAGCGGTCATCACCGTTATATTATCGATTTTCTCATGGAAGAAGTTATTAAGCGTATTGATCCTCGTATACAGAACTTTCTCACCCGCACGGCAGTGGTGGATCGATTCAATGCGGAATTGGGAGATGTATTAACCGGTGAGAGTAACGCCAAAACCATCATTGCTCAGTTAGAACAGGCTAACTTGTTTCTGATTCCTTTGGACAGTGAAGGCCGCTGGTACAGGTATCATCACTTGTTTGCCCAGTTTCTCCGTACGGAGCTAAGGAAATCGGAACAAATCTGCCTTCAGCAGCAAGCGGCCCATTGGTTTGCCGACAATGGCCTAGGGGAAGAAGGCATCAAATATGCTCTGGCCGCTGGGAGTTACGATTTGGCCGGCGATTTACTAAGATCCCAAGCTGCTCAGGTATTTCAAAGGGGAGAAATGGTCACTCTTCTCGAATGGCTCAACTTGCTGCCGGCGGAACGGGTGGAGACTAATCAGGAATTTGTGGGTTACAAAGCATGGTCATTATTTCTACTAGGTAAAAGCGAAGAGGCAGTCCATTACTTACAAAGGACGGAAGGTATAAAACAGGAAGACAGTGACCCCCTGACGGCAGGAAGACTTCTGGCCCTGAGAGGTTGGATCGCTAATTACCGGGAAGACCCGCGGACCAAGGAAATTGCCTTATCGGCTATCGAGAAACTGGCTGGCTCAGACCCTTTTTTCCTGGAAATAGCGCTTCTGTCCCTAGGTCACGCCCAAAGGAAAAGTGACCCTATGCCGGAGTCCACCGCGACTCTGTACAGGGCTTATGACACTGCGCGCCGGGCCGGGCATATGTTTACCGGTCTGGGGGCTTTGCTGGATATCACTATGAATTTAGTGATTCAGGGTGAGCGCAGGGAGTCCATGAAACTGTGTAAGCTTGGTTTGCAGGAATATGCAGACAGTCAGGGCAAACCTTTGCCTATGGCAGAATTATTGTATATTCCCCTGGGAATTCTTCAGTACGAAGGCAACAACCTGGAGGAAGCCAGAGATTTGTTGGAACAGGGAATCAGGGCCAGCCGCCGCTTAGGCTTAAACAGAATATTGGGCGGTGATGCTGAACAGACCCTGGCCCTCATTTACTGGACTTTGGGGGAGATTCAGACTGCCTGGGATCTCCTGGAGGAAGCAAAGGCCAATACGGATGCCCAAGCTTTCCCGATTATTTGGGATAGATATAAGGCCTTTGAGGCACATCTATTATTAAAACAGGGAGATTTGACCGGGGCAACGAGCTGGCTGGAATCTTCAGGCTTAAGTTCGTCGGACAGCATCACCTCTTTTAAAGAAATACTCTATCTGGTTTTGGCCAGAATATTATTCAGAATAGGCCGCTTAGAGCAGGCCCTGGAGTTATTAAATAACCTCCGGCAGTTTGACCTGGCAAGAGGAAGAAAGGGCAGACTAGTTTATGTAAATGTTCTCTCCTCTGTAGTTTTACAGGCTTGGGGCCGCCAAGCGGAAGCAATCAGCTTGATGAAAGAAGCGGCAGACTTTGCGGCTTCGGAAGGATACATCCGTCCTTTTCTGGGGGAAGGATCAGAGGTCAGAGAACTATTGCTCGCTGTTCAGGTTGCCAAGCCGGAGTTCATTACCCCGCTCTTAGGGTATTTTAGCGATCAGCCCAAGCACTCAGACCCAAAGCCTATTTCCTCCTTACCTGCTTCGGTGATGATCGAGGCGTTGACCCAGCGTGAGTTGGAGGTTTTAAGGTTGGTGGCAGAGGGACTATCCAATGAAGAGATCGCCACCCAATTATATATCTCTCTGGGGACTGTGAAGTGGCATGTTAAAAACATCTTCGGCAAGCTGGGGGTGGGAAGCCGCACTCAGGCAGCAGCTCAGGCCCGGCGTTGGGGGATTTTAAGATAAGGTGATCTCTGATCATCTTTCCTTATTTTGCTGCTGCAATCAGGAATTTGCTGAGCAGATAGCGTAAACAAAAAGCACAGAAAATCGGTCTTGGTAAATTTAGCGGAGGACGCTTTCATAAATTTTTGTGCCTTGAAGCATAGCGAAAGGAATGGTACTTAAAATGATTAAGATTAGGAATGAAGAAGAAACAGATTATGAGAGAGTAGAAGAAATCACAAGGAAATCTTTTTGGAATTTATATATTCCGGGGTGCAATGAACATTATTTGGTTCATGTTATGCGATCTCACAAAGACTTTCTGGCGGAGTTGGATCTGGTGATTGAAGTTGATAATCAGATCATCGGGAATATCATGTATACGAAAACAAAACTAATTGATGAGTCTGGGGAAGAAAAAGACATCCTTACTTTCGGTCCAGTTTGCATTTTGCCAGAATATCAGAGAAAAGGGTATGGAAAAAAACTAATGGAGTATTCCTTTGAACAGGCGGCTGCACTTGATTATGATGTGATTGTGATATTTGGAAATCCGAATAATTATGTAAGCTGTGGTTTTAAGAGTTGCAAAAAGTACAATGTCTGTCTTGAAAATGGGACATATCCCGCGGCAATGATGGTAAAAGAACTCAAACCGGATGTCTTGGACGGAAGAAAATGGGTTTACTATCAAAGTCCTGTATTTGAGATAGATGAACAAGAAGCAAGGCGCTTTGACGAGAGTTTGGAAAGCCTGGAGAAAAAATACCAGCCAAGTCAGGAAGAGTTCTTTATTCACAGTCATTCTATTATACAGTGATTTTTTTGCTGGTCTAAGGGTAAGTGCTGCTCCGGCGAGAAGGAGGCCCCAGAAAGAAATCGTTATCGCCTGCCTGGGGGAAGCCATTGCCAAGGCCGTATTTGTAGCCCTTAGAGATCGAGGCAGCAGCAAAAGAAGGACAAGCCAATAAATTTGTCATCTGGGGCAGGAGTGGCTATTCCCGTAATCTGTTTTATGGCATAATAAAATAGAGATAAAGGTCATAATCCATCGAAAATACTAAGAAAATGAAAGAACCGGGACGGTGGTGCACCATCCCGCCAAGGCACGATATGGAGTTGATTTACGGATGAGAAAAATGCTGATGGCGCTTGTTGCAGTGAGTCTTGGCTGCTTTCTTTTGCTTTTTGGGCTCTTGCAAACCACGGATAAAAAAGCCCTCAAAGCGGAGCCGTCTCAGCAGGGCGTTCTGGATTTGAGGGATTGGGATGTTACCTCAGATCAGGTTGTTCCCCTGAACGGACAATGGGAATTTTACTGGAATCAGCTGCTGAAACCGGGAGAAGAACCTGCTTCAGCAGTAAATTTTATTCAAGTCCCCGGTTTCTGGCGAAAAACTATGGAAGCCAGGAATGACAATGCCAAAGGAGCCGCAACCTATCGCCTGACGATAAAACTTATGCCTTCGTCCAGGGTGTATGGGCTGAAAATTTCTAACATCCGGATGGCCAGCGCCATCTATGTGAATGGAGACAAGGTGGGGGGGAGCGGTCAGCCCGCCTTATCCCCAAAAGACTATCAAAGCGAGAATAAACCCTATAATGTCTTTTTTTCGGTGCAGGGAGATAGGGCGGAAATTATGATTCATGCCGCCGACTTTGAAAATACCCAGGGGGGAATTCCCTATAGTATTTATTTCGGAAGCGCTCAAGGCATTCATTCTTTAACCACCCATACGACCCTGCTCAATGTGAGTTTAATTGTATCTTTGCTGATGCTGGGGTGTTATCAGCTGGGTGTATTTATTATCCGCAGAGAGGAAAAAGGACTGCTCTATTTTGGCTTAAGCTGTATTATGATCGCCTGGTCTTTTGCCAGCAACGGGGACAGGATTCTGATTGAACATTTTAACTTGCCTACGGAAGTCTATTATAAGATCCAGGCCGTTTCCTTATACTCCTCCCTGATTCCCATGGCCCTGTTCATCAAAACCATGTGCCAAGAGCTGATCCCCCGTTGGTTTATTAAAAGCATCATTTATGTCATGGGTGCGTACAGTGGTTTAGTCCTGATCACCCCCTTCCAGTGGTATTCCAACTTCAACTTGTTCTTCAGCTGCTTTCAAATTGCGGCTTACATCATTAGCATAGGGCTGTTGGTCTATTCCTTTTGGCGGGGCAGGTACGGTGAATTCAATAAGAAAAGTATGGGGCTCTTTATCCTGGCCTTAGGCTGTTATCTTCTTTGCTTAATCGATTATGCCCTCTATCTGAGCAGTGTAGTTCCCGACTATAAAATAGGATATTATGCCATTTTGAGCTTCTGTTTTCTGGTTTCATTCATTATGTCCTACCAATTTTCAGAAGCTTATAAGACGATAGAAAGTATGGCGGCAGAGCTTCAGCAGGCTGACAAGCAGAAAGACGAGTTTTTGCTCCAGACCTCCCATGAGTTTCAAACGCCGCTGCATGGGATCATTAATTTGTCTCACTCCATGCTGGAGACTCAAGAAAAACTGAGCCCAGACCATATGCAGAATCTGACCTTGATCAGGGACACTTCCAGAAGGCTGTCAGCCTTGGTCCATGATATTCTGGACTTGGATAAGATTAATCGCAATGAGCTAACCGTTCATCCGGCACCGGTGGATGTCCGGGTGACCGTCTCCCTCGTCTTTGATTTGCTGAAGCATTTGACCCTGGCAAAAAAGATCAGGCTGGTCAATGCCGTGCCTGAGGATTTGCCTCTCGTCTACGCTGATGAGAACCGGCTGAAACAGATCATTCATAACCTGGTGGGCAATGCCATGAAGTTTACTGATGATGGTAGGATTGCGCTTTCCGCTCAGGTCCTGGAGAACCGGGTAAAAATCATGGTCGAGGATACGGGAGTGGGAATTGACTCATCCGAGTGGGAGACGGTTTTTCAGCGTTTCCAACAGGCTCACTCCCCCTACGAGTATGGCGGGACCGGCTTAGGGCTTTTCATTTGCCGGAGATTGCTACAGATGATGAACGGAGAGATTTATATCGATTGGTCCGAGCCGGAGCGGGGAACCCGGGTGGCGTTTACACTGCCGATGGCGGCGGCAGGTTCCGACCATGCCCCGGCCGCCCTCCGGCCCCTGGGTCAATTCGAACTGGATGAACTGCGGGGGATGGCGGAGCTGCCCCAGGGAGGCGGCCCGGGCCAATTTACCCTGCTGGCCGTTGATGACGATCCGGCTAATTTGCAGGTCATAGCCCGCTTATTCGCCAATGATCCGTATAATGTACTTTGGGCGACAAAGGGACGGGACGCCTTGGATCTGTTGAAAAACCGTCCGGATATCGATTTGGTCCTGCTGGATGCGATGATGCCCAGAATGTCGGGCTATGAGGTCTGCCGGGAGATCAGGCAGCAGTTTTCCCTGTTTGAATTGCCGGTTATCTTATTGACAGTCCGGCATTCTCCCGGGGATATCGCAGCAGGTTTTAAGGCCGGAGCGAATGATTTTATTATCAAGCCCTTTGACTCTTTGGAGGTAAAGGCCAGAACCGAAACCCTCCTGCACTTGAAGCGGTCGGTAAAAGCCGCTTTAAAGGCTGAAATGGATTTTCTCCAATCACAAATCAAGCCTCACTTTTTGTTTAATGCTTTAAATGCCATTATTAACTTATGCCGGACAGATGGGCTGCGGGCGGAGAAACTGATGACCCATTTGAGCTATTACTTAAGACGCTGCTTTGATCCCCGGACGGATAGCTTCTTGCTTTTAGAGAACGAACTCCTGCTGGTGGAAGCCTATGTAGAAATTGAAAAGGCCAGATTTGGAGACCGCCTCACGGTTTTGTACGATGTAGATCCCAATGCTTTGCAGAAGAAGATCCTGCCCCTGACCATCCAGCCTTTAGTGGAGAATGCCATCCGCCATGGGGTGATGAAGCAGGAGGAAGGAGGAACCGTTCGCCTGACTATTCGCTTGGAAGGAGATATGGTCCAGGTTGAGGTATGGGACAATGGAATCGGAATCAGTCCCCAGCAATTAGAGACTTTGCGGCACAGGGATAGTTCCTCTGCCCAGAGACAGGGAGTGGGTCTGGTCAATATCCGGCGCAGGTTGCTGCACTTCTGCACAGAAGAATTGAAGGTGACCAGTCAGGAAGGTGAAGGCACCAGAGTGCAGTTTCGCTTTCAAGGATGACCTTGCTACTGAACTTTTCCGGGCGCGCCAGGCCAATCTTATGAAAAAGAGTAACCCGGGGGTGAATAAGTAATTATGATACGGATTGTGGCCGTCGATGATGAAATGCATGTTCTGGAGCGATTCAGGGGAATTGTGGCGGAGTTTAAAGAGCTTGAGCTATGTGGGCAGTTTAACACGGGTAAACAATTATTAGCATATATAAAAGAGCATCCGGTAGATGCTGTTTTTCTGGATATTGAAATGCCGGGTGTTAACGGTCTTCAGCTTTCCGGGCAGATCCTGGATCTTAATGAGAATATCAACGTTGTTTTCGTCACTGCTTTTAATCAATATGCGGTTGAGGCTTTTGAATTACAGGCCATGGACTATATCATGAAGCCTTTAACCGAAGAACGGCTGGGTAAAACGGTAACTCGGCTTTTGAAAAGCAAAAAAGCGGTTCAGCATCAGGGCAAACCTTTTATTCAGTGCTTTGGGGACTTTGAAGTTTTCCAGGAGGGGAAGGCACTGGCCTGGAAAAACACCAAGGCCAAGGAAGTATTGGCCTTTTTGGTTCACAAAGAGGGTGTGCCGGTTGACTGGGAAAAGATCAGTGATGCGGTTTGGCCGGAATATAATTCAGAAAAAGCCCAGACGAATTTTCACGCGACAACCTATTTGCTGCGCAAAAAATTGACGGAGGCCGGACTGTCTCACATCCTGGAAAGCGGTCGGGGTAATTACCGGATTAACAAAGATCAGGTTATTTGTGATCTCTATCAACTGGAAGGGGCGGTCAGGGGCATACGGCACCCTGGCAATGAAGAGACTCGCTTGCTTGAGCAGTTGAAGCAAAGGGGTTATATGGAAGGGAGCGGCTATAGATGGGCCTATGCCAAAGCTGCTGAACTTGATGGAATATGTAAAAAGCTCTTGAGAATTTATTAATTTGAAAATATTTTTGGTTTAATTGTTTTATGTTTATATAAAAGGTCAAAAAACGTTGATTTATCAGGGTTTAAGCAAGTGCTCCCCAGGACTGATACAGTCCTGGGGAGCACTTTTCATTTAGGGTTCATTTAGGCAGGGGTGTCTAAGATAGAATTTATAAAAAAAAGCGCGAAGATTAGGGGAGGATTTAAAACGTGAGAGTGTTTAGAAAATCAGTAAGTCTATTGATGATTTTGGCATTGGCCTTGACCCTGTTTCCTTTAGGGAATAAAGCAGCACTGGCGGGTACGGCATCAGCTTTCCGGCCGTTTATTCCCGCTCAGCAATGGTTTTTTGAGTCCCCGAAAGCCGTAGCTGTTGACGGCAGCGATATTTACGTCGGTACTTCTGCCGGCGATATTAGTCCCTACCAGATCACCAAAGTAAGCTCCACCGGCGAGCTTCTGGAGTCCTGGGGAATTCAGGGCAGTGAAAATGGTCAAATTGATGAATTAACGGACATCGCTGTAGACGGGGACGGCAATGTCTATGTTGCGGATTCGGGCAATAACCGAGTTCAGAAGTTCAGTTCAGCCGGTGATTTCATCATGATGCTGGAGAGCAGCGGAAATGCTGAATACCCTATGTCTCCCAGAGGGGTTGCGGCGGACAGTGATGGAAACATCTATGTCACCTATGAAACCGATAATCGGGTTGAAAAGTTTGATTCGTCAGGGCAAGTGGACAGTGATTGGTGGAATCAGGCCGCTGGAGATTATCAATTCAGCCAGCCAACGGACATCGCTGTGGACAAGGACGGCAATGTTTATGTTGCGGATACCGACATGGGTCGAATCGTCCAATTTACTTCAGCCGGCGATCTTTTGCTGATGTTTGGCGAAGAAGATGAAGATGGAGAAGACCAGCTTATTGAGCCGATAGGTGTTGCGGTGGACAGCAGCGGAAATGTATATGCAGTGGATGCTCATACTAAGCAAATTCTGAAATTCAATGCTTCAGGCAATCTGCTATTGAACTGGGGAGGCGAAGGCCGGGATGATGACCAGTTTGACGATCCCTGCAGTATTGCGGTGGATAGTGGGGATCAGATTTATGTTGCGGATAGTGAGAACAACCGAATTCAAAAATTTGCTTCATCAGGCGACTTCCTGAAAAAATGGGGCAGGGGCGGCAGCGCTGACGGCGAATTTTCACTGCCCTTTGGAATCGCCAGGGACAGTGAGGGCAATATCTATGTTTCCGATACGACTAATAACCGGATCGAGAAATTTGATTCTACAGGTGCGTTTGTGACAACCTGGGGCAGCTTCGGCAAGGATAATCACCAGTTAGATATGCCCATGGGTATTGTGGTGGATCCAGACGACAATGTCTATGTTGCCGATATGAATAATAACAGAATTCAGAAGTTTGATGCTTCAGGCGGTTACTTAGCAACCATTGAGAGCTCGGAAGAAACGGACTTGAGCATCAATAAGCCAATGGGTTTGGCGGCGGATGGCAGCGGTATTTTTGTCACTGAGCTGATGAACCATCGGGTGCAAAAATTCGCTTCTTCAGGCGCTTCCCTGGGGACCCTGGGAGGGACCGATCCCGGTACCGGCCCCGGCGAGTTTGCCGCTCCCGGCAGTGTAGCTGTGGACAGTGCTGGCAATATCTATGTGCTTGATACCCAAAACAGCCGGGTCCAGAAGTTCAGGGAGTTTAGTGCTGAAGGTTTTGAGAGAGAGTGGGGGAGCTTTGGCAGCGAGGACGGCCAGTTTATAAACCCCAATGGCATTGCCGTGGACAGTGCGGGCAATGTCTATGTTTCCGATGGCGGTAACTATCGGATACAAAAGTTCAGTTCCTCAGGGGAATTCCTTGAAAAATGGGGCAGCCCTGGAGTTGATGCCGGCCAGTTTCTTATGCCAGGTTCTGTAATGGTTGACGGCAATAATAGCATTTATGTTGTGGACAGCGGCAACAACCGAATTCAAAAGCTGGGGGGAACGGCTCCAATCCGGTATAGGGTGACCTTCGACAGCAATGGCGGCAGTACCGTTGCAGCAATCGGTGATATTGCGGCCAATGGAACAGTAACCTTGCCCGCAGCGCCAACGAAGGCAGGCTTCACCTTTGCCGGCTGGTACACCGACAATGGAGCATTTGCCCATGGGTTTACCTCATCGACTCCGGTAACCGGAAATATAACGGTTTATGCAAAATGGACGGCGGTTCCGGCACCCAGCGGCTTTATACCGATCATTCCCAACGGACAATGGTTCTTTGACGTTCCAAGAGCTGCAGCGGTGGATAGCAGCAGCAATATCTATATTGTCGATTCCAATCGGCATCAGATCAAGAAATTAAGTTCGATGGGGGAAATTCTGGCCACATGGGGCAGCTATGGCAATGAAAATGGCCAGATGAATGTTCCGGGTCATATTGCCCTGGACAGTGAAGACAATGTCTATGTCGCTGATACGGGGAATAATCGGATACAAAAGTTCAGTTCCACAGGGGAATACTTGATGAAGTTTGGCAGCAGCGGCAGCGGTGAGGGACAATTTAGGAATCCCAAAAGTGTGACCGTGGACAGCGCCGGGAATATCTATGTTGCAGATACTACGAACAAGCGGATTCAAAAATTTGATTCCGATGGTGCTTTTATTCTGGAATGGGAGACTAGTCCGGCCAGTGGAGATTACCAGCTTAATCAGTTAACCGATATTGCGGTGGATATCCACGACTATGTCTATGTGGTTGATGCCAACGACCAACGGGTGCATAAATTTACCTCTGCCGGCGTTTATGTAGGGGCAATCGGGGGACCGGGCGGTACCGGCGACCCACTGAACCTTCCGCTGGGTTTGACCGTGGATCAAGAGGGATACATCTATGTTGCCGATGCACTTAACTACCAGATTCAAAAGTACAGTGCGGAAGGGGAGTTTCTGGCTAAGTGGGGAAGTCAGGGGGTGGGGAATGTTCAGTTTGGCGCCCCGCAAGATGTTGCGACAGACAGCAGCGGTAATGTTTATGTGGTGGATAGCGGGAATAAGCGGATTCAAAAATTTGACTCATCAGGCAGCTTCCTGAAGAAGTGGGGAAGCAACGGTTCGGATCAAGGGGAATTCAATCGTCCGCAAGGAATTGCTGTGGACAGTGAGGGCAATATCTATGTCGCGGACAGTAATAATCACAGGATTCAAAAATTCAATGCCGCGGGTGCGTTTATGACAACCTGGGGGAGCTTCGGCACTGAGCTGGGTCAGTTTAACTCGCCTAAGGGAATCGCCGTGGACAGTAACGGCAATGTTTACGTTGCCGACGTCGAAAACGATCGCGTTCAGAAGTTTGACTCGATGGGGGGAAATCCGCAAGGGTTTGGCAGCACCGGTACAGACGAAGGAGAATTTAAAAAGCCATCAGGAGTCGCGGTGGATAGTGACGGCAACATATATGTGGTTGAAGCCATGAATCATCGGATGCAGAAGTTCGATTCTGCATTCCAGCCCCAATATACGTGGGGGGGAACCGGTTACGGCAATGGTGATGGTCAGTTTAACAGCCCAAGTGGTGTAACCGTTGACAGCAGCGGCAATATCTATGTGCTTGATAACAATAACAATCGGGTGCAAAAGTTTGATGCCAATGGCGAATTTGTCTTAAAGTGGGGGAGTCCGGGAGCCGGTGACAGCCAGTTTTTATTCCCCCATGGAATTGCCGTAGACAGTGCCGGCAATGTTTATGTTGCAGACACCAGCGCCAATTGGATTAGAAAGTACACTCCTGAAGGTACTTTGTTGGCAAAATGGGGAACCCGCGGGAACAGTGCCGGTCAGTTTGACAATCCGTATGGCATAGCGGCGGATAGTGCCGGCAACGTTTATGTGGCCGATACCAATAACAATAGAATTCAAAAACTGGCACCCGCCTACACTGTGACCTTTGACAGCAACGGAGGCAGTCCGGTTGCAGCAATCAGCAATGTGACAGCCAACGCCACAGTAACCTTACCGGCAGCTCCAACCAAAGAAGGCTACACTTTTGCC
>JGI2924J29684_1076888_pt1 | contig 12001 bp, 7 predicted proteins | sample BenlonsequencITS_FD_29684 | JGI IMG/M metagenome (IMG submission 29684)
CCGTTCGTCCTTTTTTCCCGCCGATGAGAGCCTCAACCGGATTAGGAGCATCTACGATTACCATATCGGCTCTGCACCCCTGCTTTAGCCCATAATCCCTTATACCCATCGCCCGAGCCGGGGTTTCGGTGATCATTGCCGACAGATCCTGGCTGCGGCTGTAGGGGTCCAGCTGGGCCACCTGAGCGGTGAGGAGCAACTCTTCAAGGGGATCTCCGTTGCCGAAGGGGCGGAAGGGGTCTCTGATGTTATCCGAGGCTACCGCCACCGGCACCCCCGCTTCAATGAGTTCTGTGATTCGGGTCGTACCCCGACGACGATTCTTGGTATCGCTGCGTCCCATGAGAAAAAGATTACAGGAGGGCAGTGTTACCACATTGACGCCGGAGCTGGCAACCTTTTCGATTACCCGTGCCGCTGCATCCGCATCCATTGCCGAAAGAGAGGTACAGTGGCCCGCCGTCACACGGCCGGCCATCCCGTATGCCATGGTTTTCTCGGCAAGATAGTCGAGGGCATCGGCATTTGCTTTCTCGCTTTCGTCCACATGCAGGTCGATTGGAAGACCACTTATCTTTGCAAGACGGAAGAGGGTGTCGGTAAGTTCCCGATGATTATTACTCAAGGTGGGACAGCCGCCTATTGCGTCCGCCCCTGTCGCTATGGCCCTTTCCAGCAGGTTATAGACGGCATCTCCGGGAACAATCCGTTCCACGGCCCCGGGAAAGGCGACCAATTGAATCGTCATTTGATCCTTATAGTGTTCTCGTACCTTGCAGGCGCTTTCCCAGAGCTTCATACCGGTGAAACGTTCAAGGGTAATATGGCTTCTCAGTATCGAGGTCCCGGCCTCGATGGCCATTTCAACCATGTTACAGCCGTTTTCATATAACTCCTCTTCATCGACGTCCCTGAAGTAGGCGTTCATGCTTTTAATCGCTTCTAACAGGGTGCCTGAGTAATTATGTATGCGACCGGCGGTCATTGCTTTATCAAGATGGGTGTGCATGTCGACAAAGCCGGGGAAAACGGTTTTTCCTGAAGCATCAATAATCTTTCGGCCGGCTTCTGTGATGCGGGAAGCCTTTTCCACAATGAACCCTTCCTTGATGCCAAGATCCATTGTTCCGCTTCCGTGAATATTCCCCCGTTTGATTACTAAATCATACATATGAATCCTTTATCTTCTTGATGATTACAAAAACATATAGTAATATGCCTTTATACAATCTACAAGGAGGAAAAAATGAAAAAAGGATTGTTGTTGCTACTGGCTGTTTTACTTTTTCCCATCGTATCTTTTGCGGAAGGGCAAAAGGAGGGAGAGTCCAGTGACCAGTTGAAGGTTGCGGCTCTTTTGCCCGGTCCCATCAACGACGGCGGATGGAACACCAATATGTATGATTCGCTTAAGTTTATGGAGAAGGAGCTTGGTGCAAAGATCGCCTATACCGAACGAACCCCGGCATCCGACTACGAGGAGATTTTCCGGGGCTATGCCGCCAGCGGATATAACATTGTATTCGGACATGGTTTTGAGTTCGGTGAACCAGCGGAAAAGGTGGCGAAGGAGTTCCCCGATGTTACCTTTATCATCACCAGCACCAGCATAAGTCAGCCCCCCAATTTAGGTTCCTTTCTTGTCGACGATTTCCAGTGCGGGTTTGTCCAGGGGGCTGTTGCGGCGATCCTCTCAAAGAGCGGAATCGTCGGTTATGTCGGCGGTATGGAGATTCCCCCCATCGTGAATCAGAGCAAGGGCTTTGTCGCCGGTGCGAAATATGTCGATAAGTCTATCGATGCCAAGGCGCTCTTGACCGGTAGTTTCGAAGACATCGCTAAGGCAAAAGAGATGTCAAAATCTCTTATTGCCGAAGGCGCCGATATCCTCGTGGCGGATGCCGACGAATCGAACCACGGCGTGATCGAGGCGGTTGAAGAGGCCGGAGCTCTCGTTATCGGAAGTTCAGGCGACATCTACGAAACGGTCCCCGATGCACGAGATGTTATCCTGACGAGCATGACCGAGAATATGCCGAAAGGGCTGACCGTACTTGCCAAGTCGGTCGCCGACGGTACCTTTGAGGCAAAGAACTATATTATCGGTTTGCATGATGGGGCTGTTGCCCTTGCTCCGTTTCGGGATAAAGCGAGCCTTGTTTCCGCCGATCAACAGGCACAGATCGATAAAATCATCCAGGATCTGAAAGACGGCACCATCGACCTGAATCAGTATAAGTAAGCCGTTTATGCCTTTAGCCACGGAGGTGCGCAACCTCCGTGGCTCCCATTATCGGGGAACATTATGAACAGACGATTGAACACTATTCTTGTGCAGTGTGTCTCTATCACTGTAGCCTTTGCCCTTGGTGCCGTCGTGATCAAAATGATCGGGATATCACCGCTTTTTGCCTATGGTGCGCTCCTTAACGGCTCTTTCGGAAGCATCAATGCAATCGGAGAAACTCTCGTTAAGATGACGCCCCTTATCCTCACAGGCTTAAGTTACGCCTTTGCCGCCAGAGCCGGACTTATCAACATCGGAGCGGAGGGGCAACTCTATGTAGGGGGGATCTTAGCAACCCTTGTCGGCTCCAACTTTGCCGGACTGCCTATGATTATTCACGTGCCTTTTGCCGTTGCCGCCGCTTTTGCAGGCGGAGCAGTATGGGGCGGATTGGTAGGTCTTCTTAAAGTAAAGTTTGGCGCCAATGAAATCATCACAACGGTGATGCTCAACTATATTGCCATCTATCTGGTAAGCTTTCTCGTTACCGGTCCGATGAAGGCTCCGCCCGGAACAATGCCCGAAAGTCGACCGATTGTCGATTCTGCGCAACTGGTGCGGATATTGCCCGGAACAAGGCTTCATATCGGCATCTTCATTGCCCTTCTTGCTCTGCTTTTTTACTATTTTTTTATATTTAAAATGCGGCAGGGGTATGAAATGCGGGTTGTAGGGAACAACATGGAGTCGGCCCGGGCCGCAGGGATGCGTCCTCAGCGTACAATGGTTCTCGCCATGCTTCTTGCCGGAGGAATGGGAGGGCTGGCAGGTGGCGTTGAGATCCTTGGAATCCAGGGACGCCTGCTGCAATCCTTTAGTCCCGGCTACGGATTCGACGGTATTGCCGTTGCTCTGGTTGGGGTGAACAACCCTGTCGGCATCGTTCTTGGAGCCTTGCTTTTCGGCTTTCTTCGAGCCGGGGGCAACAGAATGCAGCTGATTGCCCAGGTACCGGTTTCGGTTATCTACGTCGTCCAGGGCTTGGTTATTACCTTTGTGATCATCGGTCAGAATCTGCATGTTTTTCAAAAGGTCGGGGTAAACCGCCCCTTCCGTCGGAAGACTGGGGACGGTCCTGCCCCGGAGGTGCTCTGATGGAACTTCTTAGTTATCTACTGGCGACCGATCTGCGAATGGCCGCTCCTATTCTCATTGCCGCTCTTGGGCTCCTTTTCATGGAAAAAAGCGGTGTAGTCAATATCGGTTGCGAAGGGATGATGCTCTTCGGGACCTTTTTCGGTGTTTTCTTTGCCCGGCTTTCAGGTTCACCCTGGATAGGCTTGCTTTTTGCCGGAATGACCGGGATGGTCATTGGGCTCTTTTTTGCATTCATTGTGGTTACCCTGCGGGCTAATCAGATTGTGACGGGGATAGCCCTAAACATTATTGCTCAGGGGGCCACCTCGACCCTGAACCGACTTATCTTCGGCGTGTCAAGCCAGGCGGCCAATGCGCCGGGCTTTGAGGTTGTTCCCATTCCCCTGCTTTCGAAGATTCCCGTTATCGGGGATTCCCTTTTTAATCAGATGGGGCCCATCTATCTCGCCCTGCTCCTTGTTCCTCTGATCCGCTGGTTTATGATGAAGACAACCATGGGTCTGAAGATTCGTGCCGTGGGAGAACATCCCCATTCTGCCGATACTGCAGGAATAAATGTACGCTCTGTGCGCTATGGCAGCATTCTGGCCGGATCCTTTCTCGTGGGGGCGGCCGGAGGATTCCTCTCTCTTGGTATTCTGAGCCTCTTTTCTGAAAATATGGTGAGCGGAAGAGGGTATATCGCCCTGGCCGTCATCATTTTCGGGAAGTGGAACTCTTGGGGAGTTCTTGCCGCCGCCCTGGTTTTTGGCCTCGGGGATGCGGTACAGATCAAGATGCAAACGGCCGGGAGTTCGATTCCCTATCAGTTTCTCATGATGCTTCCTTATATCCTGACGATTCTGGCACTTTCCGGATTTGTCGGAAAAGCGGAATCTCCTGCGGCATCGGGGAAACCCTTTCGCAACGACGAGCTATAGGATTAAGGAGCGGCTATGGATACATATGAAACAGTCCTGGAAATGAGAGGTATTACCAAGGTTTTTCCCGGTGTCGTTGCCAATGATGCTATTAATTTCGATCTACGAAAGGGTGAGGTCCATGCCCTTCTCGGAGAAAATGGGGCGGGGAAAAGTACCCTGATGGGCATTCTTTCCGGGGTTTACCAGCCGACGGAGGGATCAATCGTGTTGGAGGGGGCCCCTGTCCGTTTCGATTCCGCCAGGGATGCCATTCATAACGGTATTGGGATGGTGTATCAGCATTTCATGCTGGTGCCGAAACTGACGGTTGCGGAGAATATCATGCTTGGGATCAAGCGGCCGAAGGAACCGCTTCTGCAGATCGACAAGGCATCGGAACAGATCGTCGCTTTTGCCCGTACATATGGCATGGATTTAGATCCGGAACAGAAGGTCGCTTCCCTCACCGTCGGCCAGCAGCAGCGGGTTGAGATTGTAAAAGCACTCTTTCGCGGGGCAAAGATCCTTGTTCTTGATGAGCCTACGGCGGTCCTTACCCCGAAAGAGATCCAAGAGCTTTTTAGTATGATCAAGATGCTTACCGATCAGAACTTTTCCGTTATCTTTATAAGCCATAAGATCGACGAGGTTATTGAGATCAGCAATCGTATTTCCGTGCTTCGGCGGGGTAAACTTGAAGCAACTATCAATAACGAGGGAGTTTCCAAGGAAGAATTGGCTGGTCTCATGGTCGGCCGCGATGTTTCCTTCTGTGTTGAGAAAACTCCCTGCTGCCCGGGGGATTCCGTCCTTGCTCTTGAAGGGGTGGGGCTAAAGGACCGCGAAGGTCGACCTCTCCTGAAGGATGTGAACTTTGAGGTACACGAAGGGGAAATTTTTGGGGTAGCCGGTGTCGATGGAAACGGGCAGGACGAATTACTCGAGGTGATAACGGGTCTTCGATCCGCCTCGGAAGGATCGGTTTGCATCGTCGGTCAGGAGGTCCTGGGAAAAAGCCCCCGCCAGATCCTGGAAATGGGCTTGGCTCATATCCCTGCGGACCGACAAGCCCGCGGCCTTGTGTTGAGCATGGATATCAAAGAGAATTTTATTATCAATGATTATTATCGCTCTCCGCATAGCAAACGGGATATCATCTCCTGGCCCTTTGTCAGAAAGCATACAAAGGAAAACATCGAGCGCTTCGATGTTAGAACCTCTTCCATTGATACCCCGGTTTCGACCCTTTCAGGGGGAAACCAGCAAAAGCTGATTCTTGCCAGGGAGCTTCATGGCAAGCCGGTCCTTTTGGCTGCAATGCATGCCACCCGGGGGCTCGATGTGGGGGCCATTGAATATGTACATCAACGGATACTCGAACAGCGTGCAGCGGGAACCGCGGTCCTGTATATTTCGACAGAGTTAGAAGAGCTTATGAGCTTTTCAGATAGGATTGCCGTGATGTTCAGGGGGGAAATTATGGGGATTGTTCGGCCCGAAGAAGTGACAATTGATCAAATTGGGCTTATGATGGCAGGAAGTATAACGTAATATGAGGCCCGTAATGAAGGAGTATGGACCACAAGGAAAGAAGTTCCCAAAATATAAAGTTATCAAGCACTATCTGTTGCAGCGGATTAAGGAAATGGTGCCGGGAGATAACCGTTTGGAAACGGAAGAGGTCCTATCGGAAAAGATGGGAGTGAGCAAGGCGACGGTCCGGCAGGCAATGGATGAGCTGATTAGCGAGGACCTAATAACACGGCAGCAGGGAAAAGGTGTATTCGGCCATCCCCGAGTCGGGGAATTGAAAATGCATCTTGGCCTCTGGGCCAATTTTCGGGATTATCTTTCCCGGGCGGGATATCGAGTGTCCGTAACTCAATCTCCGTTTCGGGTAGATATCGCCTCGAAGCATATGGTCGCACGAGCTCCCTCTCTTGAGGGGGCACACGTGTATGCCTTCGATTGGATTTATTATGCCAACGACAAACCTGTTATCGTCTGTAGGATCGAGGTTCCCATGGATCTCGTTATCAATCCTCTTCAGTCCGAGGTGCCTCCTCTTACCCTCAAAGAGAGCCTGAAGACGCTGAGCGGGAAAAATTTTTCCTATGCCATCAGCTGGATTCGCAGTTCTCTTGACAGGGAGGCTGCCAGGCTCTTCGCTCTTGATGAGATGACCGCTTTCTTGGTATGGGATGAAAATTTTTTCGATTTATACGATAATCATCTTTGTTATAATGAGATTCTGTTTCATCCCGATTATCTCGATTTTTCGATCATCTGCCATTTTTAGGAGGTACCATGAGAACCATCGGATCAAGCGTTCCTGTTCATGATGCGCAGGCAAAGGTAAAAGGTGCCTGCTTGTATACCGACGATTTGGAGCCCTCGGACCTCCTTTATGCCAAGCTGCTTTACTCAAAAGAGGCGCATGCAAGGATTGTCTCTGTCGACAGCACTGAGGCCGAGGCAATGGAAGGAGTCATTGCCGTCCTCTCCTGTTTCAATACCACGCCGCGTTTCTACAACAGCGCCAAGCGCTTTGATGAGCAGGAGGTGCCCGAGGATGAGCAGATCTTTCCCCGAATCGTCCAGCATGTGGGCGACAGGGTTGCGGCGGTGGTTGCCGAACGTCCCGAGCAGGCTTTGCGAGCTCTAAGGGCAATCAAGGTAACATACGAACCGCTTCCGGCTGTTTTTGATCCAGAAGAGTCCCTTGCCCTGCAGGATGGTTCCGGACTGTATGCGAAGATTTCGACCTCCGGGGGCGATCTCGAAGCCGGCTTCTCCCAGGCCGATGCTGTTTTCGAGGGGAGGAAAGAGACCGAGGCGATACACCATCTCGCCTTAGAGCCCCACTCGGTGATTGCCGAATGCCGGAACGGAAAGAAAGCCACTGTCTGGACCAGTACCCAGACGACCTTTGCGGTGAGGATGCTCCTTTCCGAACTCTTCGGATTTCCCAGAAGTCGAATCAGGGTTGTTAAACCGGTCATGGGCGGTGGATTCGGTGCAAAGATACCGATGATTCTTGAGCCCGTGGCCCTTGCCGCGGCGATCAAAACCGGCAGGCCGGTTAAGCTCACCCTTTCGCGAAAAGAGGCCTTCTTTGCCACACGAATGCGGCACGCGTCCAAAACCAGGATCAAAACCGGGGTAAAGAAGGACGGTACCATTATCGCACAGGATATCACCATACTCTTCAATGGGGGAGCTTACTGCACCCAAAGCATCAACGTCGGTGCCGCAACGGTTCACGATATCGTAAATTGCTTCAGGACTCCCAATATTCGGGTAACGGCTCTTCCCGTACGGACAAACCTCCCGGTTGCCGGAGCCATGCGTGGTTATGGATCACCTCAGATGCACTTCGCCCTCCAGACCCACCTCGCCCAGGTTGCGCGGCAGTTGGGGATCGACTTTTATACCTTTCTTGAACGTAATCTTGTACACCCTGATGCGATCTCTCCCGTGGGAGGGAGAAGCCTTGGAAACCCCAGACCCCTTGATTGTCTGCGCAAAGGTGGGGAGCTATTCGGTTGGAAGGCAAAAAGCGCATTGCCCAGGATAGTCGGGAAGAATCGCTTCCACGGTGTGGGAATCGGTGTCGGAACCCATGGGAATGGCGTCTTCGGCGCTCATCTTGACTATACCGGTATCAGGGTCCGGATGAACGAGGATGATACGGTGCTTCTCTTTACCGGCAGTCACGATATGGGCAACGGATCGGTGACGGTTCAGAAGATGATCGTTAGCCAGGAGCTCGACGTTCCTCTGGAGCGTATCGAGGCGGTGGAATCGGATACCGAAAACTGTCCCTACAACCTTGGCGATTATGCCAGCCGCGGCGTCTTTGTCTCTGCCGAGGCGGCAAGGAGAGCGGCAGTTGCTCTACGGGCTTTAATCCTCGAAAAGGGAGGAATTTTGACCGGTCGCCCCTCGGCAGAGCTCTCCTTGGGGGCAGAGGCCCTGTTGGGAAGCGACGGCACCTCTGTGATGAGCCGCAAAGAGCTGTTTCGGCGAGTCAATCAGGAGTTGCAGCAGGATCTGGAGGTAACCGAAAGCTGGGCGAATGCGGCAGGGCGTACCTCATACGGCATCCATTTCGCTGAAGTAGAGGTCGACGGCAACAGCGGAGAGGTCGATATTCTCTCCTATGTGGCGGTCCACGATGTGGGTAAGGTTTTGAACCGGCAGGGCATTGAGGGGCAGCTCGAGGGTGGGATTCATATGTCGACAGGCTACGCCCTGAGTGAGGAGCTTCGTTTCGATGAAAAGGGTGCCGTGATAAACGGTTCTCTCGGACGCTACAACATCATTCGTGCGAGTCGAATGCCGAAAAAGCTGATTGTCGATTTCATCGAAGAGGGGGAAGAACCTGGCCCCTACGGGGCAAAAAGCATCGGCGAATGTGCCACTGTTCCCGGGGCTGCTGCGATTGCAAATGGTGTTGCTGATGCCCTCGGGATCGAAGTTAACCACATTCCTCTTACACCTGAGCGGGTTCTTGCCCTCCTTTCCTCAAAGAACGGCGAGGATCTATGTCCGGCTTGATTGGTGAAACGATTCACTTCCGGGTCAACGGCATTGAGCGGGAAATTTGCCCGAAACAGGGAATGAGCCTGATGCGCTATCTTCGTGAAGAACTGGGGCTGACGGGGACAAAGTGCGGATGTCAGAGTGGTGACTGCGGCACGTGCAAGGTGCTTGTGGACGGCCAGGCGGTCAATTCCTGCACCCTTGCGCTGAGGAAACTCGAAGGCTGGGAGGTCGTTACCATCGAGGGGCTTGCCCCCGATGCCACCCGTCCGGGAAGTACCCTTCATCCCGTCCAGCAGGCCTTTATCGATGCGGGGGCAATACAGTGTGGGTTCTGTACGCCGGGGATGATTATCACCACGGTGGCTCTTCTGTCTCGCAACCCCGACCCTTCTTCTGATGAAATACGCAAAGCCCTCGATGGAAACCTGTGTCGCTGCACCGGGTATCGAAAGATTGTCGATGCTGTTTTACTGGCCGTGCGGTATATGCGTGGCGGAGTACAAAACATTGAAGAAGGCGGAAGGCCGGCAGGTCCTAACACCATTGCCCTCGGAATCCCTTCACCGGTCAGGGACGCTCGGAAAAAGGTAACCGGACGTCTTTTGTATACCGGCGATCTCAATGTTCCCGGTATGCTTGTCGGCAAAATCCTCTATGCACCGGCGGCCCACGGCCTGATTACCTCTATTGATACCAGCCTGGCAGAGGCCCTTCCCGGCGTCAGGGCTGTGGCAAGTTTTGCGAACAGCCCCGATAAGCCCTATAACAGCCATACAACCCTCCCGTTTCAGAAAGTTCCCAAAAATGAGCGTATATTCAACCGTCACTTTCGTTTTCATGGCGATAGGATCGCGGCCGTTGCCGCCGAAGATGAGGCAACGGCTCGTAAGGCCCTCGGCCTTATCAAGATCGAATGGGAACCATATCCTGCAAGTCTCACGATAGAGGATGCGCTTGCTCCAGGTGCCAAATCCATCCATGAGGGCGGCAACCTCGCCGATACTATACGTGAGGAAGGGGGAACTCCATCCCCAAAGCGGGGAGAGCGGTACGAAGGTGTCTTTCGGCTGCCGAGGGTGACCCATGCCGCACTGGAACGGCACATCTCCATCTCCGATTTCGACGGCGAACGGCTTACCGTCTATTCTTCCTGCCAGAACGTCTTTTGCTACAGGGCCATGCTCGGCGAACTCTTCGATCTGCCGCTTAACCGGGTTCGGGTTATCAAACCTGCGGTCGGCGGCGCCTTCGGGGGAAAATCCGAGATGGTGAGTGAGCCGGTCTCCTCCCTTCTTGCTCTCATGACCGGCCGGCCGGTAAAGGTGGAACTCTCACGGAAAGAGGTTATGTGTTCCACCAGAACCAGAACCTCCGGACGAATCGAGCTTTCCATGGAAGTTGACGAGGACGACCGTTTTATATCCCACGATTATCACGCCTATCTGGATCGCGGTGCCTATTTCGGCAGTGCCTACGATCTCGGCTATGCCCTGATGGATAAGGCCTTTCGGCTCTATCGCGTACCCAGGATCGATACCTCCGCCGCTCTCGTTTATACCAACAATCAGGCTGCAGGGGCCGTGAGAGGCTATGGTAATCCCCAGATAAGCTTTGCCCGGGAGGTGCTGATCGACCGCATCTGCCGACAAAGGGGGATCGATCCCCTCGAATTCCGGATAAAAAACCTGGTCCTTCCCTGGGACCGAAACCCGGCAAACGGATACTCTCTGGGCAACTGCCGGATCATCGAGTGCCTTGAACTGGGTGCCGGACTCTGCGGCTGGGAAGAAAAGCGAAAGAGATCGGATTCAGGAACCATTCGCCGGGGAATCGGCCTGGCTTGCGGGGTCCATGGCTCGGGGATACACCCGGGATCGGTGGATTACTCGACGGCAGGGCTGAAGATGAACGGCGACGGAACAGCCCGCCTCTCCATCTCCGCCCATGAAAACGGTCAGGGCAGCAGCGTTGTCATGGCAAAGATCGCCGCCGAGGTCCTCGGCATCCCCGAAACCTCTATCAGTCTGGTAGAGACCGATACCGAGACCACCTGGTACGACAACGGAAGCTATGCAAGCAGGGAGACCTGGGCCTGCGGCGGTGCTGTCAAGCGGGCCGCGGAATCGGTGAAGCGGCAGCTGACCGAAGAGGCAGCTGTTATGTTCGGCTGCACGGTAGGCGCGGTCGTCGCGGGGGCGGGATACTGCAGAAAGCGGGCAGGGGAAGCTGACGCCATCCTTAGTTATGGTGATGTCATTGCCTATGCCCGTTCTCATTACCCCTATCATGATATCAATGCGGTGGAGAGTTACGCCTCGCCCATGGACCCCGGCTCTTACTTTGTCAACTTCGCCGAGGTTGAGGTCGACATGGAAAAGCGGACGATCAAGGTCCTCAAGGTAACCGTTGTTCATGACTGCGGCACCATCATCAACCCAATGCTTATCGAAGGACAGGTGGACGGCGGTATGCATATGGGACTCGGCTATGCCCTCTGCGAAGAGCTTCTGAGCGACCGACACACGGGAAAGCAGCTGACGACAAGTTTCAAGCAGTATAAGATGATTTCTCCGGAGGCAATGCCTGAAGTTGAACTTCGATTTCTCGGGGGCCAGGAACCCCTTGGACCTTTCGGCGCCAAGGGGATCGGAGAAGCCACCACTGTTGCTATTGCCCCCGCGGTGGCTAATGCTGTTACTTCCGCCACCGGGATTGAAATATCATCGCTTCCGATTAAAATATGATACACTCTAAAAGTGAAATCCCTCTCCGATCTCCAGACAACCCGTCGTCCCTTCTTTCGGGCGGCAGTGGCTATTTCAATGCTTCTCCTCTATCTCATTGCCTTTCTCTTATTTGTGTCCCGAAGGCCTCTTCCTGTGGAGTATCAGCTCATACGTCGATATGGATGGCATTTTCGTTTACTTTTAGTCGCGGCCGCCGCCAACTCGATGCTCCTTTTCTTTTCCACCAGCCGAGATCTCTTGACACTGTTCCGCATCGCTCTCTTTTTTCTCATCGCTTATCCCCTCGGCCTCGGCGACGAGATAAGCGTGCTCATGCTCTTTTCGCTTCTTACCGAGATAGCGCTGTATCACCCTTTTCGTAACGCGGTAATCTACATGCTGCTCTCTCTCCTTGTCGCCCTTGGCTTGGGACGTGCAGG
>JGI2924J29684_1076886_pt1 | contig 11991 bp, 10 predicted proteins | sample BenlonsequencITS_FD_29684 | JGI IMG/M metagenome (IMG submission 29684)
CTTTCGTTTCTTGATTAAATTTCATAAAAAAATAGCACCCCAATCGTTAGATTTTGTGTCTAACTTTTGGGGTGCAGTTCAAGGGCTATTTTTATGGATGGAGGATTTATTTAGTCTTTTTGATCGTCATACATCATAGGAGTAGGATTTTTATTAAGCTGATGAAGGCTTAAATGTTCTCCTTCAATTGGGTCATCTTTGTCTTTGAAACGTTTCTTGAGTTGATCATAAAAAATGACATTGGCTGTTGTAAAATATGGTAAAAGATAGATATTAAGTAACCCAAAAGTAACAATATTCAGTAGAAACCAACCGGTGAAGCTAAGTTGTAGGAAAAAAAGCTTCCATTTATAACCTTTCATCATAGCTACACTTGTTTCAATGACGGCTATAGCTCCTAGATAAGTCCCCTCTTTAACCTCATCGTAGAGAAGGTATTCTGATAGACTATAAGCGTAATAACGGTTGATATAAATACCAAAACCAATTAAGGACAAAACTGCTCCAAATAGTAAAAAGATCAGTGAAATGACTGTTGAGCTACCTGATTTAGCATTGACCAAAAACGCTGAAAGTCCGGAAAGGAAAATAAAGAGGCCAAAAAACCAAATTAGTGACCAGATGAGAAAGAATAGCCACTTAGTGATCGCTAAAACCAGCAGGTTCCCAAAGAATTCTTTTGAGAAGGCTGTTGTTGATTCGGCAAAAGAAACTTTCTGACGAAAATGCCTAACAACATCAATCATCGTAAAGGATGCTGATAAAATGAAAAGGCTAAGGATAAGTCCTAGTAGTAATGGGAAATAACTAGCCGCTAGCGAGACTTCAATACCACTAGATAGGACGTAACCTTGATGAATCTCAATACCGAAATGAAACATAAAGAGAAGGGTTGGAATTAAAAATAGTAAATACTTGCCAGAGAGATTTTTTAACGTGTCTCTAGCCTGGCCTTTGATTGCTTTAATTGACATAACAGACTCCTTTATTTCATTATACCATAAAACAAAATGAGACAGCTAACCATTATTTTGACTATACTTTTTTGGGAAAGCATGACAAATTATGGATTTTTTGATAAAATGATAGGCGCTAGAACAACATGTCATCTTGAAGCCCTTCATTATGATGGAAACTCAGGCAGATCAAAAAAGCTCAAGACTGTTTAACTTGATAGCAAGGAAGAAAGCACATGACAGATTATCCGATTAAGTATCGCCTTATCAAAGCAGAAAAGCACACCGGTGCACGCTTGGGCGAAATTATCACCCCTCACGGGACCTTTCCGACACCAATGTTTATGCCAGTGGGAACTCAGGCTACTGTTAAAACACAGTCTCCAGAAGAGTTAAAAGCAATTGGATCAGGGATTATTTTATCAAACACTTATCACCTCTGGTTGCGTCCAGGAGATGAGTTGATTGCTCGCTCTGGTGGTCTGCACAAGTTTATGAACTGGGATCAGCCAATCTTAACCGATTCGGGTGGTTTTCAAGTTTACTCTTTAGCCGATTCACGAAACATCACTGAAGAAGGAGTGACTTTCAAAAATCACTTGAATGGCTCAAAAATGTTTCTATCACCCGAAAAAGCCATTTCCATTCAGAATAACCTTGGCTCAGACATCATGATGAGTTTTGACGAGTGCCCGCAATTTTACCAACCTTATGATTACGTGAAAAAATCCATTGAACGTACTAGCCGTTGGGCAGAACGTGGCTTGAAAGCCCATCGTCGTCCTCATGACCAAGGATTATTTGGAATTGTGCAAGGAGCTGGATTTGAGGACCTTCGTCGTCAGTCTGCGGCAGATTTGGTGGCTATGGATTTCCCAGGTTATTCTATTGGTGGTTTAGCTGTTGGGGAGAGCCATGAAGAAATGAATGCCGTCCTTGACTTTACGACTCCCCTCTTACCAGAAAATAAACCTCGTTACCTGATGGGAGTGGGAGCACCAGATAGCTTGATTGATGGTGTGATTCGTGGTGTCGATATGTTTGACTGTGTCTTGCCAACGCGTATCGCCCGTAACGGAACTTGTATGACTAGTGAGGGGCGTCTTGTGATTAAAAATGCCAAATTCGCTGAAGATTTTACCCCACTTGATCATGACTGTGACTGCTACACTTGTCAAAACTATAGCCGTGCCTACATTCGTCACTTGCTAAAAGCGGACGAAACTTTTGGTATTCGTTTGACAAGCTACCACAACCTTTATTTCTTGGTTAACTTGATGAAAAAAGTACGTCAGGCTATTATGGACGATAACTTACTTGAATTCCGCCAAGATTTTCTTGAACGGTATGGTTATAATAAATCAAACCGTAATTTCTAATTAAAAATGCTATGATCCTGGAACTGAGGGCGATCTATCGTCTTTGGTTTCAGTTTTTTTGTATAGACGGATGTCCTATTGCTTTCAACTGATAGGTCACTCTTTAAAGGGAAGTTCTTGTTTTACGTGTTCTTTTTCAGAAAACAGTTACCCTTTTGTAAAAATAGAGTTGACAAATCATAAGCTTTTGATTAAACTATTACAAGAGGATGAGATATGACGGACTGTTTTGGAATTGACCTTGACCAAGAGTATCGGTGCCTACATTATCATACCCCGCTTGATATTGTTGGGCTCAAATGTGCTTCTTGTCAGACTTATTATGCTTGTTACCATTGCCATGACCAGTTAACAGATCATGCCTTTGTGCCAACAGGACATCAAGAAACATCTCCTGTTATTTGTGGGCATTGTCGAAAGCTCTTGAGTCGAGCTGAGTATGGTTGTGGATGCTGTCCTTATTGTCAAAGTCCCTTTAATCCAGCCTGTCATAGGCACAAGGATATCTATTTTTTAAAGGAGTCGTAACTGATGTTTACAACCAAAGAACTTGTTAAGGTGGCTATGATGACCACTTTGATTATTATTTTAGGCTTTATTCCTGCTATCCCGCTAGGCTTTATCCCAGTCCCTATTGTTTTACAAAACTTAGGTGTCATGTTGGCTGGATTGATGCTGGGTGGTAAAAAGGGAACCTTATCTGTTTTCTTATTTTTAGTGATTGGCCTTTTCTTACCTGTTTTCTCAGGCTCAAGAACAACCATTCCAGTATTGATGGGGCCATCTGCTGGCTATGTTATTGCCTACCTTCTTGTGCCTATTGTCTTTTCATTACTTTACCGCAATTGGTTCTCAAAAAGCACGCCATTAGCATTCCTAGCTCTTTTAATCTCAGGAGTTGTACTGGTTGATGTTCTGGGTGCTATCTGGTTGTCAGCCTACACTGGCATGTCTCTTGTGACATCGCTTTTATCAAACTTGGTCTTTATTCCAGGAGATACCATCAAAGCAATCATTGCGACCATTATCGCTGTTAAATACAAAGATAGTTTTTTGAATACAAAACAGTAATCTAATCATCAAATAGTTAAGTTGTGTTGAACAGGTCTTGGCAGATTTATCTGCTAGGACCTGTTTTTGGTGGGTCTCAATCCTCTTTGACACTAATTTTTGTTATAATAAGAGTTAAAGCAAGAAAGAAGGGTTTGAGATGAAATTAACCACCTTAGGGTCTTGGGGAGCCTATCCCTATCAAGATGCAGGCACAACCTCTTATTTGGTCACAGGACATGACGGCTTTCAGTTATTGATGGATGCTGGTAGTCGAGCGCTCAATGAGCTGGAAAAAGAAATCAGTCCTCTCGATTTGGATGCAGTGATTATTAGCCATTACCATCCAGACCACGTGGCCGATTTAGGCGTGTTGCGCCATTATTTTCAACTTTATCCTAAACACCTGTGGCAGCCTAAAGTATTGCCCATTTATGGGCATGATGAGGACCGAAACGAATTTGCTAAGTTAAGCATTCCTGATGTTTCAGAAGGTAGAGCCTATGATGTTACTGGAGTTGAACAGATTGGTTCTTTTGACATTACCTTTCTTAAAACAGTTCATCCAGTTGTGTGTTATGCCTTTCGAATTGTAGAAAGAGCGACTGGTCAGGTACTTGTCTTTACTGGAGACAGTGGTTATTTTGAAGGATTGGCAGACTTCGCAAAAGAAGCAGACCTTTTCTTAGCGGATGTTTACTTATACGAAGGCAATGAAAATCATATGGCCCATTTGACCAGTAAGGAAGCAGGACTAATGGCTAGCCAGGCAGGTGTTAAGAAGCTTGTCTTGACCCACATGCCACCGGTTCCTCCAGATGGTATTAATTCCAAAAACCATTTAGAAGTGTTGAGGCAAGAAACACAGGCCTATGCAGGTAATATTCCTGTTGACCTTGCCTTACCACACAAATCTTGGAACTTGGGGAGTCTTTCTTGATGCCATATAGTTTAGAAGAGCAAACTTATTTCATGCAAGAGGCTTTAAAAGAAGCCGAAAAATCCTTACAGAAAGCTGAAATCCCCATTGGCTGTGTCATTGTCAAGGATGGTGAGATTATTGGTCGTGGGCACAATGCGCGTGAAGAGAGTAACCAAGCCATTATGCACGCTGAAATGATGGCTATTAACGAGGCTAACGCTCATGAAGGCAACTGGCGTTTATTAGATACCACACTCTTTGTGACCATCGAGCCTTGTGTGATGTGTAGTGGTGCCATTGGGCTAGCAAGGATTCCGCATGTTATTTATGGAGCCAGCAATCAAAAATTTGGTGGAGTAGACAGCCTTTACCAGATTTTGACAGATGAGCGCTTAAACCATCGCGTGCAAGTTGAACGAGGCCTGCTAGCAGCAGACTGTGCTAACATCATGCAAACCTTTTTCCGCCAAGGGCGAGAGCGCAAAAAAATAGCTAAGCATTTGATCAAGGAACAGTCAGATCCCTTTGACTAGAGTTTTAAGGAGTTTGTTATCACATGCATTTTTGGTGAAGGGTAGCCTGTCAAAATACTGAGTGAAACGTTAGACCATTTTTCCAATGGTTGTTAGATTCAACATACGAAGATAGAATATACAAAAGGGCGTTTCCAAGTACTAGAAGCGCTCTTTTTCAGACCCAATCGAGATGAAAACAATCGAAAAATAAAACACGTGATGACTAGATGAGTTAGTCATTCTTAAAAAGATTTACTATCTAAAAACAGATAGTAATGGCTCACCTTATTTTTGTTTTTAGTAAACTTATCAAGTTCAGACTTCTAGGGCTCAGAGCTGTCAGTTATCTGTTGCGTAGATTGACACTGACACAGGGATTAAAAACAAGTGACTTATAGGCATGGCTTGAGTTATTTAATCTTTTGTCTTAGCTGATATATTTTGCTAAAGCATTAAAAAAGAGCTCATCACTGTTGCTAATGTTACAAGCATTAGATGTGCTCAATCTGAAAAGGTTATATCTATTGAAGACGGTTAGAATAATAATCGCCTTCAATTGTGTTAGTATATCAATTTCTTGTAATGTTTGACAAAGATAATCATCTTAACTTTGTGTTTCATGTGTCTAAACCTAGTTCCTACTAGCAAATGAAATACTAAGAGTCTCTGGTAAGAGTCCATAGGTAAAGCCCGTATAATTATTCCAATACTGATTGAAAAGGTTATGATAACCTGTTTGATTCGTCGTTAAATCAGTTACCATTTGTTGATAATCATCTTGATGAGCAAATTGTAGAGACAGTGGCTCTTGTCTATTTAACAACTGATTTTCAAGGCTTGCAAGGATGGCGTCACTGTCAAACGTTGAGATATAGCTTTGATGACGTTTAGAATAAAGCAAAGAATCATCTGTACAAGAAGGTATAGTCCAAACATTTTCAAAACGTTCTTTAGTATTAAAAGCAATGTCTTTGCTTGGCTGATGTGATAAGGCCATTAGATAATCTGGCAGGCATAGAAAACTGTAATTGATAGTTCCTTGCTTTTGATGTGAGAGATGGTTATCAAAAACAGGGTCACCCCAAGTGACATCAACGCCATAATAAGTGTTATTAATTTGAACAGCATTCCATGCATGTGCAAAAGATTGCTGAGGTTGCTGAGATGTACCAGTTCCACGGATATAGGCGACTGGAATGCCAGCTTTTTGACAAAGAAACTGAAAGGCTTGGGCATAGCCATTACAAACAGATAAATGATCAATAAAAACACTTTTAATGTCTTGATTAGAAGCGACCTGGGCTTGACTGCCTGATTGATAGGCTTCAAAGGCTTTTTTATTGTAGTCTGTGTCTCGAATGATGACCTCATAAAAATATTTGACCTGCTCATAGCGATCCTTTGATGGCGTGTTTGCGACGATATCATTACCGATTGCTTGCAAGTCTTGATAAATGTTCTTGGCATCTTCTGGGATAGGAAAGGTGACAAAGACCGTTTGATCAGAAAACTCAAATCGATAATCGGCAGATGTAATCCAGTAAAATTCGGGATTATCCATCACAAAGGCGTCAATTGTTTTAATTAAGCTTTTTTTAGAAGCCGGCGTCAAACTGATGATTTCACGAAATTGTGCTAAACTATCGTATAAAGTGAGGTAATTTTCTTGTTCGGTTTTGGATAATTGTTGGAAATAATACCGTTGTCTTACTTGTTTGACGATTTGTTGGCGCTTTTTTCCGGTTAAAGAAAAAACAGAATCGGTATTAGAAGGTTTGCTAGTGTTGTGACACGCAGACATACCAACTGTCATAAGGCCAATTACTGTTAAGATTTTAATCTTTTGTTTCATCATAACTCCCATTCTAATCTAATAATCTTATTATAACATAGAGAATAGCTGGAATGGGGAGAGGGAAAGATTTTCAAAAAGCAAAATCGTGTTTGGAAAGGGTCATGATTTTTCTAGGTATTCAGTCCATCTTGTCCCAAAATGAAGCTATGCTCACTTGAAAGTGATTTTACTTAGTTGGAAAACTTGCAAACTGTCCGTAATATGATATAATAATAGGCGGAGCAACACTTGTGCGTGAAGTGGGTCAGGGGAGGAATCCAGCAGCCCTAAGCGATTTTCGGGTGTGTGCTCTTTTTTTGTTGACTTTACTAAAGTAATTTCCTCCTTCTATAGTGTCATCAGTTGTTGAAACCGATTGATATTTTTATTTAGGCTAAGAGGTATAAAACAGGACATAAAAAGTTTTAAATGAAAACAAACATTTTGACAATTATCATATTATCATGTGTTTTTAGCTATGGAAGTCAATTAGCTTATGCAGATGAAAATTTAAAAGATTTAAAAAGAAGTTTAAGATTTGCCTATAATATTACCCCATGCGATTATGAAAATGTAGAAATTGCATTTGTTACTACAAATAGCATACATATTAATACTAAACAAAAAAGATCGGAATGTATTCTTTATGTTGATTCTATTGTATCTTTAGGCATTACTGATCAGTTTATAAAAGGGGATAAGGTCGATGTTTTTGGTCTCCCTTATAATTTTTCCCCACCTTATGTAGATAATATTTATGGTGGTATTGTAAAACATTCGAATCAAGGAAATAAATCATTACAGTTTGTAGGAATTTTAAATCAAGATGGGAAAGAAACTTATTTGCCCTCTGAGGCTGTTCGCATAAAAAAGAAACAGTTTACTTTACAGGAATTTGATTTTAAAATAAGAAAATTTCTAATGGAAAAATACAATATCTATGATTCGGAATCGCGTTATACATCGGGGAGCCTTTTCCTTGCTACTAAAGATAGTAAACATTATGAAGTTGATTTATTTAATAAGGATGATAAGCTTTTAAGTCGAGACAGTTTCTTTAAAAGGTATAAAGATAATAAGATTTTTAATAGTGAAGAAATTAGTCATTTTGATATCTACTTAAAAACGCACTAGTGCTATTCTCCCCCCTTTGCTTTTTAAGTATTCAAATGATTGCCATTTTTAGATAATGAGAGTAAGTAATGTTAAGAAGATAGCATGAGAAAGTATTTACAGGTGATTGGGGCTTCAATTGCCTTTGTAGGTGTGGCTTTATGCATTGATCATATGCATGATGGGGTTATTACCCGTGTTGAAATGATAAAATCCTTAAAATAAGTTATTACGGTAAAGCGGCCTCAGGGCCTTTTTTCATGATATTTTTAGGAAATATGAAATCCTATTTTCTCTTAAAAAACCACTATGATGAGAATATGCTTGCATTGACACATGTTTTATGTCTGAAAAAACGAAAACCTTTTCAAAAAACCTAGCTTTTTCACAGGTGAAAACCACTAAAAACCATTGAAATATTAGATAGAAAAGGTTATCATACTAATGAAACTTAAAATTTTAAGGGAGCGAAACTCATGTCACATATTACATTTGATTATTCAAAAGTCCTCGAGTCATTTGCGGGACAACATGAAATTGATTTTTTACAAGGCCAAGTAACAGAAGCTGACAAGTTATTGCGTGAAGGAACTGGACCAGGTTCAGATTTCTTGGGCTGGCTTGATCTTCCAGAAAACTATGATAAAGATGAATTTGCACGTATCTTGACTGCTGCTGAAAAGATTAAGGCAGACAGCGAAGTTCTTGTGGTGATCGGTATCGGTGGGTCATACCTTGGTGCCAAAGCAGCGATTGATTTTTTAAATCATCATTTTGCTAACTTGCAAACTGCCAAAGAGCGCAAAGCCCCACAAATTCTTTACGCTGGAAACTCTATTTCATCTACTTACCTTGCCGATTTAGTTGAATACGTTCAAGACAAAGAGTTCTCAGTAAACGTGATCTCTAAATCAGGTACAACCACTGAACCAGCTATTGCCTTTCGCGTGTTCAAAGAACTTTTGGTTAAAAAATATGGCCAAGAAGAAGCTAACAAACGTATCTACGCTACCACAGACAAAGTTAAGGGTGCTGTTAAGGTAGAAGCTGACGCTAACAACTGGGAAACATTTGTGGTGCCAGATAATGTTGGTGGTCGTTTCTCAGTCTTGACTGCTGTTGGTTTGCTTCCAATTGCTGCATCAGGTGCAGATATTACTGCTCTTATGGAAGGGGCAAATGCTGCTCGTAAAGACCTTTCTTCAGACAAAATCTCTGAAAACATTGCTTACCAATACGCTGCTGTTCGTAATGTGCTTTACCGTAAAGGCTACATCACTGAAATCTTGGCTAACTACGAGCCATCTCTTCAGTACTTTGGCGAATGGTGGAAACAATTAGCTGGTGAATCAGAAGGAAAAGATCAAAAAGGGATTTACCCAACTTCAGCTAACTTCTCAACAGACCTTCACTCACTTGGTCAATTTATCCAAGAAGGTTACCGTAATCTCTTTGAAACAGTTATTCGTGTTGATAATCCTCGTAAAAATGTTATCATTCCTGAATTAGCAGAAGACCTAGATGGACTTGGTTACCTTCAAGGTAAAGACGTTGATTTCGTTAACAAGAAAGCTACAGATGGTGTGCTTCTTGCCCACACAGATGGCGGCGTGCCAAACATGTTTGTCACTCTTCCAGCTCAAGACGAGTTTACCCTTGGTTACACTATTTACTTCTTTGAGCTTGCCATCGCTGTTTCAGGCTACATGAATGCTGTTAACCCATTTGATCAACCAGGTGTTGAAGCTTACAAACGTAACATGTTTGCGCTTCTTGGAAAACCAGGTTTTGAAGCATTATCAGCAGAGCTTAATGCTCGCCTCTAATCAACAGATAGTCAAAAAGACTTCTTCCTTGTACAAGAGCTTAAAAGTTAGCCAAGCAATCTAAGAATTGGGGCGGCACTTCCATCATCGAGTGGATACAAGGTTAAGTAAAAGGGATAATAAAGTGCGCTTCCAGAACATGGGAGCGCACTTTATTATACCAAATTTCAGATAAGACCTTCAAAAAAGGGAAGAAGATCCTACAAGAGGAGTTGAACCGCTATAACAGTTCCAGTTCTGTTTCTAAGCAAATAGCAATGGCTAAAAAGAGAGCTTATCAAGGTTGCAAGTGACAACCTTAAAGACCCTCCTAGACTGTGAAAGTATCTAGGAGGGACTGTCAAAAAATTAAGAAGGAACTCTCCAAAGTTCTTCTAAACGTTTTTGGTAGTGGTTCTGGTGCAAGGCTAAGATGGTTTTGATTAAATCTTCGCGCTGCTGTTGGATACAGTCCAAACTCAAACCAAACAAGCGGGTCTCTTTGGGAAAAACACCGAGTTCTTTTAAGAAAGGCAAGAGCTTCTGACTGGTTACAACCAGATCTACAGGTTTATCATAGGGATAAATATTATCAGATAAGATATTGACCCGTGACAGTTTAACTTTGTAAGAAGGGATAGTTGAGGTGATGAAATTAGCTATAACGTTACCAACAGTTTCTTGGCTCTCAATAACAGTAATATTGATTGGAGCAATAGAGCTTTCCAAGATCTGCTCAAGGTATAAACACATCAAGTGTAAGTGACCAGAACTAATACTGCCTTGACGGCCTGTGTCATAAAGCCAATCTTTGATAACGGTTTCAAGCTTATCTAGTAGTAGCATGTTGCCTTGATATTGATCAAAATAATAACCATCAAAGGTAATTAAAGTTTGTAAATTGTAGAGAGTTCTTTTGAAAAAAGGAATTAAGTTAGGGATATGCTCATGAATATCGGAATATTTTCCAACTAGTGCCTGAAGACGATGGATTAGTAAATGATAATCGGGATCTTTGGTGATTAAATGGTAAAGTTGTTGTCGCTGATGACTTGTCCAGTACCCACTCAAGAAGGAGTTATCAGTCGTTAAATAAATTAAAAAGAGATAGTCAAAATCATCAGACGAAAATGTGACACGAGTTCGAGGTGCTAGCTCATCCACGGCAATGGTTTTGATATTGTCAAAAATAGGCAAGGATTTGAGATGTTCAAAAAGAGCTAAATGAGGCAAATGAACAGGATAGCGATGGCGCTTCCAAGTCAACATCAACAGCACATCAAAAAACAAGAAGCGTCTATCTAAAAAGGCAGAAGGTTGTAAGTTTTTTTGTGCTGCAAAGATAAAAGCATGAATCGTTTCAATGTCTGCAGGTTGTATATCATATAATATAATGCCGTACTCTTTATGTAAAAGAGCAATCAAATACCGTATTTTAAGTTCATCTCCGATAACAGTATTGTCTACAATATTTAAACCAATGTCTTGTAAATAATGTTTTAATTTATGAATAAGACGATAAGCTTTTGACTGGGATATCCCTTGTTTTCGTGTATAAACAGCGATTGATTTGTGTTTGGGATTATCTAGTAATAAGAATGTCAACATTTTTAGAGTATCTGATAAGGCAAAAATGTCATAAAAAAATGCTTCTCGCTTATCATTTAATACCTCACAATAAATACGAGATTTAATAAGCTCAATACGTAAGTACCCTTTAAATAAGGCGTTAAATTGTCGAAGATACTGCTTTATTTTTAAAGCAGTCAAAGTTGTTTGAGAACAAGCTGCTGCCATCGTCAGTTCTTTTTCTGTCAACAAAATAGCCAGTAGGATTTTCTGGTCAATAATATCGGATTCCAAATAATAATCTAACAATGTAATTTTTCTCTCCTTAAATTAAATTGTATAATCCTATATATTGTAGCGAATCTACCGTAAAAGTCAACTAAAATCAATAGGATTACCAGTATAGTCACAATAAAGATCATCAAAAAGCAGCAAACTTCATCAATAGATTGATTGATGCGTGTTTTTAGCCCATAATTGAGAGAGCTAAGAACACGCGGGTGAAATCATATTTTTGCTGTTGACTTTTTAAATTTAAAAACCTAACCAGCCGGTTAACTGGTCAGGTTTAAACAAGGGAGGGCACCTAAGAAGATAGGTGCCCAGGAGATTTATGAAAAGGGAAAACAAGGGGAAAACCTATTCTCCCAACGGTTTAGGTAAACCGCTTTTTAGGATGTTTTCATTCTACGATAGTAACCTTAAAGTTTTCTTAAATGATTCTTTAGAATGCCTTTATTTTTAATCTTTTTTGAGAGAGCTAGTTTCCACGCCAAACGCATGAAGAAACTTTTGTTTTCAGAAAACTAGATTCATAATGACAAAATCAATCAAAGTAGTACACTATA
>JGI2924J29684_1076885_pt1 | contig 11987 bp, 10 predicted proteins | sample BenlonsequencITS_FD_29684 | JGI IMG/M metagenome (IMG submission 29684)
GCGCGGTAATTTAACTGGACCACCACATCACCTGCCGCCGCGTCTTGCACAGCTTGAGCTTTTTCATTGCGGCGCATTTCACTTGGCGGGCGATCGTAAAGCGCGGCAAAAGTTTCGTTAAAGCGCCGAATACTCCCAAAGCCAGACGCCAGCGCCACTTGCGCGAGGGATAAATTCGTATCTCGTATCAATTGCTTTGCCAGCAAGACCCGCCGCGTCTGCGCCACGGAAATAGGAGATGCCCCTAAATGCTGAGAGAATAACCGGCGCAAATGCCGATCGCCTACGCCCAATCTATCCGCAAGATCTTCAACACTGCCTTCATCTAAAATGCCAAGCTCAATCATACTCAGCGCACGTGAAACAGTATTTGATGTCCCCTTCCATGCGCCAAGGTCAGGTGCTGTTTCAGGACGACACCTTAGACATGGCCGAAACCCTGCCTCCTGCGCGGCTGCTGCGCTGGGATAAAAGTCGACATTCTCCGCCAATGGCGTGCGCGCCGGACAAACAGGCCGACAATATATTCCCGTCGTCTTCACAGCAGTAAAAAACCTACCGTCAAAACGTGTGTCGCGCATAGAGACTGCACGATAGCAAGCTGAGTGATCTAATTCCATAAACTGACCATGACGTTTGGGCTTAAAATCGTCTAGCGGTTTTCGGCTCTCAATGACAAAACATCAACCACGTCCGAAAACCGCGAGTGAAAATTCACAGACTCGCGATAAGCTAGAGCCAGATTCCAAAATGGTGAAACTTGATGCTGACGCTTTTTAAAGAAATTATAGACGGTCCTTTTGGGCACCTTTCTCTCATCATTGATGAAGCCGAAAATCTGCGCGCAGTTGAATGGGAAGATTTTGACGCGAGATGCCAAAAACTTCTCGTGCGTCATTATGGTGAAAATGGCTTCACACTTAATTTAGCACAGAATGACCAGCCATCTACGACAGCTTCGGCACTGATTGACTATTTTGCTGGCAATTTGTCAGCACTAAATCATATCAAAACCGCCACTGGCGGCACATTATTTCAACAGAAAGTATGGACTGCCTTGCGCACAATTCCACACGGCCAAACCCTTACCTATGGTGATCTTGCCAAACAGATAGGAAACCCTAAAGCTGTGCGTGCTGTTGGTTTGGCCAATGGTGCAAATCCTATTGGTATTGTCGTGCCCTGCCACCGCGTCATCGGCACAAACGGAAAACTAACGGGATATGCTGGAGGCGTAGATAAAAAACGCTGGCTATTAGAACATGAAGGCGCAATTCCTGCCTCTCTTTCTCTAGATGTTTAGCCGGTGTAATATCTACTAAATTGATGTAAAATCTTCGGATTTTAAGTTAATATCGTAATTAGAGTTATGCACAAAAGTGCGCATCTATTGTGGAGAATTGAATGCCGTATTCCGCCCCGTTGGAAGCAATCAAAAATGCCTTAAAATTCAACGCAGACATTGATGCTGCAGGCGCAACTGGTGCATTTGAAAACTATGATAGCGACCTTATTGCACCCGTTCTGGAAGAAGCCAACAAACTCGCATCTGGTATTCTCTCACCCCTAAATCCAACCGGCCACCAAAATGGTGCCTCCCTAAAAGACGGTGTTGTCACCTCAGCCCCTGGATTTGCTGATGCTTACAAAACCTTCGCTGAAGGCGGTTGGATTGGCCTTCCTTTCCCTGAAGAATTTGGCGGGCAAGCCCTTCCTAAATCTCTTGCGATCGCTGTGATGGAAATGATCCAAGGTGCCAACCCAGCTTTTGGCCTAAATCCAATGCTGACATTTGGCTCCATAGAAGCCCTCTTGGTAAAAGGCACAGATGAGCAGAAATCCACCTATCTTGAAAAGCTAATTTCAGGGGAATGGACAGGTGCTATGAACCTGACCGAAGCCTCAGCAGGATCGGATGTTGGTGCATTAAAATCAAAAGCTATTCCCAATGATGACGGTTCATTTTCGATTACAGGCCAGAAGATTTTCATCACATGGGGAGAGCATGATGTTACCGATAATATCATCCAGCTAGTTCTTGCTCGCACACCCGATTCACCAGAAGGCTCACGCGGTATCTCACTGTTTCTTGTGCCAAAATTCTTCGTCAACGACGATGGTTCATTGGGCGATCGCAACACTTATCAATGTATTGGACTGGAAGAAAAAATCGGAATTCATGCCTCTCCTACATGTGTCATGGAATATAATGGCGCAAAAGGTTGGCTGATTGGCGAAGAAAACAAAGGCCTCGCAGCCATGTTCATCATGATGAATGCAGCCCGCCTGCAAGTTGGCCTTCAAGGTGTTGCCGTTTGTGAATCCGCCATGCAAGCAGCCAATGCTTATGCACGTGATCGCAAGCAAGGTTCAGCGCCAGGTGTTCAGGGCGATGCAGCCATCATCCACCATCCTGACATTAAACGCACGCTCGTCTCAATGGCCGCGACAACCCAAGCCGCACGGGCAATTGTTTACGCCGCAGCAGGCGCATCTGATCTCGCCGAACATTCCACAGATGACGCGAGCAAAGCTAAATTTAAACAACGTGAAGACTTACTTGTCCCCATCGCAAAAGCATGGGCCACAGATCGCGGATGTGAAATGGCAAACCAAGCTGTGCAAGTCTATGGCGGCATGGGCTTTATGAATGAAACAGACGCTGCTCAAATCATGCTGGATGCACGTATTAATCCCATCTATGAAGGCACAAATGGTATTCAAGCGATGGATCTTGTTGGCCGCAAACTCGCATCTGACAAAGGTGCAGGCATGACAGCCATGATTGCCGAAATCCGCAAGACAATTGCAGATGCCTCCACCACTGGAAATGGCCATTTAGCTATCGTTGCAAACCGCCTCTACACAGCTGCCGGAGCGCTGGAAGAAGCCACAGAATGGATGCTCACCAATATGGCTTCCAACCGCTCCACAGCCCTTGCTGGTGCTACGGCCTATTTGCGCCTGGCCGGCGATGTTATAGGCGGTCATCTGCTCGCTCAGGCAGCTATAGGTTCAATCGAAGCAGACGATAGCTTCAAAGAAAAAGCCGTCATTTTGGCGCGTATTTTCGCTGATGAAACCCTCACTCAAGCCCAAGGGCGTATGGAAGCGGTTTCAGCACCTGCAAATCTTGTGGAAGACGCTATGACAACCCTATTTGAAGCTATAGAAGCTTAATTTTTGCACTGAACATTTTGCGGGTTTCAGCCTAGACTGATCTCAAACCGATTCCTTTTGGAAAAGAGAGACCAACATGACTGAAGCCCCTATCGGCTCAAAAGCCAATAAATCACAATTTGACTGCTATGATGATCTTGCACAAGACGAACCCTATTTCGTCATTCGTGCCCACGATACACTTTCGGATGCTCTAGTAGAATTGCACGCCTATATTGGTGCAGGCCAATCTGGCGCTGCGCACAACAAACTCGCAGACATCATGGCACTCGTTTCTGAAGGCGCTCCTCGCCCCTCGGGAAGCCCAAAATACCGCGAGACATTCGCGATTTCGGCTGCAATGGAGCGTTGGCGTCAGAAAAACGGCTAAGAAAGTAGCAAGCTAAATAAAAGCGAACGCGCAAATCATTCTTGGTTTGCGCGTTTTTTGTTACGCACGAAGCGCCGCCAGCAAAACTCTGCAGCGCCAAACAATGTCATAATTACCAACGCAGCAAACCAAAGAAAATCGGCCTGCTCTTCGCTCACATTTGGGTAGCGCTTTGCGATTTCATAGCCGTATTTTGTAAACATAATAGCAATAAATATCTGTACAAAAAAAGTACGCCCTTCAACAAACTTTTGGCCGAACCATGGTTTTTTGATTTTATCTCGCACTTCATCCGTCATATGCGGACTATTCATAACCGCGCCATTGGGTCCAAACTCAGGAACAAAATTATTTTTTGATTTTTCACTTGGCATTCCCCAACTCCGCTTGCACACTGCAAGTGCAAATCACACCAAATATATTCAGAGTTGTAAATGGTCGAACCAATCAGCCTTAATAAATACCGCAAAGAAAAAGCTAAAGCCGCTCAAAAACAGCAAGCTAAAGAAAATCGTGTTCTATTTGGCGCAACAAAATCCGAGAAGAACCTATTAAAAGCAAGCGATGAAAAGGCTAAAAAAGAGCTAGAAAACAAACGGCTTGACGACTAACAAGACAATCTAAGGGTTTATACTCAACCCGCTGGCAGGCCATCTTCTAGCCTTTCCATGCCACCCTGTTCTGATTCTACAGGTGCAATCTCACCGCTTTCGATCAACTGCTGTGTGAGATAGGCCTGACTATTGCGCAATTCATTCAACCGTTGAAATGCACCTTGTGATAATTTTAAAAAATCTTCGCTTGGCATTGGTCCAGCCAAATCTTCAGCGCGTTGATAAAGCTCGCTTGCTTCTGCGAGTTCTCCAAACATTTCCGCACAAGCACCAAGATTAAAATTCAAAGCTGGCTCATCTGGAAATTGGCTCGCCATATCTTCAAATTGGCGACATGAGGCCATGTTATTTCCAGCTTTGGCCGCAGACAAAGCGCTCTCAAACCCGTTGACGAGTTCCGTGTATGGTAGTGTCGGCGTATCCATTAAGTGAGCTTTAGCTGTGCGTTCAAACGGTGCAATCACCCGCCGCAAACGCGATGCTTGCTGCGCAACAAGACGGCGTTCCATACGGCGGCCTCTATCTTCATGCTCCCAATAATCAAAGCCAAATGCACCTAATCCAGAATGACGCGGTCCCATATGGCGACGATCTATAGGCGCGCCGTCTCTCCGGTTCCCAGACTTGTTTCCCAGCTTGTCATAATAATATGTTTCGCGGCAAACGCGATCACTATCCTGATCACTCAAACGCTCATCAGAGACAATATTTCCGTTTTCTACATTCGCTAAAAGCGCATGAACATGAATTTCAGCACGGATATCAAAACACTCAACTTCATAGGTCACACGCGCTTCGCAATCGAAGGGGCCATCCCATTCCACACATTTTGATCTTTGCTCATAGTATGGCGGCGAGAATGAACTATATGCGTCGACATCTCCAAACCAGACACCTGTAACACCAAGATCTTCACCCATGCGCACGGCCTGCCCAACTGTGCCACCCCATCCATTATCGTAGCTGCTATAAGGAGAGACCGAAAACCAAGGATAACCTTCAAAACTTGTATTTCTCAGCAAGCCGTCCAGACTGGTCGTGAAAGCGTGACCATGAGGGCCAGAAAAACCCATAATCGCGACATCACGTAATTTGGCAGCTTCTGTATTGTATGCGGGTTCTGAAACAACATATTCAAGGCCGGGTGAGGCACAATTGCCCAGGAATGCGGTGGAGAGAATCACGCCAACATATTTCATCGAAAATCTCTGCATAACCAACACCTTAAAAATATGTTTCTATCACCTTATTGCAATTCCCTAGCGGCAACAATCTAAGCATGGAATCAAATTGGGTCGAGATTATGCCACGCTATAAATGTGAATAATAAAGTCTATTCACTGAATGAAACTTGAACGCTTTCTCTACAGCCCCAGCTAAGAACAAACATTGCAAGGAAATTTTTGTATGACTGATACTTCTTCGCTATTTCGTCCGATCAAAATTAAAGGGCTGGACCTTCCCAACCGGATCGTAATGGCACCAATGACTCGGGCATTCAGTCCCAAGGGTATTCCAGGTCAAAATGTGGCTGATTATTATGCCCGTCGTGCTGCGGCAGATGTTGGATTAATCGTCACAGAAGGCACGCTTATCCGCCGTGAATCCGCAGGCGAAAACGAGAACTACCCGCTTTTCTGGGGAGATAAACCTCTGGCGGGCTGGAAAACAGTAGTTGAGGATGTGCACGCTGCTGGCGGAAAAATCGCACCGCAAATCTGGCATCAGGGTGCAGCTCGCGCTGAAGGTAGCGGACACTTTCCAGACGCAAACACCGACAGTCCATCAGGTGTCACTTTCGATGGTAAAGATCTAAATTACACACCAACAGAAGAAGACATAGCCGATATGGTTGCCGCCTATGCAGATGCGGCCCGTGATGCCATGAAACTTGGTTTTGACACTGTCGAAATTCACGGTGCACATGGCTATTTAATTGATGATTTCTTCTGGGATAAGACGAATAAACGTACTGATAAATATGGCGGAGACCTTGTTGGCCGCACGCAATTTGCTAAAGAAGTTATCCAGCAAGTGCGCGCAGCTGTGGGCGATGACACACCAATCATCTTCCGCTGGTCACAATTTAAGCCTTATGCCTATAAAGACAAACTCGCTCACAACCCGACGGAGTTAGAGCCATTCCTTGGTGCTTTGGTGGATGCAGGTGTTGATGTTCTTCACGCAAGTCAACGTCGCTTCTGGGAACCAGAATTTGCTGATATTGATGGAGAAAAAGGCCTCAATTTAGCAGGCTGGTGTAAGAAACTGACAGGGATACCTTCCATCACAGTTGGCTCTGTTTGCCTAGATAATGATTTTCTTTCAACGTTTGGCGGACAAGAAGCAACGGGTGAAAGCAACATAGAAAATCTGATCGAACGGTTAGAGCGCGAAGAGTTTGACATGGTTGCAGTTGGCCGCGCTCTACTTACCGACCCTGAATGGGCAACGAAGGTCAAAGAAGGGCGTTTGGAAGACTTCAAACCTTTCGATAAAGACTCTCTAAAAACATTGGCTTAGCACAAAAAATCTTCAGCTCGCTTAGGCATTGTCATAAGCGAGCTGAAGCCATTTTTCTACTTCCTCATCAATGTCGTCTACAGACATCAATTTGATATTATGGCTCACCATGCCAGCAGGGTTTTTAGCAGCTTCCAATTTACCTTCCCCAGCTTGTCCCTTTAAAGATATCCCTAGATCAACACGTGATTTTGTACTTGGCTGGACCAATGCAAACTGTTTGGATCGACGCAAACTCACATACGCCTTCTTTGGTGCAATTTCGACATCATCTCCATATTTTTGAACTATTGAAATGATAGTCTCGTAAATTGGAAAAAGTGCCGCTTTAGCACCTCCATATTGGGCGGAAATTGGGTCTTCTTCTTGTGGTTCGGATTTTTGACGGAATAGATGCACAATCGTGTTTGCAAAACCATGAGTCACCCCATGGTCTGCCTTCAGAATTTTCATCAACTCGCCATGTTTGGATAGATTTGATTGAGCTAAAACGGAAAACCATTCTTCCAATGACTTACCTGTTTTATCAGGCATATTCTGTATCATTGTTTCTAAGTATTGATCTTGTAATGCCATAATTTCTATCCCACATTTTAACCACGACCCGATCAGTATTACATATTAATCGCCAAATATAATGCTCTATAACTAAATTTCCCGATCTCACTCTCTACAAGCGGTTGACGCGACGCCATTTGGGTGTGTCTAACAAGAAGCATGAAACGTTTATTCTCACCCGCCCGAAAACTCCTAAACAAACAAACATCGACGGCATCAAAGCTGTGGCCGATCGCGCTTGAAATGTGGGTTGTCGCCGCCGTTATCGGCATTGTGGTAGGGCTTGCGGTGATCGGTTTGCGCCGAGTGATCATGGCAGGAGAATTCTTTTTCTTCAGTGCAAAACATGAAAATCTAGCGACAGCTGCTGCTAGTCTTCCCCTATGGCAAATTATTGCTGCGCCGGTGACAGGTGGTTGTTTAGTTGGGATTTTATTGTGGATTGGTAGCAAGCTTGGATGGGGAGATGACCCGCGAGCCTATGGTATTGCAGATGTCATCAAAGCCCGCCGTTTTCCCAAACGTATCGAAAAAACTGGCTTAAATTTTAAAGAAGGTCTGCTTTCGGTTGCGATCTCTGCCATTGCGCTGGGGTCGGGTGCATCAGCAGGTCGAGAAGGCCCTGCCGTGCATATGGGAGCCATGCTTGCACGCGCTGGAACCGTTTGGTTAAACCTAGATATGCGCAATGTTCGCACACTGATTGGGTGTGGGGCAGCAGCTGCGGTTTCGGCTTCTTTTCATGCGCCTTTAGCGGGTGTTTTGTTTGCGCGAGAAGTCATTTTACAACGCTATAGAACTGTGGATATCGGGCCTGTTTCTGTGGCATCTGTTGTTGCTGCATTGCTAGCCAGAGACAGCTTTGGAAACGAGCCAATTTTCGTTGCAAACATCATAGAAAACCCAGATGCGGCTCTCTTTTTAGGGACGCCTTTCATGGGGTTACTTGCCGCTGGTCTTGCCCTAATTATGATCTGGCTGTGGTCAAAAGCACCAGAAACTGGCGAACAATTTGCCAAACACTTACGACTTCCTGTGTGGTTACTGCCGCCTTTGGGTGGACTTGCTATCGGTTTATTTGCGACTGCCTTCCCACAAATTTTGGGGGTTGGGTATGAAAGTACAGCCGCCGCGCTCGCCGGAAGTTATGGTGCACTATTTATGCTGGTTCTGGTGTTTGCCAAAATGGCCGCGACGGCAATTTGTCTGGGTGCCAGATTTGGTAGCGGTGTTTTCTCACCATCGATTTATGTGGGCGCAATGCTAGGCGGAGCCTTTGGGGCTTTTTATGGCTGGATCACAGGTGACACTGAAACGGGTATGGCCTTTTTCACAATTGTGGGTATGGGCGCAGTGTCGGGCGCGGTTTTGGGGGCACCTGTTTCAACCACTTTGATCGTATTTGAACTCACCTCATCCTATGAAACCGCTGCCGCCTGTCTGATATCTGTGTCTTTGGCCACTGTACTGGTGCAATCTCGCGGCGGCGGTATCTTTGAGCGTCAGGTTAAAATGCGGATGCGCCAGAGTTATTGATCTGAGTTTTGAAACGGAGCCAATATGCCAGATGCACCCCTCAATATTGCAGACGCAAGCTTTGATCTGATCGGTATAGATGGAGATGACACGCTCTGGCATGATATCGGCAATTACAATCTTACCGAAGAAAAATACCGCACCATTTTGAGCGCTTATTGCGACTTGGAAAACATGGGGGACATTCTTCTAAAAACAGAACGTAAGAACCTGAAAATATTTGGTTTTGGTGTAAAGGGCTACACGCTTTCTCTCATTGAAACTGCAATTGAAATCACCAATGGCCAGATCAAAGCCGAGGGTATTCAGCAAATCATTGATCTTGGCAAGGAGATGATGTCGGGCTCAATCGACATTCTCGATAATGTGATTGAAGCATTAGAATTGCTGCGCCCAAGTTATAAAATCATCGTCATTACTAAAGGTGATCTCTTCCACCAAGAAGCCAAGTTTGCACGCTCTGGATTGACCCATTTTTTCGATGGATTGGAAGTTGTCAGCAATAAAGATGTGCAGACATATGGTGCGCTTTTATCCCGCTATAAAATTGCGCCTGAGAATTTCTTGATGGTGGGTAACTCTTTGCCATCTGATATTCTGCCTGTGCTGGAATTGGGCGCCTGGGGCGTTCACATCCCCTATCATACCGTGTGGGAAATGGAGCATTCAGACAAGGATATCAGCGATATCTCACGCGCTGTGACGTTGGATAACCTGGTGGATGTTCCCAATCTCTTATTGGGGGATAAATAAGCTTTAAGCCGACTCCCCCTTTCCTCATTCCTGCCACTTGTTTACTATAGAACAAAATGCGAATCGTTGGGCCACAGAGATGCGCGCTAAACGGTTGACCGCATATTAGTTTTCCCAGACGTGAAGAGCCGATAATGAGCCATTCAGACGATTTTGATAATCTACCCATTTCCCAGCGCGCAATGGCGAGACCGCCGAGTGCGCCTGCGCGAGATGCCGATTATCTGGACGGGCTAAATGCCGAACAACGCGATGCTGTGGAGACAACCGACGGTGCTTTATTGGTATTGGCGGGTGCAGGAACAGGAAAAACCCGTGTATTAACAACACGTTTGGCGCATATTCTGAACCAACGCAAAGCTTGGGCCAGCCAAACACTGACCGTGACTTTTACCAACAAAGCCGCGCGAGAAATGCGCGAACGGGCTGAAAAATTGATTGGTGATGAAGCCCAATCTTTGAGTTGGCTGGGGACATTTCACTCTGTTTCGTCGAAGATTTTGCGCCGTCATGCAGAGATTGTGGGGCTGGAAAGCAATTTCACCATTATCGACACGGATGACCAATTACGCCTTTTAAAACAAATCATTGAAGCCGAAAACATCGACACGAAGCGCTGGACTCCGCGCTTTATGGCGGGGCTGATTGATGGCTGGAAAAACCGCGCTGTGACGCCGGATAAAGTGCCTGCTGGTGAAGGGCATGAATTTGCCAATGGGCGCGGCATAGAAATTTACAAGACATATCAACACCGTTTGCGGGTTTTGAATGCATGTGATTTTGGCGATTTGCTGATGCATTGTATCGCGATTTTCCAAAAAAGCCCCGATATTCTGGCCGATTATCACAAGCGTTTTAAGTATATTCTGGTCGATGAGTATCAAGATACTAACGTGGCGCAGTACCTTTGGTTACGACTTCTTGCGCAAGGAACGGGTAATATCTGTTGTGTTGGTGATGATGATCAGTCGATTTACGGTTGGCGCGGCGCGGAAGTGGACAACATATTACGATTTGAGAAAGATTTCCCCGGCGCGAAAGTGATCCGGCTTGAGCGCAATTATAGATCGACCGCAAAAATCCTCGCCTGTGCCTCGCATTTGATTACGGCCAACCAAGACCGGCTTGGCAAAACATTGCACACAGAAGACGAAGATGGCGACGCGGTGAAAGTGCGCGGGCTTTGGGATGGCGAAGCTGAGGCGCGCTTGATTGGGGAAGATATTGAAAGCTGGCGCTCATCTGGCCGCAAATATGCGGAATGCGCGGTTATGGTGCGGGCCTCATGGCAGATGCGTCTGTTTGAGGAACGCTTCATCATGCTGGGCATTCCTTACAAGGTGATTGGTGGGCCGCGCTTTTTCGAGCGGGCTGAAATTCGCGATGCGATGGCGTATCTGCGGCTGATCCGATCTGAAAATGATGATTTGGCATTTGAGCGCGTGGTCAACCAGCCCAAACGCGGCGTTGGCGCAACCTCAATCCAGAAAATCCAAGTTGTGGCGCGGGAGATGGAACGCCCCCTCACCGTGACCGCCGAGATTATGCTGCGCGGCAATGAGATACGCGGCAAGGCGCAAACAGGTATTCGGGCTTTCCTGAATGATTTAGAACGCTGGCGGGCGCAGGCGCGGGAAATGGAGCATCCGCGCATTATGGAAATCATCCTTGATGAGAGCGGCTATACCGCCATGCTGAAGGCCGACAAAACACCCCAAGCGCAAACCCGCCTAGAAAACCTCAAAGAGCTTGTGCGGGCTATGGGTGAATTTGAAAGCCTGAATGCATTTATGGAGCATGTTGAGCTGGTGATGGATGCATCACAGGGCAATGAATCCGATGATCAGGTGCAAATTCTGACGCTGCACGGGGCCAAAGGGCTGGAATGGCCACAAGTGTTTTTGCCGGGTTGGGAGGAAGAGGTTTTCCCATCCAAACGGGCCATTGATGAAGGCGGGATAAAATCGCTGGAAGAAGAGCGCCGCCTTGCCTATGTGGGCATTACGCGCGCGCGGGAGCGTTGCTATATATCCTTTGTGGCCAACCGCATGATTTTTGGCCGCTGGCAATCTGTGATGCCGTCTCGTTTTGTGGATGAATTGCCGCCTGAACATGTGGATGCCGTCTCGGAAACGGGATATTCGGCTGCGCCCGATGGCTTGAATAGCGCGGGATTTGGCGGGGTAAGCCGATTTGATAGCGATGAAAGCTTTGGTGGCTCCACCTATGAAAGCCCCGGCTGGAAACGCGCCCAAGCGGCCCGCAACACAACCGATGGCAGAGCCCAATATGGCAATTGGCCCCAGAAAAAACGCCCGCCGGATATCAACCCATCAGGCCGCCTCACCGCCACATCGGACCCCGAAGCAGCCTCTGGCCTGAAGCTGGGCCAACGCGTCTTCCACATCAAATTTGGCTATGGGAAAATCAAACAAATCGACGGCACCAAACTC
>JGI2924J29684_1076884_pt1 | contig 11985 bp, 12 predicted proteins | sample BenlonsequencITS_FD_29684 | JGI IMG/M metagenome (IMG submission 29684)
GGGGGAGCCATATCAGTAGTTTCCTTCCTTTCATTGCGGCTGGGTTTATTTTGTTTAACATTATCTTTGTTATCTAATTGTTTGTCCCTTGAATTCGACCCGCTACTTTCCAAAAAATCGCCATTATCCCGCGGAACAGACTGCTTTCCCCGGGCATCGTTATTTCTATTATTTGCATTATGTTCCGCTTGATTGTTTATGTTCGCATTTTCCTCCCCCGGTGATAATGATACCGGTTTTGTAGTTTCATCAAATTTATCCAACCGGTCATTATTACTAGTGATATCATCCTTACTATAGTTTCCCGGCCCATCAGCTTTACGCTGTTTATCAGGTTTATCAGGTTTATCAGGTTTATCAGGTTTATCAGGTTTATCAGGTTTATCAGGTTCATCTGGTTTATCAGGTTTATCAGGTTCATCTGATAAACTAGTTGTGATTTGTTCTTGTATCAAATCACCAGCCCGAAAGTTTTTCTTAATTTCCAGTTTACGAATGCGTTCTTCCCTTAATTCCTGGTCGGTTATTTGCACCCCGTTTTTCTGCGCTTCCTTCTGCAATAGATATCGACCAGGGGTAACACCGTTATCGCGGGCCTTGTTCATAGTATCCATATCAGTATCGGCTACAATCAATTCTACATCCAGCCCGGATTCATTTATAACATTTTTTATAGAAGTATATATACAATCATGGACATCTTCAATCTCTTTACTAGCTTTACTTTCTTTTATGCCCTGACTTTCAATTTCTTTTATATCCCGATTTGATTCATTTCCCTGGGTATCAGTAACTGTGACCAGTACAAGATTTTCTTGCCCTGGTATTATATATTGATATTCAATACAACCAGCAATGATTTTCTGTACACCTTCAGCCAGTGGATCATGCACTACCGCTACCTTTTGTAGTAGTTCTTGACCAGCATCATTAATGCCCCTTGCAGTAACTATCTCCTTTGCTTCATTAATCCCCAGTTCCATGCTGGGGTTGATATCAAGGGCAACGTAAGCCACTGCCCGGGGGAGCATGGCATTAAAAACCCACCAGGCTAAGACAGCCACCATTATTGAAGCCACTGCCAAATAAGTGGCTTTAAACCGGTACAAGGTCGGCCGGGTATATACTATCTCCTGTCCCACCGCCGCACCATCGCAAGGTCTGGGGACCTCCAGAAATTGACCGTCACCGGTAATCACAACGCAACTTCTTTTTTTAACTTCCAAAACCAATCCCCGGTTCAGCCCCATCATTCAACACTCTCCCTGCGGTAACCTAACATATGAATTCAAATAAATGAACTCTTCACGATAATATAATAAGGTGGCTATACCTATAATGTATTTGCGTCCCCGCTCCAGAACCTTGCGACTTATGCCCGTCCCCATTTCCAATTCTCGCATGGGTAACCTATTGCTGGCCAGCAATGCATCATATAATGAACTATGCTCCACAATATAACAGGCAGCTCTAATTAATGTTTGCCGGGTATCCTGGTGCTTGGGTGACGACTTGACAAGATCTCGAAATGTAATACCCAGTTTGCTTATTTTTTCGTTGTAATTATTGATTTCTTCTACTCTTTCGCGTTTAGCAATTTCTTCTATGTATTGATCCCAGGAAGCATTGTTTTCCGCCTGGCTAATGTTACCTTCCGGTGGAATTCCCGACATATGCAAATCCACCCGGTTCCATTTTGCTTCTTTGCGCAAATAGTCAGTCACCCGACTCCTGATCACTATGCGTGCAAAGGCGGTAAAAGGTACCCCCATTTTTCCCTTAAAACGTTCAATTGCCTCATTAAAGGCTATCAGGCCTATACTGAGTTCATCGTCCCGGTCCCAGCTCAAACTGCGGCCGCACAAGCGACCTACCACCCCGGCGATAAAGGGTTGGGCATCCGTAATTAATTTTTCCCTGGATAATTCGTCACCTTCCCTAATTCTTTGCAAACAAACTTCCACTTCATCCCCAAATAGCACACTGCCACACTCCCTCTGGTGCTTCCATCGCTCCTTCCCAAAGTAAATCTTTTCTTTACTATACGGGAATAATCAGTTTATTAAGGGGTAACCAAACTAAAAACATTATCTATCATAGCATTTATCACATACCTTGCAAGAACAATTAATATCTTCCGTTTGAAATTTTATACGCGCCCGGCAAATATCACAATCACCCGCCTCAGGTACACAAGGTTCGACATGAATAATTACTTCCACCCCCGGCAAATGCTGGTGCAAATCCCGTTCAATACTGTCACACAAAGTATGGGTAGTAATGATCTTTTTCCCCCGCGGCACAATTAAATTAAAATCCATATATCGCTGCGGTCCTGCCTTACGGGTGCGAAGATTTCGGTAGTCAACAAACCGGTCAGCATAGGAATGTAGTACTTCTCTAATCACTTGTTCTTCGCTGTCGGGCAACCGAACGTCCAGCATACTGCCCAGGGATTCCCTCAACAAATCATAGGCCGCCTTTAAGATTAATAGAGCCACCAAAATAGCAATTAACGGGTCAACTATATGCCAGCCGGTTAGCTTTATTAGACCTATACCCGCTAATACACCCAGTGACGTTAAAACATCGGTACGCAAGTGCCAGGCATCAGCAGCCAGTGCTGGAGAATCAGACTTTTTGGCAACTTTCATCAATTTGGAAGAAACAAAAAGATTCATTAATGCTGATACGCCCATGATTACGGCACCCAGACCCAGCGACTTAATTTGCGCGGTTTCATGTATTTTAGTGATTGCTTCATTAATAATAAAGCCAGCAGCCACCAGTATTAAAACCGCTTCAATGATGGCCGCCAGGTTTTCAAATTTACCGTGACCATACCTGTGCATGTCATCAGCCGGTTTATTGGATTCCCGTACTGACGCAAAGGCGATCAGGGCCGCTATTAAGTCCAACCCCGAATGAATGGCCTCGGATATTACGCTGATTGAATTCATGGACAATCCAACGCCTAATTTGCCAGCTGTTAATATGGAATTGGAAATGATGGAAAGACGAGCTACTTTTATTTTCTCTTCAGCATACATATTATCCTTCCCCCTATATAATCCAGCACCCACAACGCTTTTTTACCGGCAAAAATAATACCCGGGGGCCCATCATCTTAAGAGCCAAGATGAAGTCCCGCGGGCATATCCGCTGCCTTAAGGCCCGGCTGTGAAATATAATTTTCCAGCCTGACTTTATAGTTATTTTTAATATATCATATGTCGGAGCCCGTTTCAATGACAATAGGAATTTATCCCTACTATTCTTTATCTTCCATACCAACATCGATTGTTTCTGCAGGATCGGTTTCGTCATCCATATTCCGTGTACTTTCATAGAAATTGCCGTCGCTACCCACCTCATAGGGTACATGGTCAATTAAATCAGTATCACCGGCATCATCCCCGCCAAACTCGCCACTACCATAGTAAGCACCGGCCCCGGACAGGGGCGAGTGTTCCTGCCATCTAGCCACATCCTGCCAGGCGTCTTCTCCGTCATAACCACTTTTATCGGTAGGGTCATTAAAAGTACGAGCAAAGGGCGGCTCCAAAACATCCTCCTCTACCGGGCGTACATTTTTTCTGTGAGAAGGTTCTTCAACCTGCGCCCGGCATTGGACACACTGGGTAGTATAAGGCACTGCCCGCAGCCTTTCCAGGGGTATTGCCTTGCCGCATACTTCACATACACCATAAGTTCCGTTTTCCATTCTTTGCATGGCATGATCGATGGCCTGCACTTTAATCATAGCGTCCTCACGTAGAGCAAAGTCTTTACTACGCTCAAAAACTTCGGTGCCCACGTCCGCAGGGTGCTGGTCATAGGTGGACAGCTCCTCCACAGATTCCGATAGAGATACGCCCAACCCACCATCGTCAATATAGTTAATAGTTTGCATTAAATTGTTTTTATCCTGCTCTAATTGACTTTTGAAATCATCCAATAATCCCTGTTCCATCGCTACACCTCCTGTTATTTTTTACCCAGCTGCAATTGCACTATTTTTACTAAATCGGCAATGAAGTCGCCAATGACAGGCAGATTTAACGCCACCAGCCTTTGCAAAATTAAAACAATTATCGCCCCCAAAATGGCAAAACCAATGGCAATACCCAACCCCCTGGCAATACCACTAATAAAATTAACATACATCAGCTTATAAGGTTTTTCCAGCAATTCCACATATTCGGCCAGTTTCATCTTTTCCATGTTAATAGCCAGCTCTTTAATCTTATTTTCTAGAGATTGTAAAACTTTATCCTGTTTTCCCGGTTCCCATTGTCCAATCACGCCTGGTGCCAAAAAATACTTGCGTGATTTGAGCTTTTGTTTAATCATTTCCTTAACCCTCCAAACTATTTTTAATTTGCCCAGGGCCAGACAAAAAAATAAACGTTGAGTAAAAACCTTTTATTATACCCTTAGCAACTATAAAATGGACCCAATAGACTATAACACCTGAAAAAAACCAAAAAAAAAGCGTCCTGGACATGTATTTAACCCTACCAAGACGCTATCTCACTTATTATCTTATTATCATATATCCATTGTACGTCAAACAAACTCAGCCTCTTTACTTACCTGTCTTTTTTTCCATTAACCTTAATTCAACCCATAACGGGCTGGCAGTAAGCATTGAAGAATAGAAACCGCTGGTCACACCTATTATCAAGGCCAGTACAAAATTTTTAATGGTAGTGCCACCCAGCAGATACAAGGCCAACAGCACAAATAACACCGCCACTACAGTATTAATGGAACGGGCCATGGTTTGCCACAAACTAACGTTGACCAAATCCTCCAGAGCTTCACCTTTCTTGCGCGTCCTCAAATTTTCCCTGACACGGTCAAAAATAACAATCGTGTTATTAATGGAATAACCAACGATGGTCAATATAGCTGCCACAAAGGCGCTATCCACTTCAATCTGCAATATGGAGAATATCCCCAAAACTACCAGCACGTCATGAAGTAATCCGGTTACTGCCGCCACACCCTGTTTAAATTCAAAGCGAAAGGTCATATATACAATCATCAGCGCCGCTGCAATCAGCAAGGCCCAAATTGCATTCATGGTTAATTCCCTGCCGATCACCGGCCCCACCCGGTCATTGCGCAGTAAATTAACCTCTCCCACCTTTTGCTCCAAGGTCGAAATTAAAGTAGCGCTTTCTTCTTCGGTAAGCTCCCGGGTTCTAATCATATAATCGTTGGTACCACTTTTCTGTATGTTGCGGGCAGCCGCGAAACCCAACTCCTCAACTACACTGCGCACTTGATCAATCTTGACGTCCTGCTCCAGCCGAACTTCCACAAGATTACCACCGGTGAAATCAATGCCCAGGTTGAAACCCCGCGTCGCTATAGAGAACAGTCCCGGCAATATAATCAACAACGAAATAATATACCAAATCTTTCTGTGCTTCATAAAGTTAAACATTTGTCCCGCCCCCCTTAAGCGCCATAATAGCGAGGATCTTTAACTGAATTGCTGGCAGCGGCCAGGTGCAGCATCCACCTGGTCATGGTGATGGCTGTGAACATACTGACCAGAATACCAATGCTAAGCGTCACGGCAAAACCACGGATTAAACTGGTGCCGAAAAAATATAACACAGCGGCGCCAATCAACGTGGTGACATTGGCATCGAAAACGGCCACAAAGCCCCGCTTAAAGCCTGAATCAATGGCGGAACGAATACTTTTACCGGTACGCAGTTCTTCCTTAATCCGCTCGAAGATAATTACATTGGCGTCCACAGCTATACCCAGGGATAATAGAAAACCAGCAATGCCGGGCAGCGTCATAGTGGCATGGATGCCGATAAATATGGCCAACACAACCAGTGCATAAAAAATCAGCGCCAAATCGGCAATTAAGCCGGGGATACGATAATAAACAAGCATAAACACCAAAATAGCCACAATACCCACGATACCTGCATTAATGGATCTATCCAGGGAATCCTTGCCCAACTGCGGGCCCACAGTCCGCTTTTCCATCACATCAAGCTGCACAGGTAATGCACCGGAGCGCAGCAGTATAGCAATGGTATGCGCCTCTTCCAGGTTTTCATAACCTGTGATTCTAGCCTGGCCATTTGTGATAGGCTCCGAGACCACCGGGTTTTGCAGCAACTGTTCATCCAAGTATATGCCGATGGGCTTATCTACGTTGGCCATGGTAGCCTGGGCAAATTTTCGGGTACCCTCGGATGTAAACGTCAGGTCTACCTCAACCTGACCTGTATTGGGATCCCGGGCCTCCAGGGCGTCCTTTAAATCTGCACCTGTTATAATGGTCTGGCCCAGCTCATTTTTAAATTCCAGATAAGCCGGCTGTATTAAATCTATAACAGCCTTTTCGGGGTCATCTATCCCCGCAAGCTCCACAATGATTCTTCGATCGCCCTGGCGTTGGATAACGGGCTCAGCTACCCCGGTTTCATTAATCCTTCTTTCTAATACAGCCTGCGCCCTTTTCATACTTTCATCGTTAACTTCGGCATTGGGCGTGTCCTTAGCCTCCAACACCACATGCACCCCGCCCTGCAAATCAAGACCAAGGATAATGTCCTTGCCCCAGGGCAGCCATGTCACATCCTTGAAGATCGGCAGCGGTACCGCCGCTGTTATACCCAAGGCTGCGATGACCAGTATAATGGCGGCCATGGTCAATAGCTTACTCCATCTCATTTTGTCTCTCCCCCTTAGCTCAATTACAGTAACTTGGCTCCGTTGACCACCAGCTCAAATACACAGTTTAAAAATACCGCCGCCCTTCTGCATAATATCATTCTGGTTAAAAAAATTTCGAAATACTCCATCACAGGTGTTATTTCTATATTGATAGTCAGCTCCATGGTAACAGTCCGCTTCTTTTCGTCCACCCAAACAAGGGAGTTTTCCACGGCATAATTAACCCGGTCGTGTATATCAAAGGTGGCAAATTCCTGGTTGCGCACCCGGGAGCGGTGCACGTCTGACTTGTCCGCCAGTATCAGGGCCGCCGCAACTGTGCTGACGGGCTGTCCGTATTGCTCCTCGTGATTGGCGATAGCTGATATAACAATGGCCACTTCATCGGGATTCATGCCCATTTGTAACAATATGGGACAGCATATAGTGGCACCTGAGATACCGTGATCGTTTCTGCTCACCACATTACCCACGTCATGCAAATAACCCGCAATGGCCGCCAGTTCAGCCTCCCGCTTACTGTAGCCCAGCTTGTCCAGAATATTCTTGGAAATACTGGATACCAGGTTAATATGCCGGTAACTGTGTTCTGTATAACCCATAGCACCCAAAAATTCGTTACCCTTGCGAATAAAACTGTCCAATATGGGATTCTTTTTTACATCATCAACGGTTATCAAACACAATTGCCCTCCCCATGCTGCAAAAATAATCAACAAAAAGAGTAGACCGGGTCTACTCCCAATAATTAATCCTTGTTATTATCGCTGTCATCGCCGCTCGAAACAATTTGTGCAACAGCACTTTTCAGTATTTCGATACGCACGCTTTCAGCTATTCTTAAAATAAAAGTGTCTTCCTTAACCTTGATAATGGTACCATAGATGCCACCCACTGTAACAATGCGGTCATTTACCTTAATGTTGGACACCATTTGCGCGTGCTTTTTTTGACGCTGCTGCTGGGGCCTAATCATTAGGAACCAGAGCAAGGCAAATAAACCGACTATATATAAAATGCCGATAGTGGTTTCATTCACTGTGTTTTTCTCCCTCCTTCCCAATTATAAATCAAACATGTACTAATTCTTTATTATTATTCATTTCCCTTTTTTTATTTTCCTATTGTAATTTAATGTAAAATAGTTTATCTAATCCAGTTTAAACCGCCGTAAAAAATCTTCTTTATATGCCACAAAGTAATCCCCGTCAATGGCAGCCCGAATGTTTTCCATCAGTCGCAGCACAAAACGCAAATTATGCAGTGTGGTCAACCTGATGCCCAATACCTCGTTGGCTTTTATTAAATGTCTTATATAGGCCCGGGAAAAATTGCGGCATGTGTAACAATCGCATTCAGGATCAAGCGGCCTAAAGTCCCGGGCATATTCGGCGTTGCGCACCACAAGTTTACCATCCCGTGTAAAAACAGTACCATTGCGAGCAATCCGGGTGGGCAGCACACAGTCAAACATATCCACACCCCGGAAAACCCCCTCAAGCAAACAATCCGGCGACCCTACCCCCATTAAGTAACGGGGCTTTTCCCGGGGCATGGCCGGCACCAGATAATCCAAGACCTCATACATCAGCGGTTTCGGTTCTCCCACGCTCAGTCCCCCGATACCGTGCCCGGGAAAATCCAGAGCGGCCAGCTCGGCTGCGCTTTGCAGCCGCAGATCGCGATACATGCCTCCTTGAATAATGCCGAATAGCGCCTGGTCCTTCCGGTCATGGCGCATACGGCAGCGTTCTGCCCAGCGGGTTGTGCGCTCCATGGCGGCCCTTGTCTGTTCATAGCTGCTCGAGTAGGGGGCACACTCGTCAAAAGCCATGGCCACATCCGCGCCCAAAGCCATTTGAATTTCCATGGATTTTTCCGGGCTGAAAAAATGTTCCGAGCCATCGATATGGCTACGGAAGGTTACCCCCTGGTCGCTTATCTTACGTAAAGGGCCAAGGCTAAACACCTGGAACCCACCGCTATCTGTTAGTATGGGCCCGTCCCAACGCATAAATTTGTGTAATCCGCCAGCCTCGGCGACCAGAGCGTGACCCGGTCGCAAGTACAAATGGTAAGTGTTACTGAGCACCAACGCCCCGCCACAATCTTGCACTTCTTCAGGGGTCATAGTTTTCACGGTGGCCTGGGTGCCCACCGGCATAAAAATAGGCGTTTGTACCGTGCCGTGGGGAGTAATCAGCGTACCCCGCCTGGCCCTGCTCCGGCCATCTTCTTTGGTAATTGTAAAACCAATAGCCATATAATGCTCCTTAGCAAATCATATTATTAACATAGCATCGCCAAAACTAAAGAACCGGTAGCGCATCCGCACTGCCCGGGCATAGGCGTCCAGCAGCCGTTCCCGGTCTACCAGCGCACTCACCATCATTAGCAATGTACTGCGGGGCAAATGAAAATTAGTGACCAGCCCGTCTATAGCCTTAAAATTGTAGCCGGGATAAATAAATATTTCAGTCCACCCCGCTCCTGAATTTACATTACCATCATCCCGAGCTGCTGTTTCCAAGCACCTGGTGGTGGTGGTACCCACCGCAATCACCCGGCCACCCCGGGCTTTGGTCTCATTAATCACACGGGCCGTTTCTTCAGGCACGGAATAATACTCGGCATGCATCTGGTGACTGGTTACCTCGTCCACTTTAACCGGCCTGAAAGTACCCAGTCCCACATGCAACAGCACAGGAACAATTGATATGCCCTTTTCCCTTATCTTTTGCAGCAGTTCAGGTGTAAAATGCAACCCTGCAGTGGGTGCGGCAGCTGAGCCGGGATCCCGGGCATATACCGTCTGATAGCGCCCGGGGTCCGCAGGCTGTTTTTTTATGTATGGTGGCAGGGGCATGACTCCCAACCTGTCCAGCAACTCCTCAAATACACCTTGATGATGAAACTTGATCAGACGGCACCCTTCATCCACCACAGCCATTACAGTACCTGTCATGGCATCGCCAAATATAATGTTGGTGCCGGGTGGTACGCGCCGCCCGGGACGCACCAACGTTTCCCAGGTGTGCTCATCCCGGCGGGTCAGCAACAGTACTTCTATCGTTGTCCCGGTACCCTCTTTTTTACCCCAAAGACGTGCCGGAATTACCTTGGTATCATTTACCACCAGCAGATCCCGGGGTTCAAGATATTCAACAATATCTTTAAACAGCCTGTGTTCAGGCTCTCCACCGTTTTTATGCAGCACCATCAGCCTGGATTCATCCCGCACGGGCGCAGGCTCCTGGGCAATTAATTCATCGGGCAAGTAGTAATCAAAATCAGCTACCCTCATGTAGTACCCCTTAATATTTAATTAGCTCAACGCCTGTATAATAGTATTGCAAAATGTCCTGGAAACTATAACCTTGGCCCGCCCAGCCGGCCGCACCATACTGGGACATGCCCAACCCGTGCCCCGAACCACTGCCGTTGAATGTAACACCGCTAATCCCTTCGTCGGGGTCAGTTTGCTTTTGCATGGTAAATAATGCACTGCGCAACCCGAGAACATTGCGCACCCGGTCGGCATTGGCAATAGTATATACTCGGGGGCTGCCCCCGGCGTCAATACCCTCAATTAACAATATTTTAACTCTTTGTCCTGAAGCAGTACGTTCCAATTCCTTTAAATCTGTTATCGAGGCCAATTCTATAAATTCACTGCTTGGTATATACTTTTTCAACTGTTGGTTAATTAATGCAACCAGTTCACCGGTCGAATAGGTAACTGACCAGTCATAATGTTTGCCGTTATTATCGTAAGGATCTTCTTTACTGCGGATAAAATTAAGTGTCTCAAACCAGACATCTTCACTATTTTCAGTGAAACCGCCGCTGGAGGAATGGAAAAACGCTGCAATGGGCTGGCCACAATAGGCCAGCACCATGCCGCTGGTAGCGTCTACCGCTCCGCTGGCCACCGGGTTTTCTCCATCATACCCCTGGTAGACCTGGTTGGACTGGTTATCCAGCACATCAAAACCGAAACTTGCGTAACTGCCCAGCTGGGCATGTAAATAACTGCGTGCCACCACCGCCTGTGCTTTCAACGCTTCGGAGGGAAACGACACAGGCATCTCCGCCGGGACTACGCCATACAAGTACTGCTCAATGGGTAATTCGTTTATCACAGTCAGGTAGTTTTCAGAGGTCCTGATCTCTAAATTTCCCCGGTAACGTTTTACCTGACCGCCCTCTTCAAGGCCAACAATATTTAATCCCCCCCAGGATAGCTGTTTAAGCCGGTCTTTTTCGGCAAGTGCATAACAGTTGGCCTGATTTTCATATATGTAATGCACATCGCCACCCTGTACCGTCAGGCCCGCCAGGGATTCCTTTTGCAGCAGTATATCGCCGCCTGATAATATCGCTTTTACAGAGGCATTAAGACCTTCAGCTTTAATGGGGCCGTTATATAACCCCACATCCTGGCCATCTTTAGTTACCCGGCACAGACCGGCAGCATATTCAACAGTCCACTGTCCCTCCCCGTCCTCGGCAATCACCTGGCCGGTATTAACGTTAATCACCTTGTATGCACCTTGCAGTACAAACGAAACCTGTGGCGTATTTTGCATGAGACCAACCCGCACGGTTTGGGGAACCACCTGCACATCACACCAAGCCGAACCACCCGGCCATAAAACAACCAGCAGAAATGCCGCCAGCATCCAAAAACCTGCACAACGATATTTAGTTTTAATACCACCCACCATAAAAAAAGAACCTCCCCGCATAACCATATCGTGGAAAGTTCGACAAAAAAGAATTTATTCCTGCCGGCTCGCACAATGTTCATCTGTATATATAGCGCAATTAATATCTAATGGAATATTATCAAAGCACAGCTATCTTCTAAATAGTACGTTCAACAGCAAGGTTAACACAAGGCTGACAATGATCATGGTGACCACCGGAAAATAAAAAGTAAAATTACCCCTCTGCACGAATATATCACCGGGCAGCCTGCCCAGTCCGGGTATTTTGCCCACCACCATCAAAAGACCACCAATAATCACCATAAATAGACCTAACATTAAAATAAGCTTCCCCAAACCCGTCAGGGAATCCATTATTATCCCCCCTCAGCCTGTGTTTCAATGTCCCCCGGTTTTATTGGACTTTTTTCTTAATTGCTTGTCATAGCGTTCCCTTTCACTGTATATGCAACCACAATACTGCTGCCTGTACATGTTGAGGGACCGGGACACCTCCGTAGCTTCCCGAAAACCCGGCCTGAAATCGTTATAATAGAAAGGT
>JGI2924J29684_1076881_pt1 | contig 11984 bp, 7 predicted proteins | sample BenlonsequencITS_FD_29684 | JGI IMG/M metagenome (IMG submission 29684)
GCGGTTGTTGCTGCCGGAATTGTTGGAATTCTTGGCTACGTCGTTGCACCGAAATACGAGGTGCCAATTTATTGTGGCAGCTTTGTAGGAATGAGCTCCGCATCAGTATATGATTTGGAGCATCTGTTAATAGCTTCTGTACTTGCTGGGATAATTTTTGTAATTACCAAGCGTATATTCAAGGGAGTTGGTGGTAAGCTTGGAACTGTGGCATTGATTGGAGGAGTTCTTACCGCTGTTATCACGGGGCGAGAATTTACCAAAAGTTCATTGCCAGGAAGGGAAGTAGGGCTTTTGATAATTATTTTTGCTGTAATTGGAATCTTGGCAACTTACACATTGAATGTGAGGTATGGAAAGAGTCCTGTTTTGAGTTCGGCAACAGTAGGACTCACCGGAGGACTTGTCTTACCTGAAATATTTCCAGAGATAGGTCCGATTTTGGCATTGGTAGTCATCTGTGCTTCGTTTGCTGGTATGTCGAGTAAGGAGAGACTACCAAACGAGTTTTATGCGATTATTGCTGGGATTTTTTGTGGCATTATCTTCATCTTTAGTGCCCCATATTTTGGTGGTGCTGGTGGAAAACTTGGAACAATAGCCTTCGGAGCAGTTATTGCTGTAGTTGCACTTAAAAGGTTTGGAACGTTGGTTAAAAAGTAAATTAGTAAATTACCGGTGCCGTTGGTTAATAAGAAAGGTCTGGGAACACCCCAGACCTTTTATATATAGTCTTTTGTTCAGCATTTTGTACAGATTTTTACAAGAGCATCGAGCGCTGCTGCATTTATTGGATAAGTCACAGGTGAAGCAGTCACGAGTGGATGTGTCGCAACTTGCATAGTGTTAAGTTCGTTAGCTGTTAGACCTTTTTGGATTGCAAGACTTAGTATATTAATCATTTCTCCAACACTATCACCACCAACTACCTGGGCACCTATAAGAACGCCTGATGTTCTTGAGAAGATCAGTTTAACTTCAATTTTCTTTGCTCCTGGTAAAGACCCCGGGTGTCTATCCATAGAGGCAGCTCTTCCAATCACATAGTCAAACCCATCTTCTTTTGCAAATCTTTCGATTATACCGGCAACTCCGTACGTTTTACCAAATATTTTTGTAGAGAATGCACTTACAGTACCTCTGTTTTCTCTAATGAACTTGATACCATACAGGTTGGCTGCTGCAATTTTTGCCTCCATAGCGGCAGTTGATGCAAGAAGTATTGGAACATGTCTACTGGTGAAGATGTCTCTTTTTAGCGCACAGTCACCAACAGCAAAAATGTCCGGAGCGCTTGTTCTCATGTACTCATCAACAACTATTGCACCCTTTCTTGTGAGGTCAAGTCCAAGCTGTTTTGCAAGCTCCGTATTTGGCGTGACACCCATGGAGAGTATGACTGCTTCTGCTTTGACTCGTTCTCCAGTTTCAAATTCCACTTCTTCTACCTTACCGTTCCCAAGGATTGCTTTGACTTTAGTACCCAGCTTGAGTGTAACACCATGGCTTTCGAGATCTTCTTCTGCAATTGATGCGAATTCGTCATCAAATGCTTGCCAAAGTATCTTATGAGCTATCTCAACAAGTGTTACACTTTTGCCAGCAAGTGCAAGTTGCTCAGCAAATTCCACACCGATAAACCCTGCACCGATTATAACAACTTTGTTAATCTCGTTGAGTTTATTGAGCATGTTTGAGAGATATTCTTCATCCTTGATAATTGGGAAGACGTTTTCAAGGTCGTGCCCAGGTAGCCACTTTGGAATAACCGGCAGTGAACCTGTTGCAAGAACAAGTTTGTCCCATTTGATTTCTTCACCACTCTTCAAAATCGCTACTTTTTTGTCTTTGTCAATACTAATGACCTCGTCTATGAGTAGTTCAACGCCAGCACTTTTAACCATTTCATCATGAATTCTGTTCTTTGAGGTGTCATAGAGAGTACCAAATATGTAAGGAATCCCACAAGGAACCATAACTGTTTTATTTTTCCTTACCACGACGACCCTCTTGTCTGGATAGATTCTTTTTGCCGTGGTTGCTGTAAGTATACCTCCTGCACTACCACCGATAACTAAAATGTCTGTTTCAATCACAAATAACTCCTCCTCTTTCTAGTAAGATAATGTAGACTAAAAATATTGAAACTTTCCAAAAACCGCATTATCGTTTAAATAGGTAACACCCCCAACTAACTCTTGACAAAAGCAGGTTTCCCAAGATGAATAACTCATCGTTTCCTTTCTTTATACCTATCCAACTCAGCTCTAATTTGGTTTATTACTAGCGTAAATACAGCTGCATCATCCATCCAACCAAGAACAGGAATAAAATCTGCTATAGCGTCAATGGGAGTAACAAAATAAATTACTGCTCCCAAAATAGCTAAGATTGTTCCTGTTGAAACTTTATATGTTCCACTTAACCAATCGCCTAATAATCCAAACATAAGTTGAATATCATCCCATATTTTGTCTAAAGGCCCTTGTTTTTTAGCCTTTTTCGTAGCTTGTTCTAAAAGATTTCTGGTTTTCTCTCTATCATTTATATATTCTTCAGCTTTATTCCTATATTTTTTATATTCAGATTCGTATTCAGAATTGTTCATAAATAATACCTCCTGCATAAATATCTTTATCTTGAAAGTTCTTTAATAGATACAAATCAAATGAATGCTTTTTATATATCTTTTTCATCATCAAACTTCTGTTTCTGCCGCTTAAATTAACCAACCTTTCTTTATATTTTTTAAATATCTCTTGCACTTTACCACCCTCCACAAATTTCATTAGAGTTTCAGTAAATACCCATTCTTTTTTAACCAATCTTCATATTTTTTATAATCAGGCATAAGCATCTTTACTTTTGTCCAAAAGGCCTTGCTATGATTTTTTTCTTCAAGATGCACAAGTTCGTGCACAACAACATAATCAATAACAGAAAGGGGGGCCATAATAAGCCGCCAAGAAAAGTTTAAATTCCCTTTAGAAGAACAAGTCCCCCATCTTCTTTGGGCATTTGTTATATTTACTTTGTTATATTTAAAACCTCTTTTTTGAGCCCACCAGTTTACCCGTTCTATAATCTTCTCGTAAGCAGCTTTTTTATACCAATCTATAAACACCTTTTTTGCTTCTGGCAAAGCACTTCTTGAAAGATAAAACCCATTTTCAAATTTAAGCGGCTGTTCTTGCCCATCTACTATATGCAATTTATAATACTTGCCAAGGTATAAAAATCCTTCTCCACTCACAAATTCTTTGGGCAAAACTTTTGGATCTCTTGCTTCTATCTCTTTTTTATTTTTATAAATCCATTTCTTATGTTTATTTATAACTTTCCAAATAGTCTGTTCATCTAACTCAAATGGTGCTCTAACGATTAGCGTTGCATTCTCTGTTATCTGCAAAGCTATGGTCTTTCTTTTCGAGCGTATTATCTTTTCAATTTTTATGTCTTCCATTAATCTCACTTCCTGAAGTGATGATAAGCAAGTTCTATTAATTTTTGAGCTATTTCATTTCTTTTGCCGAATACAATATCGGTTATAGAATTAACCATATAAGGTACAGTCTCTTCACTTACAGTATCATTATTTTTAAGAGTAGAAGATGATATTTTCTTAAGCAACTGTGAAGTTATATGAGATTTAAGCCTCTTTTGTTTGACTGCATTTTCCCAAAAATCAACATTCTGAGCCTCTCTACTTATTATTTCTATAATATCTTTAGTCGTGTTAACAAGAAAATCTATCTCGCTATCAGTTAGTTCACTGACAGGTTTTTTACCAAATATTTCACTTTTGAGCAGACCAAAGAATGGCATTTCTTTCTTAGGATCAAGTCCAAATGTTTGTTCAACTTCTCTTCCCTTTTTCATCTCTCCTCTTAATTTTTCAAGCTCATCATACAAAACGTCCCAATTTTCTTTATATTCTTCAAGTAGTCTTTTCAACCTATCAGAAAATCTTTCATAGAGTTCTGGGTCTTCTTCCCAATGTTTCTCAATATGCTCAACGATGGCATATTGAAGTTCTTGTGTCCTTGCTTTACTTGGTTCCTTGTGAAGTTTTTCGAGAAATTTGTCTTCAAAAAGCGGAGTGGGTGGTATTTTAGGATCAATACCTTGAGAATGTAGATACTCTTCAATAATCCCCCTTATCTTGTTACTTGTATCTTTTATACTTAGTTTGTCATCTCTGTATCTATTCCTTGCTGATTCTTTTATAAAACCCAGAATTTTTAAATCATGTACATATTTTAAGGCCTCTGGGTCGGGAAGAACTGCATCCATACTACGGTTAAATTGTCTTACAAGTGCTATGAATTCATCTCTAATCTCTTCATCTACAAGAATGTCAATACACTCGTCTATATTCTGACGCCAATTTTTAATCTTATATTTTTCAAAGAACTCTTCAATCCTGCGGTGATTCAACTTCAATTCATCAACGCTTTTTGCTTTGTTCCGAACTACCTGTGAAATCTCGTCAATATCTTCATCTGCGTAAATAGCAAGTGCCTCTTTCAAATGTTTCAAAACACCTACATAATCTACAACAAAACCACAAGACTTATTTTTGTATACTCTATTCACCCTTGCAACAGCTTGCAGCAAGTTATGTCCTTTAATCACATTATCAAGATACATAACCTGCTCTACAGGTGCATCAAAACCAGTTATTAGCATATTTTGAACAACTAAAATACCAACATTGCCGTTGATACCATTTTCATCTACTTTGTCAAATGGGAGTTTAAAACTTTTGATTATCCTTTCGTGATCATTTGGGTCAGTATAAGGATGATACTCAGGTGGGTCATTCTGAGCTCCTGAAATAACCACACCAACCTCTAACTTTTTCAATGTTTCTAAATCTATTTTTGAATTATTTTCTTTTTCCAATTCAGAAATCTTTTCTTTGAGAGCCTCTTCAAGTGCTTTTTTATATCTTATTGCAGCACAGCGAGATACTGCAACAACTTGAGCTTTTAATCCATTTGGGAATACATGAGTTATATAGTGCTCTATCATATCTCTTGCTTTGTCACGGATAACTTCTTCAGCTTCAAGATATGCTCTCCATGTAAATCTTCCCATTATCATTCTTTTTGTATCTTTATCAGCGTCTTTGAAAACATCTTCAAACTTTGCATTTGCTGCCTCTTCGTCTGAAAGCTCTGCGTTGTGTACTCTTCCTTCATATACAATCTCAACAGTCACACCATCTTCAACTGCCTGCTTTATGCTGTACTTGTCTATGTAATCGCCAAATGTCATCTCGGTCTTTTCTATAGGTGTGCCTGTAAATGCTATTTTTGTTGCATTTGGAAGAGCTTTTCTTAAATTTGCGCCCAGAAGCTTGTACTGGGTTCTGTGTGCTTCATCTATCATTATTAGTATATTAGGTGATGTATTAAGGACGGGAAATTCACTTTTTAATTCCCTCTCTTGAAATTTATGAACCATAGCCATAACAAGTTCGGGTGTGTCAGTTTTTAAAAGTTCTTTAAGCTCCTGAATGCTTCTTGCTAACTTAACTGTAAATCCAACACTTCTTGATGTTTCATTTAATTGCTTTTCAAGATCTTTTCTATCTGTGACAAAAACGACTTTGTAGTTTCCAAACTCAGGATTGTGATAAAGCTCTCGAACCATAAACATCATTGTCAAAGATTTACCGGAACCTTGAGTATGCCAAACAATTCCCCCTTTTTCGTCTGGTGTTTTGCCCTCTTTTAGTCTTTTTATCATCTTCTTTACTGCTCTAAATTGCTGATATCTTGCAACAACCTTAATCATTTTGCTCTTTGGATCTTCTTTAAAGATGGTAAATGTATGAAGCAAATCAAGAAGGTTTTCTTTTGAAAGCATACCATGAATCAAAATTTGCTGGCTTGTTACATTTCCATCTGGATTTACGTCTGACAGTGAAAAAGGATAAGGGTCTTTCCACTCAACAAAGTGCTCGTAGTCTGAGGTTATTGTACCATACTTCGCAACCTGGTTAGAGGTAGCTACTACAAATAGGTTGTACCAGAAAAGCTTTTCATTTCCCTCACTTGCACCACGTCTGTTACAATAGCGCATAAGCTGAGTAATTGCTTCAGAAATTGGGTCAGCAATTGCTGGAGATTTGCATTCAACCACCACAAGAGGCAAACCATTTACAAAAAGAACTATATCGGGAACAATATGTTTTTCAGTCCCTGTTATATTCACTTTAAACTGTGATATCGCAATGAATGAATTATTGTCTGGGTTTTTAAAATCAATAAACTTAACAGTTGGGCTCTTTTCTCCTGTTTTTCTATTTTCAGAAACCGAGGTATTCTCTAAAAGCAAGTCATGGATTTCTTTATTTGCCTCTAAAAGAGAGTTTGACTGTGGTGTTGTAATTTTTCGAACAACTTCACTTATTTGGTCATCTTCTATCCATGGGTTTATTCTCTTTAAAGACTCACTTAAAACTTCCTCAAGGACCACTTCTCTAAAACTTTCTCTGAATTTTTGGCTTTTACCATATTCAGGTTCTAATGAAGAAGTGAACGATATTATTTCTTTTGTATCCTCAGGATTATCTTTGTTTTGTCTATAAATCTTCCATCCAAGCTTTTTAAGCTGAAAGAGGAATGGATTTTCAACATAATGCTCCTCATCCAATTTAGTTACCATCTTTATTTCCCTCCTCAATAAGATGGTTTACCCTAACTTTGCCTGTTAGCAAATCTTCCATTAAGCCTTTTTTTATTCTTTCAAGTTTTTCCTTATAGGCTTGCTCTTTTTCTATGGCTTCATCTATTTGGGATAAAATTGAAGCTATGCGTTGTTGCTCGGATTTAGATTTTGGAATAGCAACTTTGATTACTTTTTCAAAAACATATTTCGGTATCCTTTGTCTCCCAGAAGTCCCTTCCATTAATCCAATAGCAATTGATCTAACATAATTACTTATTAGAAGATAGAAGAGAAAATTATTATCAATATTTTCTTTTGCTCTAAAAACTATGAATTCTGTCGATCCTATCCCAATTTCTATATTGTCAGGAACGAGTAAAGCTTTACCGTTTTCTGCACTTGGAGTTATCCTTGCAAGCAAAATGTCACCTTTCTTAAATTTGGATCCTGCCTCAATGCCTCTTCTGAGAGTGATGTATTTATATTGTTTTCCCATAATAGGAGTAGCGTCCATTTCAATGAATGGGTATAATTCTTTTGGGTTAATTTTTGTAATAGGATTTATCTCAGTAAAATTACTAACATAACCAACTTCCCACTCTTCTGGTATCCTGCCAAGTGGTGAATCTTTAAACTTGTGTGTTTTTTCATCTCTGATGTTGCCGTTTTCATCTATGCCTTTGGTGAGTAAATCCTGCATCAAGCCCTGTTTTATGCGTTTGTATTTTTCTATAATGGCATCAGTTTTTTCAATTGCATTATCAATTGTCTCAAGTATTTCAGCGATTTTGCGTTGTTCGGGAAGAGGGGGAACCATTGCTACAAACTTTAAAACTTGATTAAATCTTAGAGCTGTCCTTGTTGTTCCTTCTATTACTTTAGAAATCTGCGATTTTATTTCTTGTGAATTATTTAGAAAATATTTAATGAATGTGCTCAAAGAATTTTTTGCTTTGAAAACATAATAAGCAGGGCTCACTAATCCAACCTCAAGTAATTCAAGTCTATTAAAAACAAAAGTTTGGTCATCGCTCATCGAGCGATACGTAAACTCATTTTTTCTGATGATTTTATAATTAGATAAGTTTTCACTTGCAACAACACGATTAAAGTATTCTTCTTGAATATATATTCCTTTACGAGAAGAAGTTAATATAGGATACTCTTTATTATTAGTAATATTTCTCTCTTTAACTTCTTCAATTATTTCGCTCAGTTTTACTTTCTGCCATCCATCAGGCAAATTAACATTCTCACTCATAGCAATATCCCAGCCTTTGTAAAAATTCCTCCAATTTTTTGATTTCTTCATCTCTTTCAGCTTTCAAGTCTTGCAAAGAAACTTTGTATTTATCCCACAGCTTTTCAAAAATCTTTATCAGTTCTTTTTTCTCTGCATTTAAGTACTTTTCAAGTTGATTGCTAATTAATTCAAAGAACTTTTCAAGCAATAGCTCTTTTGCTTCTTCTTCAGTAATAGATTCAATCTTTTCATCAATCTTATTTTCAAGTTCCTTTTGCTTTCTGCCTATCTCACTTTTTACATTTTTAAATTCCTTTTCTTTTTGAGCAATATTTTCTAATAAATCTTTCCATTTTTTTGCTTCTCTTCTTGCAGCCTCGCTGTCTTTTGATTCTAAATCTTTAACCAAGTCCTTCAGAAACTCTTTGACCTTGCTTGCAGTTTTATCTCCTTGCTCTTCTTCGTCCCAGTCTTCAACCTCTTCTAAAAGCTCACTTAAGTCTGCTTCAATTTCGGCAAGTCTGTTTTCAAGATCTTCAATTTCTTCCATATGTTCTTTAAAATATTTTTCTTTAATTTTTTCTCTTTCAACCAAATTCTTGTTCCAACCCGCAGAAACTATACTTTTAAAATCATAAACAAGTTCTTCCCACCAATTTGCAAATATGCCCGATATTTTGAACTCATCAAATGTTCCAATTGGCAATAAGATATCTTTCAATTTTTCTAAAGCTTCATTTCTAAACTTCCAAAGATTGTTTTTGCCGTAAAACTGCTCAATTTCAGTTCTTACAACCTGCCACCACTCCAAAAGTTTTTCTTTGTGTTCTTCTATTGTAACTTTCACTTCAGTGCAATTATCAATCAGTTCCCTAATTTGATTTCTGTCAGTAATGTCTTTTTTAAACTCCAAATAATTTTCGCTTTTCTCTGCCAGCAAAATATCATAACTCAAGTTAAATTTCCTCAACAGTTTTTCATACAGCAATACTTCTTTCTTCGGTACACCACCAAAAAGATGGGCATGAACATCTTCGATTTCAGGATCTGGAGAATTGTCCACATAACGCCTAATATTGAGATTAAAATCGTTTTCTTCTATCTCCTTTATATCAACCAACCTGGAGTATTTAGGTATTTCTTTCTTTTCATCGAACACTGTAACTATTTTTTCTATGTCCTCTGGTCTCAAGAAATTCTGATTTCTACCTTCTCCATACTCTCTATCAGCGTTAATAAACAAGATCTTATTTTTTAAATGTTCTGGCTTGTTTTTATTAATCACAATAATACAAGCAGGTATTCCGGTGTTGTAGAAAAGCTTCGGTGGCAGTCCTATTATTGCCTCAATCAAATCATCTCTTACAATCCCTTCCCTTATAACCTTTTCCTGACCGCCTCTGAACAAAACTCCATGGGGCATAACTGTTGCCATTACTCCGTCATCTTTCAGGCTTGCAATCATGTGCTGCAAAAACATAAGGTCTGCCTTTTTCCCATTCTCAGGAGTAAAGCCATATTTAAATCTTTCTTCAAACTGCATATTTGCGCGGCTATAATTTTCTGAGAAAGGTGGATTGGCTAATATTCTATCAAACCTTTTTATGTATCCATTTTCCAAAAACATGGGGGTTGTTAGTACGTCTTCGTTTTCAATTTTTGCATCATTGATGCCATGCAAAATCATATTCATTTTGCATATAGACCATGTCAATCCATTGAGTTCTTGCCCGTAAAGAGCTAAGTTTCTTGGGTTTTGTCCTTGTTCCTCAACGTAGTGGAACGCTTCAATCAAAAAACCACCAGGCCCACAGTTGGGTCATAAATTGACATGCCCTCACGGGGCTTAACTAATCTTACCATTAATTTTTTGACATGTGGCGGTGTGTAAAATTCGCCTCCTTTTTTACCAGCTGAATCGGCAAATTCCTTTAACAAATACTCATAAGCAGCACCAAGCAGATCAGGAAATTCAAAGTTTGAAGGTGTCAGTTTATACTTGTTGAAATGATTAATAAGGTCAATAAGCTGCTGATCCTTTAGTCGGGTTTTTCCCTTTACTGCGTTAAAATCTATGTGTTTCAAAACTCCATCAAGCTCTGGATTTGCTTCTTCTAAAGCGCTCAGGGCTTTATTTAGTTGATTTCCTACATCCTCTTTTAATTTCAAAATATTTTCCCATCTTGCCTTTTCAGGTACAAAAAAGGCATCGCCATAAGAGATTGGATCTTCTAAGAGCTCATGTATTTGCTCTTCAGAAAATCCCATGAGCTTATAGGTATCTTTTAACTCCTGTCTTTTTTCCTCAAAGACATCTGATGCATATTTTAGAAAAAGCATACCAAAAATATATTCTTTATATTCAGAGGCGTCCATCTTACCTCTGAGTATATCAGCTGCTTTGAAAAGATGTGTTTCAAGCTGTCTTAAGGTTATTTTGTCACCAGCCAAATCGATCCCTCCAATTAATAAATTTATTATAATGTTTATTAAAACTATTGAAACTTTCCAAAAAGCACATTATCCTTTAAATATGAGACACTCACAAACAACTCTTGAAAAAGGTAGGTTCGCAAGATGAATAACTCATTGCTTCCATCCTTTGTATCTATCCAACTCAACTCTAATTTGGTTTATTATTAGCGCAAATACACCTGCATCATCTGTTATACCAAGAAAAGGAATAACATCTGGTAGGGCATCTATGGGATTAACAAAATAAAGTACTACTATCAGAATAGCTAAGTTTGTTTTAAATGAAACTCCATATTTTCCGCTTAACCACTTAACCTAATATTCTTGCATAGGTACCTCTCCTTTCTTATAGGTCTATTACATCTATTAGGTTAATATGTTACAACTTTAGTATATCATCACAATTATATCATATATATCATATCGCCCGAATATTTCAAATACTTTCTTTTTTTCTTTACATCAACCGACTTTTTAGACCTTTCAATGCTTTCACTTTGCTGTCGAACCACTTCATTTTTCACCTTATCTTTGTTCATCCTTTAAAACGCATAGGCTTGATTTCTCAAGGCTCATATCCATCGCATCAATATGTTGTTAAATCTGGTGGAGCCGATGGAATTCGAATCCATGGCCTTTATCGTGCGCTGTATAATTAATAATGTATGCGAAGACATACTCCTTCATCTAATGTGGGAGGAAACAGAGGGAAAAACTTTGGTTTTTTAATCACACTTTTGGTAGCATTTATTGTCGTATTGATTATTAGCAGTGTTTTTTGTGAACTCAAAATCAATTTGCAGAAAGATGTTCACTTCGAAGATACCGTTGCGTATGTTGAAAAAGCCTCCCTGTCACAAAGACCATTTACGATAACAAAAGGTGCCTTGCAAATATGCTACCAAGATTACGAGATTGCCCCTTACTTAACTGGTATGCCAATCTTCGAAATTCCATTTTGAAAACTTGAAACCTGTTTGAGATATAAATTTCATTAGTGCTCATATTGTTACTTAGTATATCTATCATGATTACCATGACACAATTTAGTATGCCAATAGCAAGTAACGGCGCTTAACCACACTGTATATATCTTGACTACTTTATTATGCCTGACAAATGTACTTTTCTTATATATTATTTTCTTAGTCAGAACTGTGTAATTTCTACCATAGATATAACATAGCTATACCTAAGTTATATGGTCTTCCCTTATTCTTAGGCTCTTAAATTCACATTTCGTCAGTATTTATCTTACAGACAAATAAGAAAACAGAGTACGGTCTTACAGTCGTCTATTATCGTATTAAATACTATCCTTCGCACCGCACTTCTCAATTGTTTGTATGCTAATCACATAACATACCGCGCAACAAATAGTATAAATAAAAGTTTTTGAACGCCACCCTTGTAAAATGCCCTATAACACATTCAAAAACGAGAAGATATATTAAGAATTATCGGCTGTCATGAAATGCTTTATAGGTCAAATAAAAAGGATGGTGTTTTAAATCGGCTTGAAATAATCTCAAATTAATTGTTTATATGAAGATTGACATTGGGAACAAAAACTGCAATATAAGAAACC
>JGI2924J29684_1076882_pt1 | contig 11984 bp, 14 predicted proteins | sample BenlonsequencITS_FD_29684 | JGI IMG/M metagenome (IMG submission 29684)
GAGCTTGCCCATGTCGTTTCCGCAGCAGTCGCAGTACACCCGGTCATCAATCAGCATGGCCGCCCCTCCCGGTTAGTTGGCTTTGGCCGGGTCGCCGGCTTTGGCCTGGGGTTGAGCTGGGGTGCGCGGGGTATCGGCTGCGGCGCGGGTCTGGACGGCTTCGAGCTGGAGCGCCAGATTCTTGCCCTTGTTCTGGCCACCCCGGGCAATCTCGAAGTGAATGCGCACCAGTTGCAGCGGCTCGAACTTAGCGCCGGCTGCGAATATCTCGTCGGCTACTTCGTCTGCTGCTGCCATGCCGATGATCGACAGGCCGTGTTCGGTCTTGCCGTCCGGCTCGTCGCCGTAGAAGACTTTGATGTACTTCTGGCCCGCTTCACCGTCGAAGCGTTGAGTGCCGAGAAATGCAACTTCCATAGTCGAACGTGCCATTTGTGTTTCCTCTTTCTAGTTGCGCTTAATTGCGCTGCTTTGCTTTCTGCAGGCCGAGCGATCCCGAGCGAGTGAAAAAGTAATTTCACTGCGACCGGCTTGTTACTTGGCTTGCGGGTTATCTATAGCTGTATTTGAACGCTCTTGGAACAACTATTTAGCAAGTATTAAAACAATCAATACTTCATTTTTTAATGAGACGAATAGTGCTGAATTGACACTTTCCATCTGAGCAAACATTAATTTAATTAATCATCCGCAACGCTGTTTAACACCAAGGGCTCTGCCCTTGTCATCCCGCTCTTGCCGCCGAGGGCTCGGGAGCGCGGGAGGGAAAAGCGCTCCCGCACTCACGAGCGGAGGCTGTTTCAGTTCGTGCAGGGTCAAGGGTGCGCTCCGCCCGTGCTTCCGTTCGCCGGATCGGTGAAGCGTGATCCGACGAGCCGGGAGCGCGGCCCCTGACCTGTTCGGCCACGCGCTCAGCCTGATAACGCTCAGCGACATAGCGACGCAGCTCGACGAGAGACCGGTGTTTCGTTGGCTCGCTACCGTCCAACGGAATGAACAGAGGAACGTCGCGGCGATAGGTAACGTGCCCATACAGCTCCCCGCCTACGGTCAGCTCCCGCCCGATCTCATGCCAGTTAGGCGACGCGATACGAACCTGCATCCGCTTACGCCCTACCCCACCAGCTCGAACGGTTCGTGAATCGGCACGTAGGGCGTTGGCTTGCCCGAGTCGTAGATAATGCTCCACCACTTCGCGGGGCGCTCGGGTGGCGTGTGCTTCTCGCAGATATAGGCCGGTTCCACTGTCCAGTCCGAGAGCAGAGGCTTCCAGATTCCACCAACGCACCCCATTTGCAGTGTGCGAATCGGCCGCGCATAGGCGGGGCGGCATTGGGCGCATGGTGTGGACCGGGAGGGATCGGATTTCGCCATTTCGCGTCTGGACCAGCAGACAGAGCAGTCGCAGTCCTGGGCGTGCGGAAGGCGTTGATAGCTGGCCGGCTTCTGCATAGGCCATCCCCTCCCCTGGCTTTCCGTAGACGGCGCGGATCATGCGGAGCGCTCCTGTTCATTGGTGCTGGGCGAAGGACGCTTCCAGGCGGATGACGATTTCGGCGTTCAGGGAGCGGCGTGCAGCCCAAGCGGACCGTTCGACCTGGGCGCGGAGTGCCGCAGGCATGCGCAGCTTGAATTGCGGGTCTGTGCGGCTCATTGGTTCACCCCCCCGGAAAACGCACCAAACGGGTTTTGCCCAGCTTCACGCTCTCGACAGCGCCAGTCCTGACCCAGCCAGCGACCATATCCACGGGCACACCGGCCAGAGCGGCGAATGCGGCTTGCGTATAGAAAGGAGGATTCATGCGGTCCACTCCTGTTCCAGCAGCCAGCTACGCAGCAGCGCGCTGTTAATCATGCGGCGCTTGCCGAGCTTTACGGTGGGGAGTACGCCCCGGTAGACCCAGGCGCGGGCCATGGAACACGTCAGACCGTTACGTTCCGCCCAGGCTTCGACGGTTTCCACGTCCTGCTGTGGGGCGATCAGCTTTGAAGGTTCTAGCTCTTCCAGTTCCATGCTCGTTCCGTCACTATTCGTGGCAATGCCAGTTATTCAGCACTGCGTTATCCATAACGGATAACCTCGAAACGGATAATGCCATTGCTAATCCAAATTGGATACATCACATATAGATCAAGTAGCTATGATTAAAGAGCGCGTTATAACTATTCTGAAAAGCTCAGGTATTCGGCTGCCCGAGCTGGAAGAGCGCACTGGCATCAGTCGATATACCTGGAACAACCTGAAGAACACAGCGCGAAAGCGCGAGATTAAGGCTGAGGAGATCGAAGCTATCGTTAAGCTCTTTCCTCAATATGCCTTATGGGTCGTCAGCGGAGAGATAGCGCCAGAAGCGGGGCAGATTAGCCCTGATTACGCTATTGCCGATTCAAACTTGCCGAGTCAAAGCGCGGGATAGCGATCACAACGGAAGTGACTAGGCGCTGGTATGCCCGCTTAAGACGTTAGAACAGCTTTTTGGAGCAGTATTAAGAATGGGAATCTTCGCAGAAAATTTAAATGATATTGAATCCTACTGCGCCAAGCTAGAAATGCTTTTATCGAAGCAAGAACTTATAGATCAGCGTGTCTCTTTATGCGTGCCCATGCTGAAGAAAATTTCAGATGAACCTGACGCTTATGATAAATCAGCAAGATTAAATGCTCAGTGGATCGGCGGAGAGTTACTTAGCATTATTGCCAACCGAAGAACCGACGATAGCTCACTGCAAGAATTAACACGTTACCTGGCTCGAATAGCAAGAGAAACCACACTTCGAACCCCTTACATACCAAAAACACCTGAAAAAGAGCTTCTTGATTTTTTCGACTATTCAAAAAATCATGAAACAACCGAAGACAAGGAAACTTCAGATCTTATTTGGGCCTCCATTCCAAAATACATAGTAAGGGAGCATCTAGATGAAGTTTCTAAAAAAGAGGATGATGTAACCAACCAGGTTAAAAGCTGGGAAGACCAACTCAAAACATATAAAGTAACCATAGACTCATATATCAGCGAACTTAAAGAGCAACAAGGAAAATTCAACTTCGTTCGACTATCAAAAGCCTTTCACGAAATGCACAAGAATAAGCAAAAGGAGCTTAAATCAAACTTTATCGCTTTGATTTCTCTAGGCGCTTTAGTGCTTTCCCCACTAATTTTTCAATTTGCAGTAAAGACACTCACGAACACAGACACCACACTCAACACCCTGAGCACGACGGAAGCATGGAAGCTAATATCTTTAGTTGGCTTAGAAGTGGCTCTACTTTATTTCTTTAGAATTGCACTGAAAAGCTACTACTCAACCAAAGCTCAACTTCTGCAAATTGAACTCAGGCTTTCATTATGCGCATTTATAGAAAGTTATGCGGACTTTGCAAAATCAAGAAAAACGAAAGACGCTGACCCCTTACTTAAGTTTGAATCAATAATTTTTTCCGGCATTACACCTGACGATAACAATGTTCCCAGCACCTTTGACGGCATAGATCAGATTTTCCGATTAGCAAAAGAACTTAAAGGAAAGTGATCACCGGCAACCTCCATTGACTCAAGTGCACGGAAGCAAACATGAAATCAGATTGGGATGATGCACCGAAATATCTACGCAACAGAAAGCAACCTAGCCCCTGGCGCTTCCTAGCGATCCTCGGCATCGGTTCAGTGTTGCTTTCAGGACTTGCGTTTACGTTCGGCAAGCCGGTCGTACTGGACGTAAACCAGATCAAGCAAGGCATTCATATTGGCGGCAACCCTTGGTTTAACCAAGAGCCAGAGCAGCCCATACAGCTTGCTAGCCAGCCTTCCATTGCAAGCTACGAAGCCCCAGAAGCAGAACCGACACCAGCTCCTCAGCAACGCCCGTTGACCCAGGAAGAAATCGAATGGTTCGAAGAAGGCACCGCCCGAGCGCTTCAGCAGCGTCAAACATCGTTCAACGATAGCAACTACACGCCACGCCCCTTCGCCAACACGATACAGCCACCACCGGCCCGCTACTACGCAGCCAACTCCACCAGCAGCACTCAGAAGCGCTCCGTTACCCGCCAGACTCACCTCAGCAACTGGAGCTGGGAGAATGGCCACAACAAACAGCGCATCAGCGGTCAGTTTGAGTGGACAGCGGTAAACGGCCAGATCGACTACAACAGCGTGTGCCAAAACTACAAACGAGGCTCGCTGATCTACCGCGACTGCCGAAAAGGGGCGAAGGTTGCGTTCAAGAAAATATGCAGCCGATACGAGCCAGCGTGCGCTGCCGAAAATAATTTTTTGCCCTAAATCTTGACAATGCTTATGGTAAATTACAAATAGTCGGATATGTATTCAGCATCGTCATCAGTAAGTCCGTATTGCCACAGCAACCAAATAAAAAATTTAGCCCGGAGATCAATCATGTGGCAGCTACTCAACAGAGCAATTATTCAGCCAGCAAAACAATATATTCCCTTTCTACTCTTAACCAGTGGGATTTTCTTAATTACTGCTGGCTCCATCTTCGGAGGCTATATAGACGGCCTGCCTTTAATACCGCATGGCACCGGAGAAGTCATGTCGAAAGCGGGCGGTGGTATCTTAGGTGCTGGAGTTTTTGCCGTAATCATGAAGTCCGCCCAATTCACAGAATATTTCCAGCGCAACATACATGATGTATTTTACAGACCTGACTCACTCGACAGCGTTGAATCCACACGATACAAGTGGGAAAAAATAACAAAGCACTTACTAAAAGATACCTTACCAGCATCACACCAAGATGCAACTTCCGTCATAATGAAGAAATTCTTCGACAACGAACTTGCGTTTCACTTTGAGAGATTCGAAGCAGCATACGACATAAGTCTTTCAGAAGATAAAAGATACGCCAATATAACCCATACAATAAAAGCCGATGTTGTGATTTCTCCAGGGCATGAAAGCGTCGAAATCAATCAACAAATATCTACTGACGGCAGCCTCAAGCTCACTTCGCTAGTCATTGACAATAAGCCAGTTGATATTGCAGCACATTTATCTAAGGATTGTGACAATGATGGCTTTTATAATTTCAGCGTAACCGTTCGTCCTTCTACCTCAAGTTGCCAGCCAGCGTCAGACCGACGAGTGACTATTGAAAGAAGCTATGAACACGTGCAGGATTTGGAAAAAGAGCCATATCTGATGGCCGCATTTGTACGTTACGTAAAAGGTTTTGTCCTGCAAGCAAAATGCCATAATTGCAACGTATTTTTTAGTACCACCGGAACCATAGATGACCCAGAAATGTCGATGGATGCACAAGGCAACATGCGATGGGTGCTAGCCGATAGGGATACCTTGCTTCTGCCCGGCGAAGGGTATATCTTCATCATCACAGTCTAATTGGAGGGGTGTCATGCTTCAGTCGAAGGAAACCATCTGATAGAGCGAAGCTCTAGGCTATCTAATCCCAAGCCCGCATTCGAAAGAATGTGGGCTTTTTTTTAGGCCTAAAGGTGCCGTTCAAGCTTACGCGCGAAATGTCGAAAAAGTGTCGAAAACACTGTGCCGAATTGTGCCGAAACGAGCAGACGGATCAGCCCGGAAACCGCATAACGACACGCTTTGCGACGGAACGACACACTAAGCAAAAGGGTTCGATTCCCTTCGCCCGCTCCAGTCATCGAAGGCCCTGCTTATGCGCGGGGCCTTTTCATTTGTGCCGGCGGATAGGCTGAGTTCGGCTACGAAGGGGCTTCATCGTCAGGTTGCTCTATCACCGTACTCAGCCGCGCAAGAACGTCAGCACTCGCTGTGTAAAGGCATCGCCAGCTTCGACGTTGGATAGGTGCGCAGCCTCGAAGGCGACGAGTTCGGCGCCGGGGATATTGGCCTGGATGAACTCGCCGTGCTCGACGGTCGTCACCGGGTCTTTGGCGCCGCAAACGATCAATGTCGGTGTCTTGATCGTGGCAAGCTGCTCACGATAGTCGGCGTCTCGCACCGCCGCGCAATTGGCGGCGTAGCCGTCCGGTGAGGTGCTGGCGATCATGTCGGTGATGCGTGCCGCAACCGCCGGGTTGGCCTGAGCGAAATCTGCGGTGAACCAGCGCGCGATGGACGCATCACGCATGTCGCGCATGGTCTGTTCGCGGCCGGCCAGGACGCTGTCTATCCGCGTGTTCCATACCTCGTCGGTACCGATCTTTGCTCCGGTGTTGCACAACACCAGACGCTGTAGACGCTCGCCAGCGTGGATGCCCAGCCACTGGCCGATCAGCCCGCCCATGGACAGACCGCAGAAAGCAAAACGCTCGATACCGAACGCATCGAGCATGCCGAGCACGTCCTGGCCCAGCTGTTCGATGCTGTAGGGACCAGGCGTCACGCCGGAGCCGCCGTGTCCGCGAGTGTCATAGCGCAGCACGCGAAAATGCTCGGCAAACGCCGCAATCTGGTCGTCCCACATCTGCAGGTCGGTGCCCAGTGAATTGGAGAGCACCAGTACGGGCGCATTTTCCGCGCCATCGAATCGATAGTTCAGGCTGACATCAGCCAGTTTTACGCTCGGCATTGTTCTTCTCACTTTGCGTTATGTTCGGCAGGCCGCTCTCTCAAGAGCCGTGCTCTCACCAAGTGTGGGCCAATCACGCAGGCCGCTTGATACGCGCTTGCATGTCGAGCGGGTGGAGCTCAATCCGCCTGCGCACATGGCCCAGCCGCCACTACAACCTGCTTGCGCGCGCGCAAAACTGCTCCCGCGCGCAACCGGTACTGCTTCGCTGTCAGACCCGCTCCACGACCAGCGCCAGCCCCTGCCCCACGCCGACGCACATGGTCGCCAGACCGAGACGGCCACCGGTTTTCTCCAATTGATGGACTGCCGTCAGCACCAGTCGCGCGCCGCTCATGCCCAGTGGATGGCCGAGCGCGATGGCACCGCCGTTGGGATTCACTTTCGGGCTGTCGTCGGGCACGCCGAGGTCGCGGGTCACGGCCAACCCTTGCGCGGCAAAGGCTTCGTTGAGTTCGATCACGTCAAAATCACTCACCGCGATGTTCAGCCGCTCACACAGCTTGCGTACTGCCGGCACCGGACCATAGCCCATGATGCGCGGCGCAACGCCTGCGCTGGCCATGCCGAGCACCTTGGCGCGCGGCTTCAGTCCGTACTTCTGCACGGCTTCGGCGCTGGCGAGAATCATTGCCGCAGCACCATCGTTGACGCCCGACGCGTTGCCGGCGGTGACAGTCTTGTCCGGGCCGTTGACCGGCTTGAGCTTGGCCAGCGCCTCGGCGGTGGTGTCGGCGCGCGGGTGCTCGTCAGTGTCGACGACCGTTTCGCCTTTCTTGCCCCTGATCACCACCGGGACGATTTCCTCGGCAAAGAAGCCGGCTTGCTGCGCGGCCGCGGCTCGCTGTTGGCTGCGCAGGGCAAAGGCATCCTGATCGGCACGGCCGACCTGCCATTCATCGGCGACGTTGTCGGCCGTCTGCGGCATGGCGTCAACGCCGTAGAGCTCCTTCATCTTCGGGTTGATAAAGCGCCAGCCGATGGTGGTGTCCTCGATCTTCTGAATGCGACCGAAGGCCGTATCAGCCTTGCCCATCACGTAGGGCGCCCGGGACATCGACTCGACGCCCCCGGCAATCGCCAGCTCCAGCTCGCCGCTGGAAATGGCACGGAAGGCGGTGCCGACCGCGTCCATGCCCGAGGCGCAGAGGCGGTTGAGCGTCACGCCCGGAACCGTCTCCGGCAGACCGGCAAGCAGCAAAGCCATGCGCGCGACGTTGCGGTTATCCTCGCCGGCCTGGTTGGCGCTGCCCATGAAGACCTCATCGACCGCTGCCGGGTCAAGGCCCGGGTTGCGCTCGAGCAATGCACGCAGCGGAATCGCCGCCAGATCGTCGGCGCGCACTGCAGCCAGCGCACCGCCGAAGCGGCCGATGGGCGTGCGCACGGCATCACAGATAAATACGTCGCGACTCATTCCTCACCTCCCAACTGACCATGAGCAGCAGCCGTGCGTGCTTCCAGGGCGCGCAGCGCCACCAACTCCTCGGCACGTGGCGCCTCGGTGACGGCCACATTGTCGGCAAAACGGATCTGCCAACCGGTGTTCTCGATCACCTGCTCACGCGCAACACCCGGGTGCAACGAAGTGACCACGAATTCATTGGTGCCTTCTTCCGGCTCCATGATGCACAGATCGGTGATGATCGCCACCGGGCCTGCCCCTGGCAGACCGAGCTGCTTGCGGTGCTCACCGCCCTCGCCATGCCCGACCGAGGTGATGAAGGCGAGCTTTTCGACGAAGGTGCGATGGGACTGCTTGAGGATGATCAGCACCTTCTTCGCACTGCCGGCGATTTCCGGCGCACCACCGGCACCCGGCAGGCGCACCTTGGGCTTGTGATAATCGCCGATCACCGTGGTGTTGATATTGCCGTACTTGTCCACCTGCGCAGCACCGAGGAAGCCGACGTCGATGCGCCCGCCCTGCAGCCAGTAGCGAAAGATTTCGCCGGTCGGAACCACGGTGTCGGCGGTTTCGGCCAGCTCGCCATCGCCGATGGACAATGGCAGCACCGACGGCTTGGCGCCGATCGGGCCGGATTCGTAGATCAGCACCACTTCCGGTGCATGGGTCAAGCGGGCCAGATTGGCGGCCTTGGACGGCAGTCCGATGCCGACGAAACACACGCTGCCGTTGCCCAGATTGCGCGCCGCGGCCACCGTCATCATTTCGTTGGTGCTGTAGTCATTGCTGAGATGAGCGCTCATCAGTTGGCCTCCTGCTGCTGGGCAATCTTCGCGCGGTAGGCGGCGAAATCGGTGGTGCCGCGAATATAGGTATCAATCCAGGCGGTGAACGCGTCGCGGTCACGGGCGATCGGGTCCCAAGCCTGGTAGAAACGGTTGTCGCGCTCGTAGTAGCCATGCGCGTATGACGGATGAGCGCCGCCTGGCACCAGGCACACGGCGGTCAGAGCCCAGGTCGGCAGCACGCAGGCATTCATCGGCGCTTCGAGGTCGTCGACGATTTCCTCGACGGTGACGATGCACCGCTTCGCCGCCAATGCCGCTTCCTTCTGCACGCCGAGGATGCCGCGGATCAGCACGTTGCCCTTGCGATCAGCCCTCTGCGCATGGATGACGGTGACGTCCGGACGCACGCTCGGCACGGCGGCCAGTACCTCACCGGTGAAGGGACAGGTAACCGACTTGATCAGCGGGTTGACCTTTGGCAGATCGGAGCCGGCGTAGGCACGCAGCACCGCAAACGGCAGACCGGACGCTCCGGCGACATAGGCATTGGCGAGATCCGCGTGGCTGTGTTCCTCGATCTCGAGGGCCTGCGGCCAGCCCTTCTCCACCGCATCGCGCAGGCGATGCAGCGAACCGACACCAGGATTGCCACCCCAGGAAAAGATCAATTTCTTCGCACAGCCGGCGCCGATAAGCAGGTCATAAACCAGGTCGGGCGTCATGCGCACCAGCGTCAGGTCCTGCTTGTTCTGGCGGACGATTTCATGAGCGGCAGCCGTGGGGATCAGGTGAGTAAAGCCTTCCAGCGCGACGGTGTCGCCGTTCTGGACGAAGCGCTCGACGGCGTCGCGGAGCGAGAGAAATTCAGCCATGAGTCGGATCTCGAGTTGTTTTCAGTACGCTGATTGCGTTGGGGAAAACGTTAACGGTCCGACCACGGCGCCACAATCCGATAATCGACATACTGTTCGATTATCGAACAGATACCTGACCAACTTCGAACGCTACGCTAATAGCGTGAAACGGCCCCGGCAAAAAGGTGCCGGCGCGCGTGTTGTAGGCGCGCCAATTGTCCGAGACAGCCGTGAAACAAGGCCTAGCCACCTTCGCGGTCAATGGAACAACCGCGTGCTGAGTTCACGACTGGCCTCCAATAGCACCGGCAGGAAGCGGGTTTCCAGCTCTTGGCGCGAAACGCGTCCGGCATGGGTCCCAACGTTGAGCGCAGCCAGAACCTGGCCGGCGGAGTCCTTGAGCGGCACCGCCAGCGAGCGCAATCCTACTTCCAGCTCTTGATCGATGATGACCCAGCCCTGACGACGGATATCGTCGATGCTGCTGCGCAGCGCTTCCGGTGTATGCAAAGTGCGACTGGTCTTGATCTGCAGGTCGGCGCGGGCGAGATAGTCGTCCAGCGCCGCGTCATCCAGCGCCGCCAGGAGGATGCGGCCCATGGACGTACAGTAGGCCGGCAGCCGGCTGCCCACCGACAGATCCACCGAGATCAACCGTTGCGGCGTCGCCGAGCGCGCCACGTAGAGCACCTCGTCGCCCTCCAGCGCCGCCATCGAGCAGGCCTCGTGCAGCTGCTCGCTGAGCCGGTCGAGGATCGGTTGCGCGGTCACCGCCAGCGGGGTCGACGAGAGATAGGCGTGACCAAGCGTCAGCACCTTCGGCAGCAGCGAGTAGGTACGCCCATCGGTGGTGACGTAACCCAGTTTCATCAGCGTGTGCAGGCAGCGGCGCACGGCTGCCCGGGGAATCTCGGTGCGATGGCTGATCTGCGCGATGGTGAGGTGGCGCTTGCGCTCCTGAAACGCATGGATCACCGCCAGGCCACGTGCCAAGGACGTCATGAAGTTGGGATCACCTGTCAGTGCGTCGATGCGCTTGGCTGGCGAGGCGATGATGGGTGGTGCCATCGGGGGAAAGTGGACGCGCTGGTCGTCAGTCATGGCAGTAACTCTGAGCTGGCAGTTCGGGCGATTATCGGCACAGCGACCGATTATCGCCAGCACCGGCGCAGGGCCGGTGTCAGCACTCCCGGACCATCATGGCCGTAGCGAGTGAACCCATATCCGAACCGAGCCGCGCGCCGGACGTCTACTGAACAGGCGGCCGAGACGGGGCCACTCTCTCTTGGCGCAATGGAGGATGGTGGATGAACGTAACCCGCGGGGTGATCTGGCTGGCACGCAGCGGCTATGCGGCAAGAGGCGTGGTGTACGTGATCATTGGATTTTTCGCGATCATGGCCGCGATCGGCGCAGGAAAGACTGTAGATACCAAAGGCGCAGTCCAGCAGCTGCTCGGGCAACCCTTCGGGAGCATGCTGCTCTGGCTGGTGGTGATCGGCCTGCTCGCGCATGTGGCCTGGCGATTGACTCAGGGTATCGGCGATACCGATAGGCACGGTCACGACGCCAAGGGCGTATTGGTACGTACTGGCCTGGTGAGCAGCGGCATAGTCAACCTGCTGCTCGCGCTGTTCACCCTGAGCCTGTTGGTGAGCGGGCTGGATCGTTTCTCCGAGGGTGGCGGCGGCTCTGGCAGTGACAAGACCGATAGCCTGATGCGCCTGCTGGGCCTGGAGCATTCCCACTGGCTGATCTGGACGATCGCGCTTATTCCACTGGGGGTTGGCATTGCGCACCTGATCAAGGCCTGGCGCGCGCATTTCGAACGCTACTTCCAGTGCGATGAACGCACCATGCGCCTGGTCAGTCCCGTTTCCCGTGTTGGGCTGGCTGCCCGGGGCTGTTCATTCCTGATCATCGCCGGACTGCTGTTCATGGGTGGCAGCCGCTACGAGCCCACCGATCCACCGGGCCTCAAGGAAGCACTGGAAGCCCTTCAGGGTCTGCCCGCAGGCGGCGTGCTACTGCTGGCAATTGGTGTCGGCATGCTCGCCTTCGCCGTGTACAGCTTCGCGGAAGCGCGCTGGCGGCGGATCGACCTTTCGGAAGTGACGGATTGAAGCCTGGCGGCCGAAGAGGTAGCCAAGTAGAGACGATGCGCTGAGCGGACTGGCGAAGGCGCCGTGCAGGTCGAGCAGCCACGCTCGACCTGCACTGTCTGATCAACCGGCGTGATAATCCGCGTCGGCTTCCTCGAAGCGCTTGACGATGCTCGGGGCCGGCTCGGCGCCCAGCTTGCTCACCACGAAGATGGCGATGCTGGCGAGGATGAAGCCAGGGATGATCTCGTACAGGCCCAGACCGATGAATTCCTTCCACACCACCACGGTGACC
>JGI2924J29684_1076880_pt1 | contig 11978 bp, 14 predicted proteins | sample BenlonsequencITS_FD_29684 | JGI IMG/M metagenome (IMG submission 29684)
TCTGCCTTACAAACTCGATACAGGAAGATTCGTCAGGAAACCGATTGATGAAGTTGATGATATTCATGGTCAAAACCGTTTGTCTTGACACAATTTATTGAGAGTAATAACTCAATTAAAGCAATTGACACTAACTGTCACTATTAATTTATTTGGCTACTGGTGCAATTGCGGATATACATATACGCTAATTTTTTGGTCTCAAAGAAACTTGGGATAAGTAGTTTGTCCTCATTGGTCAATTCTATTTTTTCTTCAAGTTGTCCAAAGAGTTCGTCAAACATAATTTCTTAAATGTTGTGTTTTTTCAGCTTGCAGGTAACAAATTACCTGCCCATAGATTTCTTATATGCACTCGGGCTAACTCCTTTGTATTTCTTGAACGCTTTGTTCAAATGGCTGGCATCGCTAAAACCAAATTCGTTGGCAATTTCTTTCAGGGTAAGTGTTGGTACGGACAAGCGTTTTTCGATCAGTTTTGCACGGTATTCATTAATGTAATCACGGTAACTCATATCGAAATTCCGTTTGAAATAAGCACTGAAATATCCCGGGGCAATATGGAAATGCCTGGCTATATGTTGTGCAGTCAATAGTTCCGGCTCATAAATATGTTTGTGGATATACGAGATGAGTTCCTCTTTGCCGGGATGCCCTTTGTCAATCCGGATGCTCAATTTTTGTGCAGCTTCGCGTATCAGCCCGAAAATAGACAACAGTTGGTAATATACCAGTGGCGATGACGCTATATCTTTCCGGCAATTGTAGGCCACGATATTTTCCACCGTGTTGCGCAAAATGGAAACACAGGGTTCGTCCATTTGCAGTTTTACTTCTTTCAGCATTTTGTTGCGCATGATGTCTTCCGGTGATGACAGCAGCAGGGCATCGGGGCGATGCATCTTATGCCCCGAAAAATAGCTGTCCGTAAACTTGATGAACGTAAAGTGGGTTCGCTTTTTAATGTTGAAAAAATGTTGGTCTTCCGGGCTGATGATAAAAAGATCGCCCGTTTTGTACGTAAAACTGTTATGGTTTAGCTCATGCGTACCATTTCCCTTTTTGATGTAAACCAGCTCATAATAGGTGTGCAGATGAATGGGTAACGGATAAACATCCGTCTCAAAATCATCAATCTCAAGCGGTTCAAACTGTGCTTTTCTCATCGTATTGTATTTGTATCAAATGTACAAATATTTATCGTAAATGTACTAATAGACAAAAACCATATAACGTACATTTACAGTTCATTAAAATTGTAATTACGCATTTGATGATGAACGGAAAGTACAAATACGGTTACTTCTTCCTGCGCCTGCCCATAGCAATGTCGTTGCTCGGGCACGGTCTGGTTCGTTTGCCCAAATTGCAGGGTTTTAGCAATTGGATGGTTGGTCTTATGCAAAATTCCTATTTGCCCAAACCGATGATTCTCGGTTTCAGCTATGTAGTGCCGTTTGTGGAAGTGTTTACGGGCTTGTTCCTGTTGATTGGCTTGTTTACACGGCAAACCATTTACGTAGCCTTGACACTTATGGCATTGTTCATTTTTGGCAATACCACGATTGAAAATTGGGAACCCATTACTTCGCAACTCGTTCACGCAGGTTATTTAGGAATGTTGATAATGTTTATTCAGCACAACGATTTTTCATTGGACAGCAAACTCAAAAAATGAAAAAGTATGGCATCACGCAGAAATTTTTTATCGCAAACGGTTTTGGCTTCCGCGGCTTTGGCAGCAACGCCTGTTTCAACAAAGGAGAAGAATATGAAAAAAGCGAAAATAGCAGTCATTACCTGGACGTATGGCATTGATGATCTGGAAACCCTGTTTGCAAAAATAAAAGAAACAGGGTTTGAAGCTGTGCAGTTTAGCGGCAATTACCGCGTACATAGAGCGAATGATGTTGTGGCAACAGCCCAAAAATACGACATCGAAATTTTGTCATACGACCCAATGAGTTTTAAACCTTTTGACGATGAAAAGCTGACGTTAAAAGATGCCGTGAAACACTATTCTGATGTTATAGAATACGCCAAAGCCATTGGTGCGCCCATGGCTACGCTGCAAGGACTTTCGTATTGGACAAAAGAAATTTCCGATTACGAAAAGGCAATACAGTTCATCATTGAAGCCGTTCGGCAGTTGGATAAAGTTGCGCAAAATTTAAACATAACATTGACCTACGAAGCCTGCAACCAATACGAAATTCCGTGGGTGCAGACTGCCGATGAATTGTTGCGTATCCACAGTGAATCCAACGCAAAAAAATTGTTGTTGGTGTTGGACAGTTTTCACATGAACATTTGTGAAACCGATATGCTATCGCCACTTCGCAAAATAGGGAAATTGCTGCACAGCTATCACGTTTCCGATTCCGGGCGTAGCGGCATCGGCAGCGGACATATTGATTATGTTGCCCAATACAAAGTATTGCAGGAAATCGGTTTTGACGGTTATGTGTTTTTCGAGTTTGTATTGCCGGAAATCCGTCCGTACAAACTGCCGATGAACGAAAAACAAATGGAAAAATCCATTCAGCAAAACAAATACAGCATTCAATTGTGGAATGCCATTGCCGAAAGTTCAATCAAATAGAATGGAAAAAAAATCCTTGTACATATCGTTGATTGTCGGCATTGCCTTTTTGATGGAAAATCTGGACAGTACGGCCATTACAACCGCCATTCCCAAAATGGCAAACGATTTTAGTGTCAGTTCGGTAACGATGAGTACGGGCATTACGGCTTATGTCATCATGCTGGCGGTATTTATCCCGATTAGCGGCTGGGTGGCAGACCGATACGGAACACGAAGTGTATTCAGTTTGGCGGTTACGGGTTTTATCCTGGCATCGGTAGCCTGCGGTTTTTCGGGCAGCCTTCCTGTATTTGTCGTATCAAGAATTTTGCAAGGAATGGCAGGTGCTATGATGGTTCCGGTGGGCCAGTTGGCGGTATTGACCAACACGGCCAAAGAAGACCTTGTGGCGGCAACCGCTTACATCACCTGGCCCGGATTGGTAGGGCCGATTGCCGGTCCTTTTCTGGGGGGATTTTTCACTTCGTATTTGAGCTGGCACTGGATATTTTTCATCAATGTGCCTATCGGAATCATTACCATTATTTATGCACTCAAATTTATTCCGAACAGCCTTCAGGATACAACGAAAAGTAAACGAAAACTCGACTGGATCGGCTTTCTGTTAAGCGGCATCGGTTTGATGTGTTTAACTATTGGACTGGAATTATTGAGCCAAGATAATGTGGATTATACAGTTAGTTTTACCCTTATCGGTATCTCTCTGTTACTCATCGGGCTTTCCGTGTGGCATTCCTTCCGGACGGAATATCCGATCATGGATTACAATGTTTTAAAAATCAAAACATTCAGAATCCCTATAACATCAGGTACCATCAGTAAAATCGTTATCAATACCGCACCGTTTATCATTCCGTTGCTGTTTCAGACCGTTTTTGGGATGTCGGCATTTCATTCGGGTTTGCTGTTTATGGCAAGTATGATTGGCAACCTTATGATGAAGCCCGCCACGATTTGGATTACGAAAAAATATAATTTCAGACAGGTACTTTGCTTCAACGGATTTCTGTTGGCACTGACTACTTTTCTTCAGGTGTTCTTTTATCCGGGATTGGCGATGTGGATTATTGCAGGTATATTGTTTTTTGCCGGAATGGTTAGGTCTATGCAGTTTAGCGGATTGAACACATTGGCTTATGCAGATGTGCCGCCGGATTTGATGAACAATGCCAATACGCTCTACATTACCTTACAACAACTTTCAGTAGCGTTGGGCGTAAGTTTTGCCGCATTGAGTTTGCATTTTTCGGCTTTTTATCATCAAAACGGAAATAATTATCAATTAAACGATTTTCAAATGTCGTTCACCATTATATCACTATTCTGTTTGCTTTCCTTAATCGGTTATTTGAAACTGAACAAAGAAGATGGTTGGGTGGTAAGGGTCAAAAACAAATAAAATAAAAATATGACAAACAAAACAATCAATACTGCTATACTTGGTTACGGATTTTCGGGTTCTATTTTCTTTGCCCCATTCTTGCACCTGCACGAAGGTTTTCTACTAAAAGGAGCTTGGGAACGCAGTAAAAAGAAAATCCAAAACGATTATCCTTATGTAAAAAGTTACGCTTCGCTGGAGGAAATTATTTCCGATGATACCATTGATTTAGTGGTGGTAAACACGCCGATAGATACTCATTATACCTATGCGAAAAAGGTATTGGAGGCTGGCAAACACGCCATTGTAGAAAAAACGTTTACCAATACGGCAGCCGAAGCCAGAGAGCTGCACGAACTTGCAACCGTGAAAGATTTGCATTTGTTTGTCTATCAAAACAGGCGTTACGACAGCGATTTTTTAACATCAAAAAAGGTACTGGAATCAGGCAAATTGGGAAAGTTGAAAGAAGCCATTATTTCCTACGATATTCATTTGCCCGAACTGCGTAAAAGAGGAACTGTTCATACCGAAAAACCAAAAAGTGGTGGCGAGTTCAACAACCGAGGGTCGCACATTACCGACCAGGCTGTTGAGCTATTTGGGTTTCCCGATGCGGTTTTTGCCGATTTTGCTATTTTCCGCAAAGGTGGCGAAGTGGAAGATTATGTGGATGTGATTTTATATTACGCCGATAAGCGTGTGAAACTGAGGGAAACCAATATTTCCGTACATCGGCAAGATGCTTATATTTTTCACGGGTTGAACGGCTCGTTTTTCAAAAGTCGTTCCGATATGCAGGAAGACCGTTTATTGGCAGGAACGATACCAATGAAAACACATTGGTGTGATGAACCGGAAAACGAGGAAGGCCGATTGTATTATTTCCAAGATGGAAAGAAAATGGTCGAAACCATTACTACAGAAGATGGCAATTATTATAATTATTTTGAAGCCATATATCAATCCGTCGTAAACGGAGCTCCGGCGCCGGTGTCGGGTTGGGATGGCTACAAAACGATGTTGGTAATGGATGCGGCAAGAAAAAGTATGGAGACAGGAAAAATGGTAACCGTTAATCCTGTAAAAGAATATTAATATCCAACAAAATGAGAATTAACAGAAAGGAAATTTTAAGATTATCGGGACTTTTGGGCATAAGCCTGTCGATACCTGCATTATCTTTTGTCGCTTCCGGTAAAACATTGAAAACAGGAGGTTTTTACGCTGATTTGGAGCAATTAAGAAAGTTGTCGCACGCTATTCCCGGTGATTTGCCCGATAAAATCAATGTGACCAAAGTTGCCGACACCATCCGTCCGGCAAGTGTGGTAGTCAGTGGTGAAAGTGCCGACAAAAAAATGACCTTGGCAAGAACGGTGTACCAATTGGTTTTCCCAAATGGCTCGATTCTATTGGATTCGGGAATGGATTTGGAAACGCATAGAACTTTCGGAAAAACGGAAGAACCGTATTATCCCGAAAATTTTGAAAGGGTAAAAAAAGCGTTGGACAAAGCCAATTTGATTATCCTGACACATTACCACGCAGACCATTCTGGCGGGATTATCCGTTCGGACAGATTTGATGAACTGGCCCCAAAAGTATGGACATCAAGGGAAACAGCGGAACTGCTCATCAACAAACCGCACAAAACAACGGTTAAAATCAGCAGGGAAAAAGTGGAGCGTTTTTTCATTACGGATTTCGGGAATTATTATCCCATTGCCCCGGGTGTAGTGGTGTTTAAAGCTCCCGGACACACCACCGATTCCAAAATGCTGTACATAAAATTAGCCAACGGAAAAGAGTTTATTCATAGTGTGGACAGTGGTTGGTCGATGGAAAATATTATTGAGGAAAAAATGAAAAACGCTTCGTGGGTACACGAAAATCAGGAGCAACTGTTAGCACAGTATAAATGGTTGAACAACATCATCAATACCGAAAAAAATATAACAGTGCTCTGCACGCACGACAATGAACAATACAACGATTTTATTGAAAAAAATATTTTGGGAAACGGATTGGAAGTTTAAAACATTTAAAAGTTGAACAGATGAAAACACTTGGAATATTATTAACGGTCACCTCATTCAGTGTCTTAACGAGCAATGTTTCCGCCCAGGAATACCACAGCGATAATTTGATTCCGGTGGCAGATTTGGGAAAATATCAGGCCATTGGTGTCAGCGTCTCGTCAGGCAACCGGCTGTTTGTATCTTTCCCCAACCGGGGCGGGGCGTATCAATACGGGTTGACAGAGAACGTCAACGGCAAACGCATCCCCTATCCGGACGAAGCATGGAACAAGCCGGGTGACGGGGCTTCGCACTTTGTAAGCGTTCAGGACCTGTTTGTGGATGCCAGCGATTTTTTATGGGTGCTGGATTCCAAACCCGCTCCGGGCGGCTCCATTTTCGGAAATGCCGAAACAGCCGTCAAAGGGCAGTTCAAACTTTTGAAAATCAATACCCAAACCAACCGGGTAGAAAAGGTTTATACCTTTGATGATCTGGATAAGGCACATTCGGGCTTGAACGATATCCGGGTGGATACCGAAAAGCAACTGGCCTATCTCTCCGATCCGGGACTGGCAGCCATTGTGGTGCTGGACCTGAAAACCGGGAAAACCCGCAAGCTGCTGGAAAAAACCAAATTTACACTGGCAGACCCAAATGTGGTTTTGAAATACGAGGGCAAAGAAATGCGCAACGAAGCGGGGAAGCCCTTTGCATCAAACGTCAATGGAATTGCCCTGACCAAAGATTTTGGGTATTTCTATTTCAAGCCGATCAATCAAACCCATTTATACCGGATAAAAACAGTGTATCTCGCAGACGCTGCCCTTTCCGAAAACGAACTGGAAAGCAAGGTGGAAGATATGGGCGAAGTGGGCGTTACCCACGGTCTGGCAGCCGATGCCCAGGGCAATATTTTCCTGACCACATCTATGGACCACACGATTAAATATCTGAGCCCGGACGGAAAACTGCATACACTTGTACAGGATTCCCGTTTGATTTGGCCCGATTCACTGGGCATTGGCACGGACGGCTATTTGTACCTTTCCTGTGCGCAGCTCAACCGCGAACCGATATGGAACAATGGTGAAAACCGCGTTCACTATCCTTATGAGATCTATAAAGTCAAACTCCCTTAAAATCACTGCTATGAAATCCATATCCGGAATATGCGTACTTGCTTTTTTTACCTGCATCTTTGCTTTTGCACAGGAGCAATCGGCAATTCCCTATCAGGCAAACGACAGTATGATGGTAACGGTGGTTTTGCGGCATTTGCAGGAAAATCCGGTGGACAGCATCCAGACACGGATTATGAAGCAAGGGTTTTACGAAAAAATCAACCGGAGCCATGCAAGGATTTTGTCGTGGAATGTAGTGATGGGAATCGGGCAGATTATCACGCTGCGTTTCAAACCCGAATATACAAGAGCAGTCAATCAGGTATTTAAATGTGGCGCGTGGGGCGGATTCAGAACAGAATTTTATCCTACCTATGATTTTATGCCGATCTATCCCGTGATGCTCGAAAAAGAAAAGAAATTAAATTCAGAAAAATGAAAAAATACAGTTTGATCATTCCGTTGCTGCTCGTTATCAACGTAGTTTTTTCCCAAACGGAACGCCCTGTACTGGATATAATGCTCACCAACTACAACTATCCGTATGAAGTACATTTCCTGAATTTCAAATTGCAAAATCAGGAGTTGAAAATGGCATATATGGACGTTCACCCCAAAAAGCCAAATGCCCTGCCTGCCGGCAGGCAGGTAAAAACCGTAGTGCTTTTACACGGAAAAAACTTTAACGGAGCGTACTGGAAAACAACCATAGAAGCGTTAACAGATGAAGGTTATCGTGTAATCGTTCCCGACCAGGTCGGGTTTGGCAAATCATCAAAACCGGTGGGTTATCAATTTACGTTTCAGCAATTGGCACAAAATACAAAAGCCGTTTTGGATGAATTGAAAATTGACAAAATCTACTTGCTCGGACATTCAATGGGCGGAATGTTGGCTACAAGATTTACGCTGATGTACCCCGAAGTTGTAGAAAAACTCGTGCTGGAAAACCCCATTGGGCTGGAAGACTGGAAACTCGTTGCACCTTACGTTTCCATTGATGCCAATTATCAAAAGGAACTGAAAGCCAATTACGAATCGGCAAGGCAATACCAATCGGCATCTTATTACGACAACCATTGGAAACACGAATACGATGAATGGGTGTATTTGCTCACCGGCTGGGTAAAATCACCGGATTATCCCATTGTGGCAAAAATAAACGCCCAAACGTCCGATATGATTTTTACGCAACCGGTAGTGTATGAATTTCAAAACATCAACGCACCAACACTTTTGATCATCGGCACAAGAGACCGAACCGCTATCGGGAGAAACAATGTAAAAGACCCCGAAGTGGCTGCCAAGATGGGACAATATCAATTGCTTGGAAAAGCAACCCAACAAAAAATCCCGAATGCTGAATTAGTAGAATTGGACAATGTTGGACATTTGCCACATATCGAAGTTTTTGACCGATTTATAAAACCGTTGAAAGAATTTTTAAACCCTTAAAATGAAACATATTCTCAACATAGCATTACTCATCATTTCCACAGGGGTTTTTGCCCAAACGGAAATCAAGGAATTTAAGGTGCAGGACAGCCTGTATATGGTGGGCGACCGAGTATATTCTTTGTACTACATCACGCCCGAAGGTGTGGTGGTCATCGACCCAATAAACTTCCGCATTGCAGACGAAACGCTGAAATCCATCCGAAAACATACCGATTTGCCCGTGAAATATGTGATATACAGCCATAATCATTGGGACCATAATATGGGTGGTAAACTGTACAAGCAGCAAGGGGCTTCATTTCTTGCACATACAAATGCCGAGCAGCATATGGCACCGAACAAAATGGTGGTAGCTGTTGATTCTGTTTGGGCGGGCAATAAAACCGTTTTCACGTTGGGCGGAAAAGATATTGAAATGTATTACTACGGAAAAAACCACGGGGACGGAATGACGGTGTTCCGTTTTCCGGAATACAATACGGTTTTTACGGTAGATTTGGTTGTGCCGGACCGTGTGCTATACGCCTATCTACCGGATGCCAAACCCAGACAATGGCTCGAAGATTTGTACGAAATTCAGAAACTGGAGTTTGACCAATTGCTGATGGCACACGTCCGGCCGATCGGTGCGCGGGAGGATTTAGACCTGCAAATACGATACTTTGAGGATTTGTATGCGGCAACGGAAGAAGCTATGGAAGACGGCACCCCGTTTTTTGAAATCCCGACAACCGTAAAAATGCCGCAATACGAACATTTGATGAACTATGATGAATGGCTGCATATGAACGTGTGGCGCATCTTGATGGAAAAAGCGATAGGACAGTAAAATATTGGAAAAATGGAAAAACCCGATTTTAAAAACCTGGGAGAACAGACCAGGGCCATCCACGCCGGAGAGTTGCCCGACCCGGTGACTGGGGCATCATCGCCCAACCTGGTAATGTCCACCACTTACCTTGCCGAAGCCGGAACCGGTTTTTCGGTAGAGGGTCACGATGAGGAAGATCCCTGGATCTATACACGGTGGGGAAACCCTACCGTTCATCAACTGGAAGAAAAACTGGCTGTGTTGGAAGAGGCCGAAACTGCCGTGGCCTTTGCCAGCGGGATGGGAGCGATAACGGTACTGTTTTTCCACCTGTTAAAAGCGGGTGATCACGCCATAGTGAGCGATGTTGCCTATGCGGCCTTGTCGGAAATGACCAACGAAATGGTACCATCCCTGAACATTCAGATCACGAAAGTTGACACCTCGGACCTGTCGGCCGTAAAGGCTGCGGTAAAGAACAATACCAGGCTCATTTATATTGAAACGCCCTGTAACCCCATCCTCCGGCTGACCGACATTGAAGCCGTGGCCGGCATTGCCCGCGGTGCCGGGGCCCGGCTTGCAGTGGATTCAACCTTTGCAACACCGGCAGCCACCAAACCCTTACAACTGGGTGCAGATTTTATCGTCCATTCGCTCACCAAATACCTGGGCGGACATGGCGATGCACTGGGCGGCGCCATCCTCGGGAGAAAAGCCGACCTGGCACCATTGCGCAAAAAAACGGCCATACGTATGGGGGCGGTCATCAGCCCGTTCAATGCCTGGCTTATCCTCCGCGGGCTGGCAACTTTCCCCATCAGGATGCGGGCACATGAAAAGAATGCACTCAAGGTAGCGGCCTTTCTGGAAAAGCATCCAAAAGTAAAGCGGGTTATTTACCCCGGACTTCCATCACACCCGCAACATGAGCTGGCCAAAAAACAGATGAAAAATTTTTCGGGCATGCTCACCTTCCAGGTCGAAAACGGGAAAAAACGCTCCGGAATTTTTGCCGATAAACTTCGGATTGTCCACTATGCGGTATCGTTGGGGCATCACCGCTCCCTGATCTTTTACCTTGACAGTGCGGATTTAAAGGAGTCTTCTTTCAAATTCGCAACGGGCAAACAGGATGAATCATGGGAGATTTATGCGGGTGACGGGATTTTCCGCCTTTCCGTGGGATTGGAAGATTCCAAAGACATCATTGATGATCTCAACCGGGCTTTGGACGGGTAAACAGTTTTAATGGAAGAAGATATAAAACAACAGATTCATTATAAAATTAAAATTATGGACAGAATAAAAATCAGCAAAACCGATTTGGAAGTTAGCCGCATCAACCTTGGCGGCAACGTGTTCGGCTGGACCTTGGATGAACAACAATCTTTTAAAATCTTAGATACTTTTGTAGGTGCAGGTTTCAACTTTATTGACACCGCAGATACGTATTCGTGGTGGGTAAATGGCAAAGGCGGACAGTCCGAAATCATTATCGGTAACTGGATGAAAGCGAGAGGAAACCGCAAAGATTTGGTCATTGCCACAAAAGTAGGTTCGGAAACCAAAGAACACGGTTTTGACATCAGCAAAAAACACATTTTGAAATCGGTTGATGAAAGTTTACAGCGTTTGCAAACCGATTATATTGATTTGTATTACACCCATTTTGATGATGAAAAAACACCGGTGGAAGAAACATTATCGGCTTACGATGAAATCGTTAAGGCAGGCAAAGTACGCTACATTGCAGCTTCCAACGTATCGCCAGAAAGATTAATAGAATCTTTTGAAGTTGCCGAGAAAAACAACTTCCCAAAATATGTTGCTTTGCAACCACATTACAATTTATTAGAACGTACCAAATACGAAACCGCATACGCTCCATTGGTAGAAAAATTTGGTTTGACCGTTTTTCCGTATTGGTCGTTGGCAGCAGGTTTTCTCACCGGAAAATACCGCAGCGAAGCTGATTTAAAGAAAAGCGTTCGCGGTGGCAGTGTTTCAAAATATTTGAACGAAAAAGGGCTCACCGTCCTTTCGGCTTTGGACAGGGTTTCCGCAAAACACAATTCAACGCAAGCAACCGTATCCCTGGCCTGGCTTTTGGCACAACCGCATATTGGGGCACCGATTGTAAGTGCGACAAGCGAAAGTCAATTGCAAACCTTGTTCGCTGCACCAAAATTGAAATTGGACAGTGAGGCCTTGGAAATATTGCAAAGGGCAAGTAAATAATTAAATGATTGGCAATGGAATGATTCAGTTCGCACTAGGTAGGTGTGACCATGGGACAACAAAATTTACTTTAATTGACCTTTTGACCAAAATTGCTAAAGTTCTCAATATAGCCATTCCACAAGAAGGACGTCTTTTTTGATTTAGGCTATGGATGTAGCTATTGGTATTCAACAATACTTTGTTTGCGTAGCAATGTATATGGGGCATCTTGTTAATTAGCTAAATCACTGATTCTTAATAAACAGGGATGCGGAAAAATAACTCAAAAACCCCGAAAATCGTCCAAAAGGGCTTTTTCCGGGGTTTTATTTTTCGTATTTTTTGTTTGCAGACA
>JGI2924J29684_1076879_pt1 | contig 11976 bp, 8 predicted proteins | sample BenlonsequencITS_FD_29684 | JGI IMG/M metagenome (IMG submission 29684)
CTCTCTCTCTCTCTCTCTCTCTCTCGAAGTACGAGCGGAGCAGTCTGATCACCGCCGATCGACCGGCGGCGTGACGGCGCCGGACGGCACCCGGACTACTAGTGAGAGCCGTCGAGAACGGCTTCGACGGCGTCCATCGCGCGATCGACCTTCTCGACGTCGGCGTTGTACCCCATGTGGCCGACGCGAAGGATGTCGTCCGCCATCTCGCCGAGTCCGGTCGCCAGTACGACGTCCTCGTCCGCTGCGACCCGTCGCTGCACGCGAGCAGCATCGCCTGGGAGCGAGAACGCGGTGACCGTGGGAGACGCCCGTTCGGCGTCGGGATAGAGATCGAGACCGAGTTCGGCGCCCCGTTCCCGGCAGCGTTCGGCGGCCGCCTCGTGGCGTGCGTAGACGCCCTCGACACCCTCGTCGAGCACGAGGTCCACCGCCGCGTCGAGAGCGGCTACGTTTGCGTCGAGGTGCGTGTAGGGAAAGCCGTCGGAGACGTCGCGCCACGGGAGGAAGTTCGTGTACAGCGAGGTGGGTTCACGCGACTCCATGTGCTCCCACGCACGATCGCTGATCGCGGCGGTCGTCAGCCCCGGCGGCGCGGAGAAACACTTCTGGGACCCGCCGAGACAGACGTCGATCCGCTCGGTCGGAACGGACGTCCCGCCGAGTGAGGAGACGGCGTCGACCACCGAGAGTACGTCGTACTCGTCGAGGAGGTCGAGCACCGGCTCGAGGTCGTTGAGTGTCCCGGTCGGCGTCTCACAGTGGACCATCGTCGCTAGCCCGAACGGCTCGCCGGCCGCCGCGGCGTCTTCTAGCGCCGTTTCGACCGCGTCGAGGTCGTAGCCGTCGTCGAACGGTCCACTGACGAGTTCGGGGTCGCCGTCGTAGGACTCGACGAAGTCGGCAAACCCGTCGCCGTAGAGCCCATTCGAGACGCAGAGGACGCGGTCGCCCGGGTCGACCAGCGACGCGATCGCTGCTTCGAGCCCAAGGATCCCCTCGCCGCCGAGGACCACCACGTCGTGGTCAGTGTCGTACACGCGGGCCAGCTTGGCGCAGAGGTCGCGGTACCGGTCGCGAAACGCCGGATCGAGGTCCGGATTCGGCTGCGGCTCGGCCATCGCTTCCCTGACGGACGGCGGCACGGCGGTCGGCCCTGGCGTGAACAGCATACCTCGTTCTGGATCGTGCTCCCAGTAGCCGGTTTCGGTCCGCTTGCAGGCCTCTCGATCGATTGCCAGCAGGAATCGGCGTACCGCGATCGTGAGGGAGGCCGCCTGGCCCCGTCGTCCACTGACCGAGAGTCCGTGGCGACCGACCCCCGTGACGTCACATCGCGCCGATCTTCGGCACGTCACCGGTGTCGATCGCGGATTCGATCACCAGCAACTGTCCATCGACCGTGATTGCGACCGACTCGTGATCGGGGGCCGGTCTGTGCCGATGGGCGTCGAGGTAGTCCTCGCCGGCCTCCGTCGTCGCGTCCGCCGCTGTCTCGAACAAGATTGCCTCGGTCGCGGTCGTCTCGGCACCGTCGACTGCGTAGCCCTCGCTCTTTGCAATCGCGCCCTCGATATCCATGAGCCCCAGGCCGGGCGCTCCATCGGTGATCTTGATGACGTCGCCGTCAGGGAGTGCGTCGACGAGGCGGCCAAACGGTTCGTGCTCGTCCGCGTACCGGGACGCGTCGCCGGCCGCCGCGTCGATGGTGCGCTCTAGCGTCTCGACCGGCCGGTCCGCCGAGGTCTGTACCCAGGTCGTCTGGTCGAAGGCGACGGCATCGTTGTCGCCCTCGTACACGTCCAGTCCGCCGTACTCGCTGCGGTGGGTCAACTCGTCGCTCGTGACGAGCCGCCCCAGGTGGCTCGTCTCGAACGACCCTCGTGCGACGATCGTCGTGCCGCCGTCCCACCCGTAATCCGCGGTCGCGATCATCGAGATGGGGTCCCACGTGGTACCTTCCGGCAACGAGCCAGTGAGGTAATAGTGCATCTGGTCGGCCAACTCCGTCAGCGTGGGTGGTAATTCGTCCCGATACGGACCGAGCCGACTCGGTGTGAACGCTTCGACGTCGTACGCATCGACGCCGACGGCGCCCGGTGGGAGAAGCCAGTCACTCACCACCTGTCCGCTCTGCCGGGTGAGTTCGTAGCGCTCTCCGTTCGCGTCCGCAGCGGTGTCTGATTCGGCAGGCTCGGCATCGTTGGCTCCGTCATCGCCTTCGGTTCCCTCCCCACTGTCCCCCAGTATGTCCAGGCACCCAGCGAGGCCCACACACCCCACAGCGATCCCTGTCTGTAACAGCGTTCGACGATCCATTTACCCGATTCTGTATTTCAAATTACAGCAGATAACGATTTCGACCACGTCGGAACTCGGCAGTTCCTCCGAGTGGCGCTTTCTCGTCCTGAACCGCCTGATTCACCCTTCGACGCCAAGTCTACTGGGTCCGATTCCAGTCCTCAGGCGACTCTCGGCCACGAATGGGAGCAGCTGATGCAACTGTGCCGTTCGTCGTATCGGTCTTGGTGTGGGCCGTTGCGTGTCGTGTTCCCCCGCGAGTCGTGTTCCACCCCGTTTTCCCGCATCGAACGCGGGGTAGCCGTTAATTGCTACCTCTGGCCGCCAGTGACGGGGCTATCGATAAGAAATTATATAACGTATCAGCAGCGACGACTTGTATGGAAATTCACAATTTGCGGCGTGACGTCCTGACTGGTGGAGCGATCGGATTGTCGGCGATATTCGCGGGGTCTGTGAGTGCGAACGGTAGCGGAAAAGACGGTCGGTCGCACGGGGCGACCGTTCAGCTCGACGATCAACGTTCGAGTGGTGGCTCGGTGACGATCGAGACGTTGCGCACGAAGAAGGCGAGTACCCTGTACCTCCTGACGGACGCGTTCGACGTTCTCGCAGAGCGGAAACTGTCCGCGAACGTACGGCGTGGGTCGCACTCGATCGAACTGCGTCGGTCGCTCACCGAGAGTCAGGAGATCACCGCACTCCTGATCGAGCGGCCTGGGACATTGGCTGCAGGAGACGCGGCAACCATCTCGCTCGGCGATGCTGACTCCACACTCACGGTTCGCGACCAGTCGGGAACCGGCGCGTCGGTCGACATCTCACAGCTTCGAACGGACGTCGACGCGTCGCTGTTCGTTTTCGACGCCACCGGTCGGCAGATCGGTGGGAGTGGCGTCAGGTTCGTCGGCGGCACGGAAATCGACTCGCTGACCGTTCCGCTCGAATCGCCACTCGAGGGGAGCCAGTCCGTTCGTGTGGTTCTCTACGAGTCGAACGGCGGCCCGATCGCCGAGACGACGGCGTTCCTGCGGGTCGAGGACGCCGGCCCTGCGACACTGACGGTCGAAGAACAGACGTCCGATGGCTCGTCGATCGACGTCTCGCACCTGTGGACGGCGGTCGACTCGTCCCTGTTCGTCTTCGACGAGTCTGGCGATGTCGTCGGCGGAAGCGGCGTAACGTTCGAGGCGGGCGAGGAGGTAACGGACCGTTCCGTCGACCTCGACGAGCCACTCGAGTCGACGCAAGAGGTGACCGTGACGCTGTACGAGTCGAATGGCGGACCGATCGTGAGTGAAACGGTGACCGTCGAGGTCTCGGACATCGGGTCAGCATCGATCACGTTCGACGATCAAACGTCGGACGGTACGACCGTCGAGATCGCTTCGCTGCGTACGCCGGTCGATTCGTCGCTGTTCGTCTTCGACGAGGCACATAACGTGATCGGTGGGAGCGGCGTGACGTTCGACGCCGGTGACGAGGTAACGAATCAGTCCGTGGCTCTCGACGAACCGCTCGAATCGACGCAGGCGGTGACCGTGACGCTCTACGAATCCAACGGTGGCCCAATCGCGACAGAGACGGCCTCCGTGACCGTCGAGTAAGGAGCTGTGGAAACGCGACTACAGGGTCTCGTCCGTCGGTCGCGTCACGTCGATCTCGCCGACGTCGCCATCGAGTCAGCGCTCTCGCCGGCCCTCACCGGATCGCGTTCCCGCCGGCCGGTTCGTCGATGCGGTTCGCGACGCGTGTCAGTACGTGTTCGTGCTGGGGGCCTCGCGACTCGACGCGTGTATCCGCCTCGAGTTCGGGAACGGCGTCGACGACGGTGAGGTAGCTCATACAGCCGAGGCGGTAGTCACTCTCTGGGTCGATTCGCGCCCCGTCGATACACACCGTGCCGTCTGCTCTCAATTCGAGGCCGGCGGCGATCAGGCCACCGTGGGTCGCATCCAGCGGGTCCGCACATCGCTCTGCCACGGCCCGAAGCGTCTCGCCCGGGAGGCGGTGCACGTCGAGTTTCGATCCGAAGGGAACGATCCCGACGACGTCACCCCGGGTGACCCGACCCGGGAGCCCGTCACGGACGGACGCGGCCGCGACGAGGCCGACGTCGGCGTCGCCGCCGACGCGATACGCAGTCGCGACGAGTTCGGCCGCCTCGATGTGGTCGAGTGGGTCCGGCAACCGACCCAGCCGGCTGGTTAGCCCCAGGTCGGTAGCAAGCTCTCGATAGGTCGATTCGACGGACTCGGAGCGCGGCGCCTCGTCGATCGAGCGCGTGACGGCCTCGATCGAGCCGGCGTGGTCGGTGGGTGACCCGCCGAGTTCGACGAGCTGATAGACGCCGGCCTGGGCACCCTCCGTTCGCGAGACGAGCGTGTCGCCGATCCGCTCGCGGACCGCGTCGTGATCGTGTCCACCGAGGACGGCGTCCACGTCGGTTTCGGCGGCGATCCGTTCGTCGATCGGCCCCGCGTGCGAGAGGACGACCACCCAGTCGGCACCCCGGTCGCGGAGCCGTTTTGCCTCGATTCGAACGGCATCTACGGGGTCCGTGATCGTCACGTCCAGCTCCAGCCCGCTCAGTTCGACGGTCTCCGGGTGGACGACGCCGATCAGCCCGATTCGGTGTCCGCCGGCGGAGACGACGGTGCTCGATTCGAGGCCGTCCCATCGATCGGTCTCGTCGGACTGTGTGGTGTCCTCGAGCGACGTCGGTCCCTCGACGTTCGCGGCGAGGTGCGTCGCTGCCGTCGATCGAGCCCACTCGGCGGCCTCGCTGGCCCCGTGGTCGAACTCGTGGTTGCCGAGCGTGTCCGCGTCGAGGGCAATGCGATCGTAAAACGGACGGGCGATTGCGCGACCGTCGTCGCTCTCGAACGCGAGCGCCCCGAGTGCGCTCGTGTCGCCGGATCCCACGACGAAGGTTCGGTCGTCCCGGACCCGGTCGATCGCGCCGGCGAGCCGGCCGAGCCGTTCGGGATCGTCGTAGATGGTCTCGAGATCCGCGAGGTGGAGGAGTCTCGGTGCCGTCATCGTCGTCACGGTTTCGACGGCGTTGGCAAGTGGCTACCGATCAGGCGAGACTGTGGTGGCGGTCGCCCGCGTGCCGGAACCCGAACCCTTAGGCCCACACCCGCGTCACGAACTCACACATGACAGCGTGGATCGCGGAGACCTACACGAGTGACGCCGGCTGGTCGTTGCTGGAAGACTTGGTCGACATCGGCAATCGGATGGCGGGGAGCGAGGGTGAGCGCGAGGGCGCCGAACTGACCCGGGACGCACTCGAGGCGGTGGGAGCGCGAAACGCCCGAATCGAGGCGTTCGACATCCAGGGCTGGACGCGTGGATCGAGCACGGTGGAAGCGGATGGAATCGAACAGGACTGTATCGCCCTCCCCCGGAGTCCGTCCGGCACGGTGACCGCGGAACTCGTCGACGTCGGCTACGGCCGTCCCGAGGACTTCGCGAACGCCGACCTCGACGGGAAGGTGGCGATGGCGCGGAGCGACGTCCCCGACTCGTTCGACCGGTACATCCACCGTCGGGAGAAGTACTATCACGCCGTCGAGGCGGGCGCCGCCGCCTTCCTCTACCGGAATCACGTCGAGGGTTGCTTGCCGCCGACCGGAAGCGTCGGGACACCAGCGGACCCCATCGGCGACGTTCCGGCGCTCGGGATCAGTTCGGAAGTCGGTTCGCGGCTCGCTCGTCGATTCGACGGGACAGCGGTGACCGTCGCCGTCGAGGCCGACATCCACGACGCGACGAGTCAGAACGTCCACGCCGAACTCGGGCCCGACACCGACGAGCGCGTCCTCGTGACGAGTCACGTCGACGCCCACGACATCGCCGAGGGGGCGATGGACAACGCCGCCGGCACGGCGATGGTCGTCGAGATCGCCAGGGCGCTCGCCACGCGCGACGACGAACTCGACACCCGGGTGGAGTTCGTCGCGTTCGGCTCCGAGGAGATCGGCCTCGTCGGGTCGTCGGTCGACGCCGAGCGGCGTGACCACGACACGGTGAAGGCGATCCTCAACAGCGACGGCGTCACCAGAGGCCGGAATCTCGCGGTCTATCCGAACGGGTTCGACGAACTGGCCGACCTGGCCGAGGACGTCTGCGAGCAATTTTCCCACCCGGCCTCGGTCGATCCCACGCCCCAGCCCCACAGCGACCACTGGCCGTACGTCCAGTGGGGCGTCCCCGGCTACATGATGATGAGCGAGACGGGCGACAGCGGCCGCGGCTGGGGCCACACCTTCGCCGACACGTTCGAGAAACTCGACCGGCGAAACCACCGCGAACAGGCGATCATCCTCACGGAACTCGCCGTCTCGCTCGCCGACGACGGGTTCGCGGTCGGACACCGCGAGTCGAGTTCCATCGCCGACGACCTGGAAGACGCGAACCTCGCCGAAGGGATGAAGATCATCGGCGACTGGCCGTACGACGCCTGATCGGTCGTTCCGCCGCCTTTTCGTTCGCGCTCACCGCCACCGTCGCCATCACCGTGGCGGCTCGCGGCGAGGGGATCGAATCGCCGCAAACACCCTCACAAATTTACCATTCTCGGCCCGTCTTTCGGGTATGGACTCCATGGAGTCGGTCCCCTGGGAGGACAATTTTTCTAGAAAGGATGTTATTGTAAGAAGAACGTGGCCGGCTCGTCGTCCCAAGCCTGAGGCGGGATTTGAACCCGCGCTCTCGTCCTTACCAAGGACGCGCTTTACCGCTAAGCTACCCAGGCGCGCAAGTCAGTGTTGCTTGGAGGTAGGTAAATCCGTTTCGATCCCGAGCGCCGCGGCGTCGTGTGGTTTGGTCACACTCGTGAGCGACTAATCCAGCGAGTACGTCCCCGGACTACTCGATGCCTTCGGTGACGTGATCCGCGGCGCCGCCGTCGCTGGCGAGGCCGTCGACCGTCGTGGCGTCGCTCGCGTGCAGCCAGCGCTCTGCGGGCGGGAACGTGGTGTCGGCTCGATCGGCGAGGGTGGCCGCGAGGTCGGAAAGCGCCGGTGACGGGGGTTTGGCGACGGCCGCGGCGCCTGTCTCGACGGCCAGCTCGAGGACGTCGCGTTCGAGGCGGGCGTCGATCGCGTCGGGGTCGGCGGCGTCGCGACGAGTCGTCTGGTCGCGACCGAACGCCTGGATCGTCTCGACGGCGCGATCGGCGGCGTCGGTACGTGACAGGAGCGAGAAGCCGCGAGCGACGAGAACGTCGGCGGCGACGATCGCGAGGTCCGCGTCGGCATCCGCTTCGGCAGTGACATCGGTGTCCGCGTGGGTATCGGCATCGTCGCCTGCGTGGGTATCGACGCCAGCGTCGACCTCGGCGTCGGACCACGGCGTCTCGTGGGCCAGCTCACGGGTGAGCGCCAGTCCGTCGTAGATCAGTTGGGTGCCCGCGGCGAGTTCACGGACGGCTGCGGGGTCGGTGCTCGGATCGGCCGCGAGCGCACTCTCGACCGTGAGAACGGCAGGCGTGAGCGCGTTCGCGTCGATCTCGTCGTAAAGCCGACGTCGCAGGGGCGGTGGCGACACGTCGGCCACCGCCTCGCGGACAGTTCGTCGGCACCGGGCGACCCGATCCATCATCCAGCCGTTGCGCCGGCGGACGCAAAGACCTTTGGAAAGTGCCCACAGGATCGACGTATGATCGAAACTGCCGAAGCCGATACGGGGGTGGTGCGGGTCGTCCTGAACCGACCGACGGCGCGCAACGCGCTCACACCCGCGGGGCTTGAGGACCTCGCGAGCACCATCGAAGCGGCCGACGAACGCGAGGCCGTCGCCGTCGTCGCCCTCCAGGGAGCCGGCGAGGCGTTCTGCGCCGGTGCGGATCTCGACGCGGTCGCCGAACTCGACCGCGAGACGGGCGCGGACTTCGCCCGGTTGGGCCAGCGCGTCGCGCGGACGATCGAAGACTGCGAGACGCCCGTCGTCGCCGCGATCGACGGCCCGGCGATGGGCGGCGGCCTCGAGCTCGCGCTGGCCTGTGACCTCCGAGTGGCGACACCGCGCTCGACGTTCGGCGAACCCGGCGTCACCTTCGGTCTCTTCGGCGCCTGGGGCGGAACCGTCCGACTCCCACGCATCGTCGGCGACGGAAACGCCATGGATCTCGCGCTGTCCGGGCGAACGATCGACGCCGAGACGGCCCGCCGGATGGGGTTGGTCAGCCGCATCGTCGACGATCCGATGGCGGTCGCGACGACGCTGGCCGAGAATCCGCTGGAGACGATGGCGATCCTCGCCGACCGCATTCGAGATCGTGACACTCTCTCCACGCAAGAACAGCGAGAAGCAGTTGCGTTCGGCGAGTCCGTCGAGCGCCACCGGGACGACGTTCGAGCGCTTCGCGAGTGACGGCGAAGACGTGAGCCTGCTTCTCCCTGGCGTTCCAGGTATCCGACAATCGTCTCACTCGATCGGCCTGGGTGCCGGCGGCGCCGATCGCTTGTGTTCGTTCGCTTCGTACAGCGCGCGAACGTGTTCGACCGTCTCTTCGTCGACGTCGAGCTCGCGCGCCGTCGCCGCGATCGAGAGGGGGCCGTCGACGTGGGTCGCCAGGATGGCGTCGAGCGTGTCGTAGGTGAGTCCTAGTTCTTCCTCGTCTGTCTGGCCGGCCCAGAGTTCGGCGGTCGGGGTCTTCTCGACGAGATCGTCCGGGACGCCGACGTGACTGGCGAGCTGGCGCACCTGGGCCTTGTAGAGGTTCCCGATCGGGTGGCAGTCGACGGCGCCGTCGCCGTACTTGGTGAAGTAGCCGACGGCGGCCTCACTGCGATTGCCGGTACCCAACACCAGCCGATTCTCGTGGTTTGCGACGAGGTAGTTGAACACCGCTCGCACGCGAGCGCGAGCGTTGCCGACCGCCCGATGGTCGCCCTCGGCTTCGGGATAGGCCGAGAGAAGGTCGTCCACGACGGGTTCGACTTCGAAGACGTCGTAGGGCAGCTCCAGGTCCTGGGCGACGCGTTCGGCGTCGCTCATGTGCTCGTCGGCGCTGACGCGGGCGGGCAAGACGAGCCCGTGGACGTTCTCGGATCCCAGTGCCTCCGTCGCCAGGTACGCGGTCAGTGTGCTGTCGATCCCACCGGAGAGGCCGAGGACGGCGCCGTCGACGCCCGCGGCGTCGACCTGATCGCGAACGAAATCGACGATGTGTTCGCGCCACGTCTCGAGTTCGTCCGCGGCGAATCGAAGATCGATCATGGCCGCTCATTACCCGGCAGCGACCAAATAGCCTCGGTCAGTGCGAAATCCGTGGACGAATGACCGATAAGGAACCGGATCTCGGTAATTCGACAGTGAACGTTCAAGTTACGGTGGGTTCAGCCACATTCGTCAAGCAACGGCTCAGGACGTCACGTGATCCGAGGTGGACCGGAGCCGCCGTCCACTCACCTCGGTACAGCAGTGAAGGGTACCCACCGCCGAATTTGGTACTCTTGTTTCGCTCCGAACACCGGGACTAAGGTGGAACGCAACGCTGGTGGCCCGGACACACGAGCGAAATGATGAGCGATCAATCGTCGGCGCCATCGTTGGCCGTCACGTGAATCTCCCGGGTCACCGCATCGTCCGCACACGCCACACGGATCGGGAACGTGACGTCCCGCTCGACGGGGTAGGTCGCGTAGCCGAGTTCGATCGTCGTCGACTCGTTCCAGTCCAGCGTTACTGACTGGCTGTCGACCACCTCGTCGCCGACGACGAGGCGGATGTCCTGCGTGTTCGGTCCGACCATCATCATGTCGCCGACGTTCGCGACCGAGACCGTCGCCGTGAATCGGTCGCCGGCGGCCACAGGGGCGTTGGTCTCGACGAGTTCGAGCGCGAACGGCTGGCGGACGGATGGCCCGTCGCTGGTGGCCCCCTCGCCGAGTCGACCATCCGCACAGATGGGGTACGCCACGGTCGGATACCCGTACTGGATCCAGTGGGGTGCCTCGTCAATCGAGAGCGTCGTCGTGTCCGATTCGCCCTCGATCTCGTGGATGTCGACGACGGTGTAGTTTCGTCCCTCGACCCAGACGAGGCGCTCCAGGTCGCCCGCGTCGTCGAGCGCGTCCGCGACGATCTCCACGGAATCGGCGACGCCGATCGTCTCGTCGGGGCCGGGCCTCGTCGACAGCGAGTCGATCCGCGGGGGGTCGCGGCCGTCTTCGGCCGCCGTCACTGCCCATTCGACGGTTGTCCCGTCGTGACTGGCGCGTATCGTGTACGAGCCTGGTTCCTCGAACCGGGCAGACCTGGTGGCGTTTCCGGTCGCGTACGACAGGTCGAGGAGGGGACCGCCGGACAGGTCACCGAGTTCCCAATCGACGTCGGCCGGGTCGATATCGTCCGAGACGGCGACCTCGAACAACATCGCCGAGTCCGGTGTCACGGTGACCTCCTCCGACGAACCCACCCGTTCGATCGACTGCAACGGAGGTGCCCCGGCGCGGTCCGAGCCGACCGCGCCGGCGCCGCCGATCCCCACAGCACCGATACAGGAGAGATAGTCTCTACGACGCATGACCCCGTCTCCAACGCGCAGCATCAATGGTGTTCGCAGTCGACAGGTAGCCTGACGGTCACGCCGCCGGACCGATCGTCGCGGAAGCGGTTCGTTCAAGAGGGATGACCGCCATACGTCGACGTGGGAGCGCGCCGGTGGTGAGCGAATCCGTCGGATTTGCAAACCTCGGGGCACGAGGAACGAAGTGACGTGTGCGCCGGTGGTCCAGTGGTAGGACATTAGCTTCCCAAGCTAATAGCCCGGGTTCAATTCCCGGCCGGCGCATCCTGCGACGAACGAATGTGAGGAGCGGATGCGCTATCGAGGGAATTGAAGTACGGGAGACGCAGCGCGAACAGCGTGAGCGACCGTCTTCAGGTGGTTCAATTCCCGGCCGGCGCACTTTTGCGAGGAACGACGGTGACGAGCAAATGCGTTACAATGGGAATTGAATGAGACCAGTCGCAGCCCGCACAGCGAAGCGAGCAGGAACGTCTGGGCGTGGTTCAATTCCCGGCCGGCCCACGTTTGCAAGTCTCTGACTCGGTTCACCCGCGAAGGCTCGTGAGAACGGTGTTCTCACGGTAACCGGACGAGGGGTGAGGCCAGCCGAGACCCAGCGGCCAGCAGTGTCGAGCGGAAGAGAAGGATCTCGGGCGCACTGTGCCGACCGTCGAGGGGCCTACTCGAGCAGGCCGAGGTCCTCGAGCCGGGAGACGATCTTGTCGACGGCGTGTTCGGCGTCGACGGGTCGCTTCCCGCCGGTGATGACGAGCTTGCCGGAGCCGAACAGCAGCGCGACGACTTCTGGCTCGTCGAGGCGGTAGACGAGGCCGGGGAACTGCTCGGGTTCGTACTCGATGTTCTCGAGGCCCAGCCCGATCGCGATCGCGTTCAGGTTGAGGTTGCGCCCGAGGTCGGCCGAGGTGACGATGTTCTGGACGACGATTTCGGGGTCCTCGTTGACCTGAATCTGGAGTTCGCGCAGCTTGTCGAAGACGATGCGCAGACTCTCGTGGACGTCGTCGGTGCTCTTGGCGCCGGTGCAGACGATCTTCCCGGAGCGGAAGATGAGTGCAGCGGACTTGGGATTCTGGGTGCGGTAGACGAGACCGGGGAACTGCTCGGGGTCGTAGTCGGCCCCCTCGAGGTCC
>JGI2924J29684_1076878_pt1 | contig 11972 bp, 13 predicted proteins | sample BenlonsequencITS_FD_29684 | JGI IMG/M metagenome (IMG submission 29684)
TCCCAACCGTCGACTGACGGGTCGAATCGAGCGACACCGCCAGATTCGACCCATCAGTTCAGGCTTGGCCCGCCACTAGTACTCCGCCAAGCGTGGACTGCTGAGTGAACCCAGACGACTGCATTCGGTTTCACTCATCCGTTCAGGCTTGCCAAAGCACTAGTACCGTCCCAAGCGTGGATCAACTAGTTGAGAGCTGGCCCAAACCAATCACGATTCTCGATGAAAAGTAGAGTGCACTAGTCAGAGTAGACTTGGGACGGTACTAGTACCGTTCCACGCGTCGATCGCTACGTCGAACCGGCCCCATACGGTCGGGTTCGATACAGCCGTGCAGGCGTGACCCGCCACCGGTGGCAGTGTAAACACGAACTGGCAGGTGAACCGCCTCGGGGTCAAGCCCCGAGGCACTCGCCTTGTTTATCTGTAAAAACGGTAACTGGCCGCCGATCTCGCGTCCCGGCGCTAGAGGGGCTAGTACCCGATCGCGACGCCGTCTTTTCTCGGCTCCGTCGCTCCAGCGAGCGTGTCACCCTGCCGACGGACGAGTTGTGCGCCGCCAAACATCACGGGCGGCAAGATGCCGACATCGTGGCCTCGCCGCGCGAGTTTTGCCTTCTTCGGCAGCCGTTCCTCGACGCCGACGGTTCCGTCCTCGCGGTAGCGCCACCGTGGTGCGTCGAGTGCAGCCTGGGGAGTCATCCCGTAGTCGACGAGGTTCGAGACGACCTGGACGTGGCCCTGGGGCTGCATGTATCCCCCCATGACGCCGAAGGCCATCCAGTCGTCCTCGTCCAGTTTCGCGACCGCCGGCACAAGCGTGTGAAACGGCCGTTTGTTCGGTTCGAGGCTGTTGGGATGGTCGGGGTCGAGCGAGAACGAGGCACCGCGGTTCTGCAGCGCGATGCCCGTCTCGCCCGCCACGAGTCCGCTCCCGAAGCCGGCAAAGCGGGAGTTGATGTAGGAGACGAGATTCCCTTCCTCGTCGCCGACGGTCAGCAGGACGGTGTCTGCGTCCTCGGCATTTGCGTTCGGGACACCGACCTCGGGGTTCGAAATCGGCTCGTCACCGATCGCCTGTGCGCGCTCGCGGGCGTAGGACGTGGACTCGAGCGGTGGGATCTCCGCGAACTCGGGGTCGGTGACGTAGTGGTGGCCGTCGACGAACGCCAGTTTCATCGCCTCCGTGAAGGCGTGGATTCGGTCGGGCGAGTCGTACTCGTACTCGCCGGCACCGATCTCCTCGGCGACGTTCAGCGCCTCGAGTGCGAGCAGCCCCTGGTTGTTCGGCGGGAGTTCGTAGATCTCGGCTCCGTTGTAGGTCGTGCTGACGGGGTCGACGAACTCGGGTTCGAAACTCGCCAGGTCGTCGTGGGTCATGAAGCCGCCGGCAGACTGGATCTCCGCGACGATCGCGTCGCCGATCTCACCCTCGTAGACGACGTCGGCACCGTGTTCGGCGATTTTCTGGAGCGACTCGCCGAGCCGCGGGAGCGTGACTGTCTGGCCCGGATCGGGGCTCTCGCCGTCGAAGAGGTAGGCCTCGCGTGCGTGATCGTCGGTAAACAGCTCCTCCGCGCCCGTCCAGTGGTGGGCGATGACCTCCGAGACGGGATAGCCTTCCATCGCGTAGTGGATCGCCGGCTCGAGAACTTCTCTCAGACTCAGTCGTCCCAGTTCCTGAACCGTCGTCTCCCACCCGCGTGCGGTACCGGGAACCGTGACGGCGTGTGGTCCGAGAAACGGCATTCCGAGTTCGTCGGTGTCCTCGTCGCTGTCGACGGCGTAACCGCGGGATTCGGGATAGTACGGCTCTAGGTCGTCGGTCTCCTCGAGTGCTCCTTTTACGTTCTCGATGGTCGCCTCTGCGGGAGCGTGACCACAGGAGCGCATCGCTCCGACCTCGCCGTCTGCGGTACGGTAGAGCGCGAAGACATCGCCGCCCAGTCCCGTGGAGGTCGGTTCGACGACGTTGAGCGTGGCTGCAGTGGCGACTGCGGCGTCGAAGGCGTTCCCACCGTCACGGAGCACGGAGAGGCCGGCTTCCGCGGCGAGGGGCTGGCTCGTCGCGACCATTCCCCGGTTCCCGTAGGCTGTCGAGCGTCTCGAGTCGAAGCGATCCAGATCGATAGAGTCGTCCATAGGCGTGTGAGTGTAGACGACACCCAAAAACGCTAGTGAAGCAGCCGCTTTCTGCCGGGTTCTCACTCGAGTGTGAGCGGCACGTGCTCGGCCAGATAGCCAGTCGACTCGTCGTCGTCCAGCCGATCGATTCCCGCCACTTCGCGGAACTGTAGCCCGCGTTCCATCTTCGTTACGACCGGCGTCTCGTAGTGGTCGGCCTCGTAGCCGAACTCTTTCTCCTCCTTGCGGCGACGGTCGACGAATTCGCGGTGGCGCTCGAGACGGGCCCGTCCGACCGACCGCGAGAGATCGGGTGCGGCCGCGACGCGGTCCTCGAAGACCTCGAGAAACTCCGACTCGAGTTCGTAGCCGACCGAGTTCCGGCCGGCACACATCGCCGCAAGCGACGTGGTGCCGGTCCCCCAGAACGGGTCGAGCACGGTGTCGCCGTAGGCCGAGTACATACAGATCAGCCGATAGGGAATCTCGAAGGGATACGCAGCCGACCGATCACGAAGTTCGTCGTCCTCGAGGACCTGCAGTTCGCCCCTGACATCGGTCCAGACGTCCGAGAACCACTGGTTTCGCTCCTCCCAAAAGTAGGCCGCCTCGTAGCGACGATCGGCCTTCGGCTCGAAATCGCGTTTCTCCCCGCCCTTGCGGAAGATCAGGACGTACTCGTGCTCGAGCGTGACGTAGGCGTTCGGTGGCAGCGTACCGCTACCCATGAACTTCGCGGCACTGTTGGTCGGCTTGCGCCAGAGAACGTCCGGCAACGGATCGAACCCTCGCGACTCGAAGGCCTCGAGCACACGGGCGTGGTTCGGATAGACCCGAAAACTGTCGTCGATCGACCGCGTCGCGTCGCCAACGTTGATACAGGCAATGGCCCCGTCGACGAGGACCCGCTCGAGTTCGTCCCAGACCCGATCGAGCTGGGCGTGCATCGCCTCGAACGCTCGGCGACCGTCCCCCGACTCGAGAGCGTCGCCGACGGCAGGATCGAGATCGGTAAAGAGGTCGTCCCACATCTCGATCATCGGATACGGCGGCGACGTGACGACGAGTTCGACGGTGTCATCTTCGATGCCAGAGAGATCGCGGGCGTCGCCGACGAAGACTCTATGGGTCGTCTCCATTGGTTTCACACTGTCGGCGTCGCCCTCTTAGCTCCTTCGTGACCGAGAGACGAAACCGGGCCGGCCACAGACCGACGTGAGAGAAACGAGAGAAAACTACCCTTCGGTCTCTTCGGTTTCGTCTTCCCCTTCCGCGTCGCGCTCGTCTGTCTCTTCGGCTTCGTCCTCGTCACCGCCGACGTCGGTCGCTGGCTCGAACTCCTCGATCGGCTCCCACTCTTCCTCGTCGCTCTCGCTCAGACGCCGCCGAAGAATCACGGCACCGGCAAGAATACCCAGTCCGAGCAGGATTCGTGGAAGCATCGAGGACCCATCCTCCTCACCCTCGTCTTCCATCTCCATCAACTCGCCCTCGTCTTCGTCTCCGTCTTCCTCAGTGAGCCCGTCCGTCCGCTCGACGGCCTCTTCGACGACCTCGGGTTCCTCGAGTTCGTCGAGAGAGCGCTCCAGCAACTCTCCGGACTGCTGGCCAACGAGGTAGCCGACCGCCGCACCCAGACCGAACACCGCACCTGCAAGCGGGAGTCGACTCGAGCGAGGGGAGCCTTCCGTCTCCTCGACGGCCTCGAGAATCGACTCACGCAGCGGACTATCGAGTCCCTTGCCGACTGCTTCCTTGACGACGAGTTCGGACAGCGTCTTGTCCTGTTGCTCCGTTTCCGGCATAATCCGCACGGACCACTTCGGTGCATATAATCCTGTTCAACGTTTCGACTGATTCAGCGGCCAATGACGGCGTTATCGATTCCCTACTCACCGAAACTGGCGTTGGACGGTGCCAGGTGAGGAAGTAACAGAAGTGTTACTACCGAACGAAAGCGAGCACGGTGTGGTAACACGACCCCCGAACGCGCCGTTCCGGAGTCGGTATCCGAGCGGGCGTCCTCGAGACGAGCCGAGATCATCGATCGAGTGGGGACGAGTCCAGAAACAGCAGGTTACCCACCTATGAAGTTTCGAACGGAGCCCGTTCGAATCGAGTAATGTCTTGCATAACGAAACGGGTAGTCGACTATCGGAAAGTATGAGCGTCATTCGCCAACCCGGCGTGCTCGGGCGAACGACCCGACGCCGCGTCGTCGGCACCACCGCTGCGATCTCGACGGCCACGCTCGAGTCGGTCGCCGTCGGGCTCTGGTTCTGGCTCGTCGCCGACGCACAGACGGCGTCGACGGCGCTCGCCGGCCTCGGGATTCTCTTCTGTGGCGCGCTCCTGCGAGCAGGTCTCTTCGAGGCCACCGTGAGTACGCTGGGTGATCTCCTCCAGCCACGCCGGCTCACCGCTGCGGTCGGCTTCACCGCCGGCTGGGTCGTCTGGCTGCTCGTCGCCGACACCATCGGCGGTCTGGCCGGCGTCGTCGTCGCCAGCGCCGTCCTGATCGGGTTCTTCGTGGGACAGTTCGCGTTCGAGCGACACGTCTTCCGAATCGACGCCGACGACGTTCCGTCGACCTCGCTTCTGATCCCCGCTGGATTGCTCTCCGTCGGCGCAACGACGTTGCTCGCCTCGAGTCGACTCATCGAGTGGACGCTCGTCTCACCGCCGATGTCGCTCGAGGTGACGACGTTCGTGATCCAGCTCGAGGCCGTCCACCTCGGGATCGTCGCCTTCGCGTTCTGTGCCTTCCTCGCCCACCAACAGCGGTTCGATCGGCTCCTCGCGAACGGCTGCTGAACGATCAGTAGACGATCGGTGAAACTCGTGTTTCGTATCGGTGAAAGACTTATCAGGGAAATTACTCTGCTAAAGGTATGGACCGGACAATCCGTCGGGCTACTGCGGACGATATTTCCGGGATTCAACGGGTGGTTGCCAATTCGTGGAGAGATGCCTACGACGGCCTGATTAGTGAGGAACAGCTGGTCGAACTGACCGACAGGCCTGCCGAGTTCTATCCGGAAGAGCGGTTCCAGCGAAAACTCAACGACGAGGAACTCCTCTTTTTCGTCGCTCTCGCCGGCGACGAGGTTGCAGGACTGATCAACTTCTGTTGGGGAGAGGACAATACACACGAGTTCGTCGAGTCGGATGGCTGCCAAATTCGATCGCTCTATCTCGACCCGAGATTCTGGAGAGAAGGGATTGGGACGTCGCTGTTCGAAACCGGACGCGAAGCGATCCCGGGGGAGATCGACGAGTTGTTCGTGGAAGTTCTATCCGCCAACGAACGAGGTCGTGCATTCTACGAGTCGATCGGATTTACCCAGATTGACCACCGGACGGTTACATTATACGGCGAACCGCTGGAGACGCAACTGTATCGACGAGAGACGTAAATCTGGCTGCCGTTCTCGTGGCGATCGCACGACGGCTGTTCGATCGGAATGCAGCGACGGTCAGCCGCTACTTCCCCTCCGCACCCACGTTCTGGTCGCTCTCGAACGAGTCCGGTTCCGGTTCGATGTTCGCGTACTGGACCGCCCGCCGGCCGAGCGTCACGACCCGCTGCTCGAGTTTCTCGTCGACGAACGAGCCGTCCTCGAACGCCGACCCGGAGTTCGGGATCGCCGCCTCGTGTGGGATCACCCACGCGTTCAGCGCCCGACAGACCGACCGCAGGTGCTCGAGCGCCAGCACGGGAAAGGCCCCACCGGAGACGGCGAGCAGCCCGACGGTCTTGCCCTCGAACTCGTCGAACCCGCAGTAGTCGAGCGCGGTCTTCAACGGTGAAGAGTAGGAGCCGTGGTACATCGGCGAGCCGAGCACGACGGCGTCGGCCTCCCGGACGCGCTCCGCGAGCAGGTCGGCGTCGCCTGCCTCCTCGCGGTCGCAGTCGGCGTCGAAGGTGGGGAGGTCGTACTCCCGGAGATCTATCAGTTCGGTCGTCGCCCCCGCTTGCTGGGAGGCCTCGAGCAGTCGCTCGAGAGCGATCCGGGTCTTGCTCGCTTCGCGGAGGCTGCCCGAGATGGCGACGACGTGAACGTCGGACACATCTTCGACAACGGGAGCCAGCAGGAAGATAGTGTCGCCGACGGCGTCAGCGCCGCAGTCGTGCGACGACCTCGCCGTCGCTCCGGTCGACGTCGACGAGTTCGTCGTCTTCCAGATCGGTGAGCAGCCCAGCGAGCCACTCGCGGCCGTACTCGCCGTCGGGCGCGTAGTCGACGCGAATTCGCGGGCCGAGTTCGTCTAACTCGAGTTCGTCGTACTCTTTCAGCGTCGAGATAACGCGACCGCGGAACTGGCGGCGGCTCCCCTCGAACGACGGCTGGGTCGGGACGTCCGGTGCGGTGAAGTCGCCGCTCTCGTAGGCCGAACACCACTCCCGCCAGGGACAGCCGGCCTCGTCACAGCTGGGCGTCTGCTCGCAGGCGACCCCGCCCAGTTCCATGATCGCGTTGTTCCAGACCCGCGAGCGTCCGTCGGGCATGAGCCCGCTGGCTTTCGCTTCGAAGATCGCGTCGTCGTCCGACACGTCGAATGCGCGATAGAGGACGCGCTTGACGTTGGTGTCGACGACCGCGTCACCGTCGTTGAACGCGAAACTCGCAACCGCGTTCGCCGTGTAGGGACCGACACCCATCAACTCCTGGAGTTCCTCAGGCGTCTCCGGAAACTCCCCGTCGTAGTCGGTCTCGACCTGGGCGGCTGCCTCGTGGAGGTACTTCGCCCGGTTGTTGTAGCCCAGACTGTAATCCGTCCAGAACCCCACCACATCGGCCCGGTCGGCCGCCGCCAGCTCCGCCGTCGTCGGCCACCGCTCGAGGAACTCCTCCCAGGCCTCGAGGACGCGTCCGAGTTGGGTCTGCTGGCTCATCACCTCGCTGACGAGGATCTCGTAGGGGTCGTCGGTGCGTCGCCACGGAAAATCGCGATGGTCGTCCTCGTACCACTCGATTAGCGCTTCGCGGACGGCCTCGAGATCGTCGGGGAACGCCGGCTCCGGTGGGGCCTCCGTCTCGGTCATCGACGGCAGTTGGGCAACGGACGGTTTAGGGGTGGTGGTCCTGCTCGAGTGATCTCGAAACGATCGGACACTCGATCGCTCACGCCCTCCTATCGTGGCGACGCTTCGTCGCCACGTCCTTCCCAGCCGACTTCTGCTCACGGTTCGCGACACTCCGTCCCGCTGTTCACGTAGCCCTCACACAGGATCGACCCGCGGCCCACTCGCCGTTCACCGCGACTCCGTACGTGCCACGCCAACGAATCCTCCAAAATCCTAAGCCCACCCAACCACTCCCTCGAGACATGCAAACGCCAGCACAGAACGCACGCCTGGCACTCTTGCTCGAGGTCGCGGGCACGCCCAAACCGGGCAACGTCGACCGCCGTCGCGACCTCGCGGACCTCCGATTCGAGCACTTCCTCGCGGGGACCGTCGGGACCGAAACGGGGCTCGAGATGGCCCAGGACGGCGAACCCGTCGGACGCGCGTTCGAGCGAGCCGTCAAGGGAATGGCCGCCCAGGGTGGCGACAACACCCAGTTCGGCGCACTGCTGTTGCTCGTTCCGCTCGTTCGAGCGGCCGCGGACCACGAACGGCTCTCGCCGTCGGCCGTCGACTCCATCGTCGAGGAAACGACTGTCGCCGACGCCGCCGGCTTCTACCGGGCGTTCGACCACGTCGACGTCTTCGTCGCCGATCCGCCCGAAGAGATGGAACCGCTCGACGTTCGGCGAGGATCGAACGCGGTGCCGGAACTCGAGGACCGCGGACTGACGCTTTCGGACGTGATGGACCGTAGCGTCCCGGGCGACGACGTGGCACGCGAGTGGGGAGAAGGGTTCGAACGCTCGTTCGCAGCAGCCGACCGACTCGTCGAAGCCGGCGGCCCAGCGACCGACCGTGCCGCAAGCGTCTTCCTCTCTTTGCTCGCGGACCGACCCGACACCCTCGTCGCGAACCGGAGTGGCGAGGACGTCGCCCGAGAAGTGAGCGAACGCGCCGACGAGCTAGTGGCACGAAACGCCCTCGAGACCGACCGCGACGCCGTCGAATCGTTCGCGGCCGATCTCGTCGACCGTGGCATCAATCCGGGGACGACGGCGGACGTTACCGCTGCCGGACTCTACATTGCACTCGAGCGCGGAGAGATAGAAGTATGACCGACGACCCAGCGTGGCCGGTCTCCCTATCGGGCGTCACCGAAACCGTCGTCACGACGCTTGGGCCGAACGGCCTGTGGAACGCCGCCCCACTGGGCGTCTTCGCCGACAACCCCGCCACCGCGACGACCTGGGGGCGGACGCGAACCCGTGGCAACTTCCACCGGCAGGGCGAAGGCTACGTCCAGTTCGTCGACGACCCTGTCGTCTTCGCCGACGCCGCGCTCTCGATCGACGAGCACGACACCCCCATCCTCGAGTCCGCCTGCGCCTGGGCGCGCGTCGAGGTCGAATCGGTAGAGACGGGACGCGAGAACGGGACCGAGTGGGAGGAGTGGCGACTCGAGCCCCTCGAATCCGCAATCGAGAAAACGACAATCCCGACGATCGACCGTGGGTTCGGGGCCGTGGTCGAGGCCACCGTCGCCGCCTCCCGGCTGGATGTCTCCGGCTACGCCGAGGCGGAACTTCGCGACCGACTCGAGTACGTCGCCTCGGTCGTCGACCGGGCCGGCAGCCCTCGAGAGAAGGAAGCACTCGAGCGGATTCGTGCTCACTCGGAGTGGTAACAATCAACACATCTAGCTCATCTTACACTTCCGCGAGTTCATAACCCATGCCGGGGCCACCGATGGTATGGCGTTACACTTCAGACGCGCGACGACCGTCTTCAGACAGACGCTGCCGTTCGTCTTGCTCAGAATCGGCGTCGGGCTGGCGCTCGGACTGTTCACTATTATCTACTTCGGGGTCGTCGTCTGGATAGGGACGCGACTGCTCACGACAGGAACGATTTCCGGCTGGATCGCCGGAATCGGAGCACTCGTCGCGATTGGCCTGTTCGTCTGGGGCTGGCGACTCGCCAGCACGTACGTGCTGTACCTGGTCAAAGCCGGCCACATCGCCGTCATCGCACACGCGGTCGAAACCGGTGAAGTACCGGACGAACAACTCCGATACGGGAAAGCCCAGGTCACAGACCACTTCGCCGAGGCGAGCGCACTGTTCGCTCTCGACAAACTGGTGAAAGCCGCCATCGAGCAGTTCAACGACAGCGTCGTCTCGGTCGCCGACCGACTCGGTGCCGTCCCGACGCTCGAGAAACTCGTCCGCGTGGCCGGCAAAGCAGTTGCAGTCGCCGCCTCCTACGTCGACGAGGCGATCATCGCGTACCTGTTCACCGAGCGAGCCGGAGACGACCCCTGGCAGTCGGCGAAAGACGGTGTCGTGCTGTACGGCAAAAGCTGGAAGTCCGTCCTCGGCTCGACGATGCTGATCGTCGTCGGCCTGTACGCCACCGCCGTCGGACTCTTTCTGGTCTTGAGTCCGATCGCGGGCGTCCTCGCCGGGCTGTCGCCGACGTTCGAAGTCGCAGGCTGGGTCGTCGTCGCCGGACTCACACTCACCGTCTACGAAGGCCTCCTCAAACCCTGGGTCAAAACCGTCGTCATCACGACGTTCCTACTCGAGTCGCGTGACCGAACACCCGACGAGGCGATGGCTGATCGGCTCGCCAGTCGTTCAGAGACGTTTCGCGAGTTGAGCCAGCAAGCCGACGACAGGACGGCAAGCGACGCTGACAGCCGTCGGCAGCCGATCACCGAAACCAGCCCCCCGTAAACCGCCCCAGAGCAAGACGACTCGAGAAGCAACAACTTCCGTCCGACTCCCGAGACGCCCGCCTCGCTCATCTGTCGAAGACGGACGGCTGCGTTGGACGACCAAAGAGAAAGGGATTAAGACCCTCTGGACGGAACCCCCCTACATGGCAATCAAACCGGCCTACGTCAAGAAGACTGGGACCCTCCTCCTGGAGCGGTACCCGGACGCGTTCACGACCGACTTCGAACAGAACAAAGACAGCGTCGCAAAACTCACCAACGTCGAATCGAAGGGCGTCCGCAACCGCATCGCGGGCTACGTCACGCGAAAGAAAAGCGCTCAGGTCCCTGCCTAACACGGTTCTTCTGTCTCGAGTTCAGCACCCGGCAAGCGACCAGTATCGAAGTGGAGTCAAGTCGACTCGAGTCGAAATCGTTAGTGGTCGAAGCCGGGCTCCATGTAGACCGCGGCGACCAGCGACGTCACCGACACCAGAAAAAGAAGCATGAAGCCGGCCAGTCCGGATACGACGTCCAGGTCCATTCCCACCACCACGAGCTCGCTTCCCTGGTAGCCGGTCCAGCCAACGACGATCGCGAGGAGAAACGAGATCGCCGCGAGCGCAGCAGCGCCCATACTGAACCGGGTATCGAACAACTCCGCGTCGCTCGAACTCGCAGTCGCGTTCGTCACCGCGACCACCACGCTGACTCACAGCAGGCACCCGTCTCGAGTTGGTGTTGTCGTTGCATCGATCCCTAGCTGTCACTCCGATTTCTTAATCTCTTCTATATGGAGCTCCGACAACCGCCTGCAGCGCGAGCGTGACCGTCCCCTTGTCATGGCGGAACCTCGCTCCAGCGAGAGCGTCGTCACACCTAGTGACACTGTCACGCGTGAGTCTGAAACCCAAACGGTTTTGCGGACACGACTCCGAGAGACGGAAAATGCCAGCACGAGTAGGCGTACTCGGCGCAACCGGTGCCGTCGGACAACGACTGATCCAACTTCTCGACCCACACCCGGAGTTCGAAATCGCTGCAGTAACTGCGAGCGAATCCAGCGCCGGCAAGACGTATCGACACGCAGCAAAGTGGCGCGTTGACAGCCCCATTCCAGAAGACGTCGCAGAGATGACCGTCATCGCGACCGATCCCGACGACGTGCCCGAGGACATCGACCTCCTATTCTCGTCGCTTCCCTCGAGCGTCGGCGCGGAAGTCGAACCCGCGTTCTGCAAAGCAGGTTACGTCGTCTCGTCGAACTCCTCGAACGCCCGGATGGCAGACGACGTCCCATTAGTCGTTCCGGAAGTCAACGCCGACCACCTCGACCTACTCGAGGTCCAGCGCGACGAGCGCGGCTGGGACGGTGCGTTAGTCAAGAACCCCAACTGCTCGACGATTACCTTCGTCCCGACGCTTGCCGCACTCCAAGAGTTCGACCTCGAAAAAGTCCACGTTGCCACCCTGCAGGCCGTCTCCGGCGCAGGCTACGACGGCGTCAGCTCGATGGAGATCATCGACAACGCCATCCCCCACATCGGCAGCGAAGAGGACAAACTCGAGACCGAATCCCGGAAACTGCTCGGCGAGTTCGACGGGGCCGAACTCTCCCACGACGAACTGTCCGTCTCCGCGTCCTGTAACCGAATTCCGACGATCGACGGCCACCTCGAGAACGTCTGGGTCGAGACCAAAGACGACATCTCGACCGCGGAAGCCGCAGAAGCGATGGAGTCGTATCCCTCACTCGAACTTCGCTCCTCACCCGATCAGCTCGTCCACGTCTTCGACGCCCCCGACCGCCCACAGCCCCGTCTCGACCGCACGCTGGGTGACGGAATGGCAATCGCAGCAGGTGGGCTACAGGAGACGCCATTCGGGCTGCAGTACAACTGCCTCGCCCACAACACCATCCGCGGGGCAGCCGGCGCAAGCGTACTAAATGGCGAGTTACTCCTCAAGAACGGCTACATGTGACCTCCTCCTCGCCGTGAGCGGCGAGGCTTCCCACGGCACCGTACCGCTGGGTTGGGATATTTGCTGGTTTGCGAC
>JGI2924J29684_1076876_pt1 | contig 11953 bp, 10 predicted proteins | sample BenlonsequencITS_FD_29684 | JGI IMG/M metagenome (IMG submission 29684)
ATGCCAAAGTCATTGTTATGGATGAGCCAACCTCTTCGTTGGGTGAGCAGGAAGTTGTCCAGCTGTTTAATACCGTACGGTTACTGAAAGATCGTGGTGTATCAATACTGTTCGTATCCCATAAGTTGGAAGAATTGTTCGACCTTTGCGATCGGGTTACCGTAATGCGAGATGGCGAACGTATTCTTACCGAAAGAATTGAAAATGTTGATAAAGATACATTAATAACTGCCATGGTAGGCAGGACCATACATAGTTACTACCCCAAGGAAGAAACTACAAAAGGTGATTTGGCATTTAAAGTTGACAAGCTCCAGTCGGCAGGAGTTTTACATGATATTTCTTTTGAAGCCTTCAGAGGGCAAGTCCTTGGTTTTGCCGGACTTGTCGGTGCCGGGAGGACCGAAACATTTCGAGCAATCTTCGGTGCTGATCCTTTGGACTCAGGGACCATTGAAATTTTAGGAGAAAAAGTCCGGATCAGACAGCCGAAAGATGCCATATACAAAGGTGTTGCATTTCTAACCGAAGATAGGAAAAGCCAGGGATTGGTCCTTTCTCAGCCTGTATGGGTCAATTTAGCACTGGCGAGTATGAAGAAAAATTCAAATGGCCCTTTTCTGGATACTACGAAAATATATGAGATTGTTGAGAAGAATATTGCTGAGCTAAAGATAAAGACCCCGACTCTTATGGAGCGGGTAGAGCAACTTTCCGGAGGAAATCAGCAAAAGGTTGTAATCGGCAAATGGATAAATACTGATGCAGAAATATATATTTTTGATGAGCCGACTCGTGGCATCGATGTCGGAGCAAAAGTTGAAGTCTACAATATTATTAATACGTTAGTTGCTGAAAATAAATGCGTCATCATTATTTCTTCTGAGTTGCCGGAAATTTTGGGAATCTGCGACCGGGTGATTGTAATGCGCGAGGGGCGGATAACTGCAGAGATCGAAAGGGATTCAAACCAATTTAATCAGGAAAGCATCATGAAAGCAGCATGGGGAGGCACTTTATGACCGAAATAGTTGACAAGAGAAGGCCGCGAAAGCGAATTAGTTTGTCTGATGTATTAATGAAGCTTGGTCCGCTTTTGGCATTATTCATTTTGGGGATTGCCATGGGAATAGCAACTCCAAAGTTTGTGAATTACTATAATTTTATGAACATCCTTAAGCAGACCTCGATTAATTTCATGATTTCCGCAGGTATGCTTGTTGTTCTGATTACCGCCGGTATAGATCTTTCGGTAGGTTCGACAACGGCGCTGGCTACTTGTATCATGGGAGTTCTGGTAAAAAGCGGAGTCCATAATGTATGTATTCTTATTGTATCGGCAATGGCCGTTGCTATTGCGGTGGGCTATATCAATGGAATACTCTTGACGAAGTTACATCTCCCTCATCCCTTTGTTTCAACATTGGGTACAAGGAGCATTGTACTTGGAGTTGCCTTATTAATAACCGATGCCACGCCAATTGGTTTTATCAATAAAGATGTTGATTCATTATTACTCCTTGGATCAAAAACAATTTTCGGTTTTCCGATTAGCTTTATTGCAGTCATAATCGTTGTTGTGATCTATCACATTTTTCTGAACAAGACCATGTTGGGCCGTCAGTTATATTGTGTCGGCGGTAATCCCGAGGCAGCACGCCTTTCCGGTATTAATTCTGATAAAGTTTTAACAATTGCATATACGATTTCCGGTGCCATGACGGGAATAGCCGGCATCATCATGGCGGGAAGAGTCTCAACGGCGAGTGCCACCGCCGGTGCGACCTTTGATATGGATTCCATTGCTTCCTGTATCATAGGCGGTGCCTCTTTTATGGGAGGCAAAGGTACGATATTTGGTGTGCTTATTGGATCGCTGCTTATCAGTACGATAAGGAATGGCCTGAACCTGTTAGGTGCACAAAATGATATTCAGTATATTGTAATTGGTGCCGTAATCATCGTTGCTGTTTTGATTGATGTAACACGAGGTCAAATGGAACAGCGTGCAAGACGGATTGCCCAAGAGAAAGTGATAGAGGAAAGATAAATGACGCATCGAGAGCGAATGGCTTTAACATTGAATCATAAGCAGCCCGATAGAACCGCTTTGGATCTTGGGGCTACCACGCAAACAGGCATGAATGCAAGTACGCTGTATAAATTGCGAGCTGCTCTTGGATTAGAGCAGCACCCCATCAAGATCATAGAGCCGTATCAGATGCTGGGTGAGATTGAGCCCGATCTTGCAGAGCTTTTGGAGGTTGATGGTTCAGGGATATATAATTATTACAATATGCTCGGATACGCAAATGATGATTGGAAGCCCTGGCAAATGCCTGATGGGACCCCTGTTCTTATGGGGGGCTCTTTTGAATATGAAACCGAAGAGGGAAGCGGAAATATCCTTGTCTTCCCGGGGAGAGACAGGCATCAGCAGCCCAGTTGTGTGATGCCCGCCGGCGGTTCTTTCTTCGATAACATAGAAAGATGCAAGAGCTATGATGAAGAACTGCTTGACGGCCGGAAGGATTTTAAGGACGATTTTACCGTTGCCGATGATATTACCGCGAAACGGTGGGAACAGGATAGTAGATTTCTTTATGAGAATACTGAGTTTTCATTAGTCGGAATTCTTGGTGGGGGCTCCTTTGGGGATGTCTCTATCATTCCAGGGCCTTCCGTGAAAGATCCGAAAGGGGTGAGAACGGTAGAAGGTTGGCTCATGGCACATGCCTTATATCCGGATTACATTCGGGAGATCTTTTCATATCAGAAAGAGGTAATGCTAAAGAACCTTGAAATCTATAAGCAGGCTGTTGGCGATCGAATCCAGACAATTTGGGTGAGTGGAACGGACTTAGGAACCCAAAACGGTACCTTTATTGCTCCATCCCAATTCAGAGAACTCTATAAGCCCTTTTTTAAAGAGGTGAATGACTGGATACATCACAATACTTCGTGGAAAATTTTTTATCATACGTGTGGATGTATAACGCCGCTATTGGATGACCTGGCGGAGATTGGCGTCGATTGTCTTAATCCTGTACAAATCTCTGCCATGGAAAATATGGGGATGACGGCGAAAAAGCTTAAAGCAGAATATGGTGATAAATTTGTATTCTGGGGTGGGGGCGTGGACACGCAACGTGTTCTGCCCTTTGGCACTCCCGATGAAGTTCGGGAGCAGACAAAAGAGCGAGTTGAAATATTTTCAAAAGGCGGCGGCTTCGTCTTTAGCACGATCCATAACGTCGTTTCAAATGTTCCGGTAGAGAACGTGATTGCCATGTATGAGACGGTCTTGGGCAAATCGTTACGATGAGGTTTCCAGCATCACCACTGGAAAACGACAGATGAGAAAGAAAGTACGTTTGTAAAAGGAAGGGCATCGGATGCAGTGTTCCCAGATACGAATGAAGGATATTGCAGAGATGGCCGGGGTCAGCGTCTCTACGGTTTCCCGTTGTTTAAATGATAGTCCACTTGTCTCTGTTCCGACAAAAAGGAAGATAATGGAACTGGCCAAGGAAGTCGGATTTGAGTTCAATGCGTCGGCAAGGGGGCTTATTACCCATAGCGTTGGAACCGTAGGGATCATCCTGCCGGATGATTTCACTAAGCTTTCCGTACAGGTGTATCACGGAATGCTGATGAATAGTTTGAGAGACAATCTGGAAGAACTGGACGTTGATCTGATAGTTGCGTATCAAAGGGATCTATACACTGGCCAAAACAGGGTAGTGAGATTGGTGAATCGGCGAAAGGTTGATGGGCTTATTATCCTGAGCGAGGGACTTGATCATGATACCGCATCCTTTTTACAGGAAAAGAAGGTGCCCTTTGTGTGTATCCATTATCCTCCTGCAGGAAGAGGAACTCCATATGATGTCGTCTATACCGATCATTATGTTGGCGGCAGGCTTGTTGCCGAGCATCTTGTTGAACGGGGAAGGAAAAGGTTTGCGTTGTTCGGGATGAGGGAAAAGCATCTTGAGTTTCGCTTAAGGGAAAAGGGTTTTATCGATTTTCTGGAGAGGGCCGGGTATCAGGTGAAGCGGTATGGCTGTGATGCAGCGTATGAGAGTGCGTATACCACGGCCAAAGAGGGGATGGAAGGGCTGAAAAGGTGTGATGCTGTTTTTGGACTCAATGATTTGATGAGCCTTGGGGTTTTGAAGGCCATGAAAGAGGAGGGCCTAAATGTTCCGGGGGATATAGCGGTTGTGGGGTATGACGACAGTGAGTATAGCCGTTACAGCGAACCGGGGTTGACATCGGTGCACCAGCCCAAAGAAGAGCTTAGCATTCTCGCGTGTCAACGGTTGTTTTTGCAGTTGGAGAGACAGAAAGAGGGAGCTAGGCCTTCGAGGGAGTTGATCGGACTTCCCCCCTCTCTCATCGTTCGGGACTCAAGCTGATTGGATACAGATGCTTATCTATTCCAAAGAGAGACAATTGCGATTGTTGAATAAGAAGCCTATCCTATAAGCATAGCAGACGTAAATATCTGATTAAGGAGAAGGATATGGCCGAGTGTGAATGTCTTCCAACGTGTAAGGTAGCGGCTGGAGCAGAGGCTGTGCCGTCCGATCTTTTCTCATCTCAAATTGAGAAGGTTTCGAAAATTTTAAAATCTCGGAAATAAATCTTATCGTTAACAATGCATGAACGAAGCAGAAGGCGATGCTTATAGGGCGCTTGGCCAATCTTCTTTTCGGTGGGAATCGTGGGCCTGTATTCCCCATTTGCGTTGTCTCCAATCCTTGCTTATAGTGAGTGTATATGCAGATACCTATAATAGGGGTAGGTAGCCGTATCATGAAACAAGTGCCCGTATACATCAATATCCTTTTATTCTGTATCTTATGTTCCGGATCTTTGTTTGCACAAAACCGACCGGTATTGCGAATTTCTGTGGAGAATACAGAGACCCATGTGCAGACCCTGTATGTTCGTCGTTTTTCCGAACTCCTCTCAGAGCGTTTGGAAGGTTCTGTCGAAGTACGTTTTTTTGATTCCGCACAGTTATTTCGCGATAGTGAAGTGGTTGGTGCCATTGCCCGGGGAGATCTGGAAATGGCGGTACCCGGCACCTGGCAGCTTAGTCGTTATGTTCCTGAGATCGGATATCTCCTGTTGCCGGATTTTTTTGGGGCGGAACGCATGGGGACGGATCGTTTTCTCGAAAGCGATATGGGGCGTGAGCTTCTTACTCGAATCGAGTACAATCTTAACGTTATTGTACCGGGTAAATGGATGGATTTGGGTGCAGCCCATATCTTTACAACCCGTAAGCAAATACAACGTTTCGACGATTTTGTCGGGTGCCGTATTCGGGTCGCTGGTGGGGTAGCGAATAAGATGCGGGTAGAGGTTTTCGGTGCCACCGGCGTTATTATTTCATGGCCGGATCTGCCTCCCCGTATTCGCGATGGAACGGTGGATGGCCTGCTTACCACTTTTGAAACGATACGAAGTGCTGCGCTTTGGAAAGACGGAATTCGATTTGCATTTCTTGATTATGAATATTTTCCTCAATATGTGCCCATCGTATCCACACATTTCTGGGGGCTTTTGACCTCGAATCAACAGCGAATTTTTCGAGAGACCTGGGATGAACTTGCTCTCCAACAGCGGGGAGCAGCAGCCCAGGCACAGACGGAAGCTATGGAGGTTGCCCAAAAAAGCGGCATTATCATTACTGTGCCTTCGGACCTGGAAATACATAAAGCGCATATGGTCTTACAGGATCATCGCTCTCAAATTATCCGTGAATTAGGAATTGATCCTGATTTCATCGAACTTGAGGATCGGTAGAGGGGCTTTGGGGTGACTATAGATGGGCGGTTTCATTTCCCTTCGATACTTACTGCCGGTATTGGAGTCATATTTGCACTTACAATAATCCTTGTGACCTTGATTTCTGCCCGTGAACGCCGTATGCAAATCGATAAACGTGCGGCCCTTGAAGCAGAGTATCAAGCAGGATTCACTGCTCAGTATATAAATGATAGTCTCGAACATGTCGATTCTTTTTTACGTGTAGCAGCCAGTATGATCGAAGAAAGCCCATCCGGGCTGGCCGTTGTGACGGATAAAACCGACCAACGCATCAGAAAGGAACTGCTTTTGACTCCTCAAGTGGAATCTATGGTTGTCCTTGATCCTGAGGCTCATGAAATCTGGCGAAGCCCTTCTGCGCAGTTCGATTCGTCTTGGTTTTCTCATATTGTAGCGGTTCATCGACAAACCGGAATCAGTTTTTCCATTATGACCCGTAAACAAGCCTCCGCGCATTATCACATCCATATCAGTCGGTCTGTGAGCGATGAAAATGGAGATATCCGTGCGATTGTCGATACGATTGTTTCTCCAGCCTCTCTGCTGCCTTCTGTTGAGGACCCCCTTCTTCATAATCCTCTCCGTATAAGCATATATACCGCAGATCGCGAAGAAATTTTGCGACAACCCGATGATTATCTGGATGTTCCGTTGCATGATTCCTGGTTAGACACTCCGGATGGAGGGACAGCCGGCAAAACCAAAATTCTGGGCGGCGTGCATGTACATATCGATAAAAAGTGGGCAGCATCCCTCTATCAGGTGGCCTCCTTTCCCTTCTATGCTATGGTAGTTATTAGTTTGGAAGATGAACTTATCTTCTGGCGTCGGCAGACGTTGCAGATCGTCGTTGTCCTTCTCGGGCTCGGCCTGCTTGCAGGCGTTTTAGGGAAGATTATGCAACAACGTGGATATGCAAAACGTATGCGGGAGCATAATGTAGCCCTAAAAGAGGTAAACCAACACTTAGTGCAGACGAATGCTGAACGGGCACTGCTGATCAAGGAGGTACATCACCGGGTAAAAAACAATCTTGCCATAATTAGCGGAATAATCAGCCTGATTATCGACCGGGGGGGGCCCTATACTGAACAAACCCTGGAAGGCCTAAGCGCTCGAATCCTTGCAATACAGAAAGTTCACGATAGGTTATATAAGAACGACGATTTTCATAGCATACCCATCCAAGAGTACCTCACTGGTCTGGCCGAGACCATTGTGGAATCATTCTGCTCCTTCCCAGTTTTTATCGATGTGCGGATTGCCCCCTTTTCGCTTTCCACAAACCAGGCGGTCCCTCTTGGAATATTTGCCACGGAGGTCATTACCAATGCGATTAAATATGGGCTTCAGCCTGGCGGCACATTGCGAATTGTGGGAGAAATCACTACTGATGGCGTAGTTATTTCCTTTGCCAATGACGGCAAGCCTTTTTCCGACGGCCCCAAGGGTTTGGGAAGTGAACTTATTTCTTCTTTGGCACAACAGCTTGGTGCAGCGCTTAATTTGGAAACTGGAAGGGAAACCTGTTATCAATTACGATTTAAGCTTTAGATGGTGATGATATGAAACCGTCTCACCCCGTTACCCCGCCCAGAATGATTGACTGGGATTGAGAAAACAAAGCCTACCTGCACAGTTATCGCAAGTCCCGACGGAATGCCGAATTGTGTTATATCAGGACTCCGTGATTTTCCTGTATTGGCTGGGCGTAATCTGAAAGGTACGTTTGAAGACTCTGTTGAAATGGGACACATCATTGAATCCCCATCGGAACGCTATATCGGTGACAGTCTGTGCAATGTGTCCCGTTTTTGCAAGGTCCTGTTGAGGTGTTAGGCCTGGATCTGCAAGATGCTGATCAATATAGGAGAGAATTCGGCCCAGCAACGCTGATAACACGGAGAAACAATACAACCTGGGGTTGAACCATAGATTCGAGGCGGTTCAGCAAATCACCAGGCAAGTGGATGAAGAGTCGGAGGATCCCGCTCTTACGCACCGAGAACACGGTATGAACGTATCGGTTTTCGTCTGGCCAAAAAGCATCTTAATCCGATCTTTCGTTCAAACTAAATTTACAAACAATTTGAGGAAGATTTTCATGAAAGGATACCAGTACCTCCTCTGGATAGCGACGATTATCGGGGTTATCATTATTAATATCATATCTTTGGAGTGTGTTATGACTGTTGAATCTGCTATTGGATTCTTTCTTGCTTTGCTTACCTGGGTGATAATTCCCGGACCTGCAATTTTTGCAATAATTAGCCATTCTCTGGCAGCGGGATTCAAATCGGCTCTGAAATTGATAACCGGTATTCTTATCGGCGATCTATTCTATATGACTCTTGCCTTGGCAGGTTTGGGCGCCATCGGAAAACTTTTTGGCAATGTGTTTTTTATTGTGAAGATAGCAGGTGCAACGTATATGATCTTTTTAGGGATTAAACTCTGGATGAAAGACTCAAAATCCAGCTACTCAGCTTCTGCCGATGAAAATCCCGCAGGCTATAAAAATTTTCTTACCGGTATCAGTATCACGCTTGGCAATCCTAAAGCTATCCTTTTTCATTTGGGCTTTTTACCTACTTTTTTTGATCTTACTGCCATCAGTATGCTGGACTCATTTTTCATTATCTTAATTTTCATGTCGGTACTCGGCAGCGCTCTTGTTGCTTATGCCTATACTGCAAGCAGAGCCGGTTTTTTCTTCAAAGGCCAGCGCAAAATTCGACTGATACATCGTACCGCAGGAACTATGCTGATCGGAACGGGGATTACTCTGGCTGTAAAAGAGTAGCTCCTGCTAAGATCTCTGAGGTTCCCCTGCCTTTGGTCTTTCGGGGCAGCAGTCAGTATCCGGTGTCAATCCCGATAATGCGGCATGATTCCGAGAGCCAAAGCATGTGGGAGAAAGTGAATCATTACTTAGTGTTCCGAATCCTGGTGGTATGCATGCCCTTTTGCTGGAAAACTACTTACTTTTCTGCCTGCACATGTTTTTTTCCATAGTTTTGCTTTCAATTGACTGCGGGAAAAAGAATTGTGTTCCCTCAATCACCAGGATTCGGAACAGTAGACAATCATTAGTTGCATGTGGCCGGACAGAAGGGCGCTTGACAACGTCTTTATTTCTATATAGAATATACAAGGTTGAGTAAGTAAAAAGGATTGTTGTGCTATGTCAACACGATTGGTGATTCTCGGGCTGCTAAAGGAGCGCCCCTTGTACGGTTATGAACTCAAAGGGATTATCGAGCGATATATGGGTGATTGGACCTCGATTGCTTTCGGATCCATTTACTTTGCCTTGAACAAACTTACTAAGGAGGGACTTGTTCGGGAGATAGCGGTTCAGAAGGAGGGGAGCCGCCCTTCACGTCGGGTTTACGAGGTAACCGAGGCTGGCAAAGATGCGTTCACGCGACTCTTGCGCGATGTGTGGTCGAAGGATGAGCGTACATTTTTCTCTTTTGACGTGGGGCTTTTCTTTCTTAGGGAACTGCCTAAAAAAGAGCGGATTGCGTACTTGCAGAATCGGATTGAATCGGCACGACGGTCTCTTACCTACCTGGATGGGCATGAGACGGAAATGCTTGCAAAGCCCATGGTACCTCCCCTCGCGTCGGCCATCTTTTCGCATTCCCGGTATCATGCCCAGGCCGAGCTTTCCTGGCTTGAGGAGCTTTTGCGGGAGATGCAGGAGGGGCTGTATGAATGATTTTTTTATACTAATATACAATCTTGTATATAAAACATTGAATAGGAGTGCGACATGCAACAGGAGAGAATCATAGAGACAAACGAAGGAATTCAAGATCGGATTACGGTAGAGGAATTTGATGTTATGCAACGTCATTTTCGGGACCGGAGAATACTGGAAACTGAAGAAATCATCAAAAGCGGCATTCGTACCGGGCTTGTGGTGGAGATTGGTCCCGGGCCGGGCTATCTCGGACTGGAATGGCTCAAGGCGACCAGCGGGACACGCCTTGTCGGGGTTGAAATAAGCCCTGTGATGATTGAGCTTGCGAAAAAAAACTGTGCTGATTATGGTTTGGGCTCCCGGGCTTCGTATTTGGAGGGGAATGCAGCATCTGTCCCGCTGGAGGACAATTCAGCGGATCATGTTTTTTCCAACGGCTCCCTTCATGAATGGGAAGATCCTGCTGCCGCACTGAATGAGATCCATCGGGTTTTAAAACCGGGGGGGATACTGTTCATAAGCGATTTGAAGCGGGACCTCAATCGCCTGCTTATGGCGTTCATGCGCTTTTTTGTCCCCGGAAAAAGGGTAAAGCAGGGGTTTGTCACCTCGGTCCGGGCTGCATATACGCAGGATGAACTTGTCGAGCTTATGCACCGTTCTCCCTTTGATGGCTTCAAAATACGAGAAACGGCTTTCGGTCTGACGATACGCGGCACAAAAGGATAGCTCTTCCCGTACAGCCTCTCTTCCGGCTGCCTGTCAAAATGGCAGCCTGGTTTCCAAGGGAAGGACGCCGGTAATAGACTGCGTCAGGGATGCGGAGAACGGCCGCAAGGCCGGTCCGAGCGCAGAGCGCGAGGACGGGAGCGATGAGCGGACTTCGGAGCAAGCCCGACCCGAGGGCCTTTGGCCCGAGGGGGACGCCCAAGAAGAGCGTCCTGGTAGGATGCGTAACACGGGCGGCCTTTTTTAGCATTCGCTTTTCGGTGCGGCGGCATGAGGCGCTATCCGCTTAAAACAGCTGTTTACCGCTTCGATCAGAATGGCCGTTCCTATGGGTAAACAGGAGTGGTCGAAGTGCATATCCGGTGAATGAAGGCCGGGTAGAAGGTCGGCGCCGAGACCGATATAGGCGGTGGGGATACCTCCGATCATGCTGTATGCATGGAAATCCTCGCTGCCCGGAGTGTGAGTAGGCGGTTCGGCCTTACCGAGAACCGTGTTGATTGCGTTCCTGCATATATCGATGAGTGAGGGATCATAGTTAGGTGCGTATCCCGGATTTTCCTCAAAGCTAAGGGTTGTGCCGAATTTGTCGGCCGCCTCTTTTGCAAGCATTTTTATTTTCTGGGTGATGCTGCTTCCAAGTTCGTTGCTCTGGGCTCGGATATCGAGGGTGACGGAACAAAATTCCGGGATGATGTTGTGCTGATTTTGATGACTGTCGACGACGGTTGCCTTTGCGGACCAATCCTCGTCGGTGTCCCATGTGAGTGTGTCGACGGCATGTATCAGCATGGCGGCAGAGGAAACGGCGTTAATACCGAGAAAGGGTCGTGCGGCATGGGCGGCCTTGCCATGAAAGTGAGCGGTGATAGGAAGTGATGCACAGTGAAGGAGCGCAGGGGTTGCCGAGCCGAGCGGCATTTCTATTTTTGGACGCAGATGGATGCCGATCATGCCGTCGATATGGGGGAGTCCGTGGGCCAAAATTCTTTTTGCACCGAGCATGCTCTCTTCGCCCGGCTGGAACAGAAGATAGAGGATTCCTTCGTCGATGTTTTGAGCGGCGAAATGCCTTCCTGCTGCAAGCACCATGGCACTATGGGCGTCATGACCGCAGGCATGAAGAAGTTGTACGCTTCCGTCTTCTTTATAAAAGCTGAGTGCATCCATGTCGGCCCGCAGGGCTATTGCTGGGCCCGGTTGCTTGCCTTCCATATGGGCAAGCAATCCTGTATCGCCTAGTTTTCGGACGGAAAAACCGATCTTCTTCAATTCCTTTTGGATAAATCTCGATGTCCGGTATTCCTGAAACGCAATTTCGGGTGTATCGTGAAGGTGTTCGAAGTCATGATAAAGTTGATGTGTATCGAAATAATATTCCATTAGGTCATCCTTTCTTTCATCCTCAATGTTATCTATACTTTAATAATATATATGATAATATCGTAACATGTCTATTTTTTATGTCAATACTAATAATATTGTAGAAAATTATAGCAAGTGATATAATTTATACAAGGAGGTCTTTACATGAATAGAAGTTTTGTATCGGCGGATTTTCTTTATGATCGTCTGGCGGAACAATTTAAGCCGGAGGTGTATACGGATGTGTTTCCAAAGGTAGGCGTTCAGTTCCATAATACGGATCGAATCGAGAAGGTGTATACGGCT
>JGI2924J29684_1076874_pt1 | contig 11912 bp, 5 predicted proteins | sample BenlonsequencITS_FD_29684 | JGI IMG/M metagenome (IMG submission 29684)
ATGGCCAGCAGAGGCGTAAACAAGGTGATTCTCGTTGGTAATCTGGGCCAGGACCCGGAAGTACGCTATATGCCGAGTGGCGGCGCTGTCGCCAACTTAACGCTGGCTACTTCTGAATCCTGGCGCGATAAGCAGACCGGCGAAATGAAAGAGCAAACGGAATGGCACCGGGTGGTTATGTTCGGCAAACTGGCGGAAGTGGCCGGCGAATATCTGCGTAAAGGTTCTCAGGTGTATATCGAAGGTCAGTTGCGTACCCGCAAGTGGACCGATCAGAGTGGCCAGGAACGATATACGACTGAAATTAACGTTCCGCAGATCGGCGGCGTGATGCAGATGCTGGGTGGCCGCCAGGGCGGCGGTGCGTCGGCAGGCGGCCAGCAGCAGGGCGGTTGGGGCCAGCCGCAACAACCTCAGCAGCCGCAGAGCGGCAATCAGTTCAGTGGCGGCGCGCAGTCGCGTCCACAGCAATCCGCGCCGGCGCCGTCTAACGAGCCGCCAATGGATTTTGACGACGATATTCCGTTCTGATTATCTTTTTAAATCAAAACATTACTTTCATGTTTTGAAATAATCTCAGGTTGCCTCTCGCTCAGAATTAGGTTTGAATCTCTGAGCGGGGAGGCAACTGGTCAGAAAAAGAATAGTTATAGATACTTTTTTTGCCTCGACCACCCTCCGAAGAGTGCTTGTCTTCCTCTTATGTATTAAACAGGTACCATCGTCAATTCCTGTTTGGCGTTTCCAAACGATAAATTCAAAAGACGCATTCTGAGTTCTCTTCCCTTTGTAAAAAATTATCACTGAGTATTATGCATACTTATCCATCTGTCTGAAATTATTAAGATAAACTCAGCTTTATTGTTCAATTAAAATATTAACGACTGGCTTTACTTCATTTTTTAGTGTCCTGTAAGAGATGGATACTACGGTTACCTTTGTATGCGATAAGATATTCCATAAGACATTAAATATAAGCCGTACTGATGTTTTACTGGGCTCTTTCCGAAATAAGGTAGTTTTGTCCGTAAATGAGAGGACAGGGATAAAATTGAAAACATAGAGATGATATTCGAATGGAAAGATGGTAAACAGACCTTTATACTTCTGTACCGGAAGTGAGTCACCCGCCCCCTCATAAAACTCTCGATTACCAGCCATTATTCCATAATGCCCCGTTTTTTCTTGAAAGATTTGGCACACCTCAGACATAGTGCTTATGCACCTTCTATAGATTTGCGCTCTTATCATCTTAATATAATCAAAATAGTTTCGTGTAGCGACATTATTATTCTGTAATTTATGAATACTTTTTCGCAAAAAATAGACGTTTTTAATATGTGAGATTTTTTTTACCGTACAAGTTATAGATACATAAATATCCTTTTTGGGTAAATGGCTTTCTGTTTCGGTATACCTATTTATGGTTAAACTCCACGATGAGGAGCATAAATCGTGGTTTGTGGCTATTTTTATATAAATAAAAGACCGTTTTTGGCCTTTTCTTTTATTGTTAATAATTATTACTCTCACTGGTCTGATTTGCACTGGTAATTTTACGTATATTGAAGTCCCTATTTTCTTATGCTTTAATAATGAAACATTAATTTTACATAAGGAGATCCTATTTCTATACGATATGATTTATATTGATGGGGGTACGATTTGCAAACCGTTCCCATATTAAATATTTAGCTAATAATATTATTTACAGAATTTAAATTTATATTCTGGAATGGCTATTTTTTGTCGAGTGGGTAGGGTAATTTTCGATGAAAACTAGTTAACTAAAACAGCATAAGCAAAGAAAAAGTGAAGTTATTTAGTTAAAAAATAACGCACCTTAATTTTGATACATACACGGTATTATCATGTCCATATTTATAAAGGCAAATAATGCCAGAAAATCATAACGTCTAAAAGTACATTGGTAGCTGAAAGCCAAGGGCGGTAGCGTTCCATCCCCCCAAAGTCTCAATCTCTTTTATTTCTCTATATCCTAAAATATCTTTTTACCCGCTGTGTAATATCAGGAGTTGACATGGAAGACGAAGGTAATCCGTGGCCTAGTTTTGTTGATACATTTTCAACAGTTCTATGTATATTCATATTTCTCATGTTGGTATTTGCACTTAACAACATGCTTATTATGTACGATAACTCAATTAAGGTATATAAAACAAGTAATGCAGAAAATATCAATCCTAATGCTAAAGAAATTAAGGATGAAAAAGAAGTTATAAACGAATCTACTAAAGTAGATGAAATAGATAAAACGAAAACCATTGATGAAAGGAACTTTAGTGGTGCTACTGAAAAAACAGGGAAAGAAAAGGGTATCTATGATATCGCTAACGGGCAACGGGTTGATATGACCGCGACAGAAAAGGAATTTATTATTACCTATTACGGTAGGTTAAGAAGCTTTTCAGAAGAGGATATAAAAAAATTAACCGCTTGGTTAAAAGAACATGGAAATAATAAATTATTAATAGAAATGATTGTTCCTCAGTCGGATATTTCTTATTCGGACTCTTTGCGTTTGGGCTACGAACGAGGGATTATTTTAATGAAAGAAATTAAGATAATCTGTCCTGAGGTAGATATTGATATGAGTGTTAATTCAGGAACTTCAGGAGTAGGTGGCAAAGCCATTATTACAACTGTCGATAAAAAGGTGTCAGAGTGAAATCTATAAATAAGTATCGCTATTTCTTTACCTGTTTCCTTATCGCAATAATTCCTTTTATTGCTTTGTCTTTTGATGGGATTAGGGGTTACGTTTTTGATAATTTCATGGTATCTGCGATCTATAACAGTGTTATTATCGCTATCTATATTATGGGATCTGTATGCACATTATTTACCGTATTTAAAAATTGCGACGCAAGAGAAATTTTAAATACCAATAATGCCAATAAAAAAAGCTCTACACTTTCCAGTCTTAATCAGGTCATTTTTGCTGATGATTTCATGAAGTGTGATTCCAATTTATTAATAGAGTTAGATGATAGTGTGTCGACAGCTCGTAATCAACGATTATCATTTATTATGAGTTGTAGTAATGTCTCTACTCTAATTGGTTTATTAGGAACATTTGCAGGTTTGTCTATTACTATTGGATCAATAGGCAATCTATTGAGCACCCCATCAGGAGTTGGTGGAGAAAGTTCCAGTAATACTTTACATATGATTGTTACGATGGTGGCATCGCTTTCTGAACCATTGAAAGGAATGAATACTGCTTTTGTTTCATCTATCTATGGGGTTGTGTGTGCTATTCTTCTAACATCCCAAAGTGTTTTTGTTCGTAGTTCTTATGCTCTTATTTCTGCTGAGATTAAGAGATTAAAAGTAAAAAGAAGTCGGGCAAGTAGTAATCGACAACGAAGCTTACGGATAGAATCAGAGACACTTTTCGAATTTAAGGAACTATTTAGAGAGTTTTTCGACAACTATAAATCCATTGAACTTTCACGCACCCAAGCAGAAGAAAAAAAACTGACGGTTTTTTCTGATGGCCTATCCAGCTTACAGAATAAATTATCTGATAATACTGTGATATTAGAACAGCTTTCTAAACAGGTTGATAATTATATAAATATTAGTAATAAGCATTACATCCAAATTTCTGACAACATGGATAATGTTGCAGAACATTTATCGAAAGGTAATGCCTTAATTTCTGAAAATAACGTGATGTTAGCTCAATTAAACCATACACAAGACTCTATAGATAAAAAGAACGATACAGTAATTGCATCACTTGATAGATGTCATCAGGAATCTGTTTCCCAAAGAAAAACCATAGATAGTATTGCTATCGAAAACGTAAAGGTTACTCACCTTGTCACAGAGATGAAAGCTGCCATAGATGAGGATAGTAATAATATTCATTCAGCGTTATCCAACTTATCTGCTGCAGATGAAAAAATTATTGATAGAACAAAAATGATAGGTGCTGAAATAGTTAGTTATCGTGAAACATATATCCCATTAATGGAAAAAATAACGTTGATGCATCAGAAATTATTAAAGCAGAGCTTATTACATGATGAGGTAAAAAATGAAGATTAAACATTTTTTATTAACGGCAGCTTTTGTTATGCAAGGTGCTCATGCTAGTGAATTTGCAATACTGCCATTAAGTAAGTTGGTGGATGCTGCATTAAAACATCAGCCATCTGTTGCTGTTTCCTATTACGAAACTGAAAAGAAAAAAAGTGATTTAGAAGCTACGAGGGCTTCGCTTTATCCTACATTGGATCTATCGTCTGGTATTAATAATAACAGAAAAGAGTCTTCCGGTGATGAACGAAATATTGAAAATAAAATTTCACTATCGTATCGGATTACTGATTTTGGTGTAAGAGGAGCAAATATCAGAAAATCTGAATATGAAAAAAACAGTAGTGATATTGATTATGAAAAAACAAAAAACACAGTAGCTCAAGAGGTTATAACAACTTATTATAATATCAGTAAATATCGTGAAATGATTGATGGTATAAATAAAGAGAAAGAATTTTATAAAAACATGTTGGGTACCTTTTCGCTGTTGGTATCATCTGGTGTTGCTATGCAATCTGACTTGAGAAAAGTACAGGTTTCGATCGATGCATTGAATACCAGAAGTATTATGTATCAATCAATGCTGGATGATGAAATGTATAAGATGAAAAATATGACTGGCATGCAGTTATCGCCAGATCAAATCCAAAGTGATGAACATTTCGATTTATTTAAAAAATATATTTTTGTGGATAGCCCTGAAAAGCTTATGAATATGGTTATGAAGTACAATGATGACTATAAAATGCTTGTCAGCGCGCGAAAGGCGGCCTCAGAAGATATTAATGCTGCTAACTCTTCCTATTTCCCAACTGTCGATTTAGTGTCTAGCTATGTACAGAATAATCCAAGTGGCAGCGCCAAAAAAAGCGATTACGAAAATGAATTTAAGACAGGGGTTAATGTTAGTTTTAATATTTTTAATGGCTTCAGAAACTCAGCACAAGAAAGTAAAATGGTAGCCAGTTATTCTCAGGCAAAATTACAAATTGACGATTTTTTGCTGAAAACGCGTTATAACATCGATTCCCAACTTTCAAAGTACAGTGCAGCAAAAGAAACATATTTAGTAGCTGAACGTTCTCATAAAAATGCTTTGCAACTTACTGGGTTATATGAGCAAGAATTTCAGTTAGGACAAAAAAGTTTGCTTGATTTAATTTCTAGCCGTAATGAAGCATTTCAGGCATATGTAAGCATGGTAGATAGTAAATATAGCTTATATATGCTGAAACTACAGCAACTATCTTTAGTTTTTCATTTAATTGATTACCTGAAAGGAAATTCAGCTAGTGAGTTGAATATAACAAAATGAACAGGAAGCAGAGTGATCGTCTTATGATGATAATCATAACGCTAACAATTATGATTGTCATTCTTACCTATTTTGTAAAGATAAATTCTGTAGTGCATGGTCAGGGTGTTATTACAACCAAAGATAATGCTCAACTAATATCTTTGTCTAAAGGTGGAACGATACAAGATATTTATGTAACAGAGGGAGACACTGTAAAAAAAGGAGAGCTACTTGCAAAGATAGTTAACCTTGATTTACAAAAGGAATATCAACGTTATAAAACTCAAAAAGGGTATCTGGATAAAGATGTAAACGAAATATCATTCATTCTTGATAAACGAAATGAAGACGGATTAATTTCACTTGATGGTGTGAGTTCTTTAAGTAACAAAGAGGTAAAAGCTAATATTGAACTGGTTCATAGCCAGATAAGAACTAAAGAATTAAAAAAAAATTCTCTTGATTCGGAGATTGATGGATTACAGGAGAAATTAAATTCCAAAGAAAATGAATTAGCTTTGCTCGCAGAAGAAATAAATATTCTCTCTCCTTTAGTGAAAAAAGGTATTAGTCCGTATACTAACTTTCTAAATAAGAAACAGGCGTATATTAAAGTTAAATCTGAAATTAATGATATTGAGAGCAGTATAACTTTAAAAAAAGATGATATCGAGTTGGTTGCTAATGACATTAAGGCACTTAATAATGAATTAAGGCTTTCATTATCTAAGCTCATATCTAAAAATCAGCAAGAACTTGAAGTCGTTAACTCAACCCTAAAAGTAATAGAAAAACAATTAGATGAAGAGGATATTTACTCACCTGTTGATGGGGTTATTTATAAAATAAATAAAAGTGCCACTACACATGGTGGTGTTATCCAGGCAGCTGACTTACTCTTTGAAATTAAACCGAAGGTGAAGACTATGTTGGCTGACGTAAAAATACCACCTAAGTACAGAGATCAAATATATTTAGACGAAGCTGTCAAACTGGATGTTCAATCAATTATCCAGCCAAAAATGAAGTCATATAGTGCGACAATCGATAATATTAGCCCTGACTCCTATGAAGAAAACACCGGAGGAACTATTCAACGATATTATAAGGTAATTATTTCATTCGACGTAAATGAAGATGATTTGCGGTGGTTAAAACCAGGCATGACAGTTGATGCCAGTATAATTACCGGAAAGCATAGCATTATGGAGTACCTGCTGTCTCCACTGATGAAAGGCGTGGATAAAGCTTTTTCAGAACCTGTTAATACTAAAAGATTAAATCTTTCTTAGAGATAAAGATACGTTTATGAAAAACATGAATATAAAAAAAGTTTTTGCTGATCAGAATTCTGTGATTGACCTTTCCTCTTTGGGAGATGCCAAAGGAGCTAAGGTTTCTTTGGCTGGGCCGGACATGAATATTACCACGTCGCATGGTTCAGTCATCATTGTCAACGGAGCTCTTTACTCAAGCATTAAAGGCAACAATCTTATCATTAAGTTTAAAGATAAGAGTATCCCTGGTTCCAAAGTTATCGGGAGTGTGGATTTAAAAGATATTCAGCTTGAGCGAATTGATAGTTCTTTAGTTGATGCAGGTCTGGTGGAGAAGAAAGGTAACGGTAAAAATAGAAATGCCAGGAAAGATGAAGAACTACAAAAGCAATTAGATGATGCTGAGGGCGCAAAAAAAGAGGCCGATAAAGCAAAGGAAGAAGCAGAAAAGGCTAAAGAAGCAGCAGAAAAAGCGATCAGTGAAGCTTTCGAAATCCAAAATTCTTCAAAACAAATAGAAGAAATGCTGCAGAATTTTTTGTCAGATAATGTAGCAAAAGACAATTTGGCTCAACAAGATAATGCCATACAGCAAAACACTTTAAGCAAAGCAGCTCAAAATATTAAGCAGGATGAAGCCGAAAAAATAATACCTCAACCTCTTAATAAAAATACAGGCAGTGGAAGAAGTAATAGTAGTAAGAATGAAGAAAATCAATTTGAAGCTGAACCTGTTAAAGAGAAACTAAAAATATCCTTTAAGCTTGCAGCAGAAAGCAATAGTGGAAGCAAAGATGATAGTATAACTAATTTTACTAAACCACAGTTTATTGGTAGCACATCACCAAATGCAACAGTGGTTATTAAAATAAACGGAATTTCTGTCGGTCAGGTTGTTGCCGATAAGTTAGGTAATTTTACCTTTACTGCTCCTGAGAAATTGGCCGATGGAACATACAATCTGGAAGCGGAAGCCACAACTGGTAACGCAATGGGTAGCACTAAGCTTGCCATTACTATAGACTCCGTTATTGATAAACCAAGTTTTGAACTTTCGCCAGAAAGCAGTATTCCTGGTCATCAAGGCTTAACCGCTACGTTGACACCATCAATTATTGGTACCGCAGAAGAAAATGCAAAGGTTAATATTTACGTTAACGATAAACTTATTACTAGCGTAGATGTTGATAAAAATGGTAAGTGGAGTTATGGATTTAAAGGTAAAGAATTAATTGAAGGAGATAATAATATTAAGGTTGTTGCAGTAGATAAGGCTGGCAACCAAAGTGAAATTTCAAATATAATTACAATAGATACCATTCCTCCGGAAAAGCCGACAATTGAGCTGGATATTAATAGTGATTCTGGTGTTAAAGATGACAATATAACTAACAGTACATTACCTACATTTATAGGTGTGGCTGAGCCTGGGGCAACGGTTTCCATCTATATTGGAATTAAGCACCTGGGGGATGTTGTTGCTGCTAAAGATGGTTCGTGGAGTTATACGCTTACTGAGCCCCTGAAAGATGGCGAATACCATTTAACAGCGACAGCTACAGATATCGCCGGACATACCTCTGAAACATCAGAACTTACATTTACCATTGATACTCGTATCAGTTATTTTAGTGCAGAGCTTGATCCTGCCGATGATAGTGGTATTGTTGGCGATAATGTTACTAATAATAGCCGCCCTACTTTTATCGGAAAAAGTGAACCAAATACCACGATAAATGTTAAAAACTCTGAAACTGGTGAATTAGTTGTTCTTAAAGCCAATGCTGAAGGTGAGTGGCAATTTGCTTTTACTTCGGATTCCGCTGAAGGGGTTAACAACCTGGTTTTCACTGTTGAGGATGTGGCGGGTAACCAGAAAGATTTTTATTTTAGTTATGTTATTGATACAGTAGCGCCGACAGCCCCGACAGTTTCCCTGGATGATTTTGTAACATTACCAAACGGCATTATTTTATCAGGGGATGATACACCTGCATTGGTCGGTACGGCAGAGCCTAAATCTACAATATCAATTCTGCGAGAAGGTAAATTTTATGCCAGCATTGACGTCGACTCAAATGGCTCATGGAGTTATCAATTTAATGAAAAACTCCCGCAAGGGGTATATGACATTGAGATTGTTTCTCAGGACATAGCTGGTAATAAATCCTCGGCAATTAAATACTCTTTTACTATCCAGACTGAAGTTGTAATCCCAAAAGCCGAACTTGACGCGGTTGATGACTCTGGCGAGAAAGGGGACTGGATTACCAATAAGCATAACGCTCTGACTTTACTCGGGACTGCTGGTAAATTTGCTACCGTAAATATTATTATTGATGGCAAAGCTATTGGAGTGACAACAGCAGATGAACACGGGAACTGGACTTTTGATATTTCCCGTAATTTGTCTGACGATGTTTATACAGTGACGGTTGAGGCAGTAGACCCATTAGGTAATACTGCATCGGCTGATTATCAACTTACCATTGATAGTTTTACACCAATCCCTACTGTTATGTTGCATGATAGTGCTGACTCTGGGGTTAAAGGAGACCTGATTACAAGAGTTAATACGCCTTTATTTACCGGAAGCGCAGAGCCTAATGCTAAAGTCTCAATCTATGTTGATGGTATCTTAAGCGGTGAGGCCATTGCTGGCGATGATGGTGTATGGAACTTCCAATTTTCAAATATATTGCCTGATGGCATGCATGAAGTGATGGTAAAAGCGGAAGATATTGCTGGCAATAAAGCATCATCATCAATTTATAACTTCCAAATCCTTACGCATACACAAAAGCCAACCATTGAGTTAGTCGATGACACAGGGTTGGATAATACAGATCATATCATTAATGAAAAACGACCTGCCCTGACAGGGACTGCTGCACCTTATTCAATCGTAAAATTATATATAGATAATGCTTTGGTGACTGAAGTCAGGACGAATAAAGACGGTGTATGGGATTATACTCTGAAACCAGATCAAAGTCTGGCTGATGGTGATCATAAAATAACCGCCACAGTAGAGGATATTGCTGGAAATATTGCACATTCTGACGCCTTTTTACTTAGTGTGGATACTACCATATCTATACCGGTAGTTTCACTAAGCCCTGATTCTGAGTCCGGAGTTTTAGATGATAATTTAACGAATATACCTAAACCAACTCTTATTCTTAGAAATATTGATTCAGATGTTAGAAATGTTCAGGTATGGGATGCTATCTCTAATACACAGATAGGTATTGCTACCCAACAATCTAATGGAACATGGACATATACTTTTACTTCAGATCTGATTGATGGCCTGCATCAGGTATATGTTAAAGCTGAAGATATCGCTGGTAATAAGGTTACTGGTCCTACATTTGATTTTACTATAGATACGACACTTTCCATTCCGGTTATTTCTTTGATTGCAAAAGATGATACTGGCGTGGCGGATGATAATATTACCAATATTAATAAGCCTGACTTTATTATTAGTGGTATTGATTCTGATGCACACCGGGTAGTTGTACAGGTGACACATAATGGCGTGAATGAACAGATTGTACTGACTCAAGATGGCGGTAACTGGGTATTTACACCTGCCAGCACGTGGGATGATGGCAGCTATACACTGCAAGTGACGGTGGAAGATGAGGCGGGAAATATTCGCCAGTCCACACCATTAACAGTGAAAGTGGATACGCAAATCGCGATTAATAGCATCGAACTGATCAATGACACTGGTATTGCTGACGACAATATAACTAACGATATGCGTCCACACTTCCGTGTTGAAGTGCCAAATGACGTAAATATGGTACGTCTGAGTATTGACGGGGGCAAGACATGGGGGAGTGCGACGAAAAATACGGCAGGCATTTGGGATTACAGTTGGCCGACGAATGTAACTGAAGGGTCACATATCCTGACGGTAGAAGCGACCGATATTGCTGGTAATAAGTTAACGCAGACACTCGATTTTACTATCGACACTTTGTTGACTGTGCCGACCATCGCTCTGGATAGCGCCGATGATAGTGGTGTTACCGGGGATAATATTACTAACAGCAAAACGCCGGGCTTTACCCTCGGCAATATTGACGGCGATGTGATTCGGGTGGCGCTACAAATCACGCATAATGGCAAGAACGAGGTAGTGGCGCTGACGCAGAGTGGTGGTAATTGGGTATTTACGCCAGACCACGACTGGGCAGATGGCAGCTATACGCTACAAGTGACGGTGGAAGATGAGGCGGGAAATATCCGTCAGTCCACACCGTTAACAGTGAAAGTGGATACGCAAATCGCGATCGACAATATCGAATTGATTAATGACACCGGTATGGTCGGCGACAATCTGACTAACGACATTCATCCGCAGTTCCGTGTGACGGTACCAGATGATGTGGATAGGGTACGCCTGAGTATCGACGGCGGTAAAACGTGGGTTAACGCCACACCAGGCTTAGTAAAAGGGAGTTGGGATTATACATGGCTGGGGAAAGTTCCCGAGGGTAAACACACGCTGATCGTGGAAGCCACCGATATTGCAGGAAACACGGCGACACGGACGCTGGATTTTACCGTTGACACCACCCTGTCTGTACCGACCATCATGCTGGATACCGCGAATGATAGCGGTGTGACTGACGATAATATCACCAACGAAAGAGCGCCAGGCTTTACCCTCGGCAATATTGATGCGGATGCTAGCCAGGTGGTGGTGCAGGTCGTGCACAATGGCAAGAGTGAAGAAGTGGAGCTGACCCAGACCAGCGGCAAGTGGGTATTCACACCGACCAGCGAGTGGGTTGATGGTAATTACACCCTGACGGTAAAAGTGACCGACGAGGCAGGGAATACTCGCCAGTCAGTACCATTGTCGGTGAAAGTGGATACGCAGATCACGATTGACGGCATCCTGTTGGTTAATGACAGTGGTATCACCGGTGATAATATAACCAACGAGGTGCATCCGCATTTCCGGGTGACGGTGCCGGAAGATGTCAACGTAGTACGCCTGAGCATCAACAGTGGCACAACATGGATTAACGCCACACAGTCTTCTACCGGTATCTGGGATTACACCTGGCCGGACGCGCTGCCTGAGGGGAAACATACCCTTGTCGTGGAGGCTATCGACATAGCTGGGAACACGGTGACGCGGACGCTGGACTTTACCGTTGATACCACCCTGTTGGACCCGACCATCACGCTGGATACCGCGAATGACAGTGGTGTGCCTGGCGACAATATCACCAACGAAAAAA